>Ga0222714_10004654_pt1 | contig 13338 bp, 13 predicted proteins | sample C33_3DmetaG_FD_165048 | JGI IMG/M metagenome (GOLD analysis project Ga0222714, IMG submission 165048) | Estuarine water microbial communities from San Francisco Bay, California, United States - C33_3D | ecosystem: Environmental > Aquatic > Marine > Unclassified | place: USA: California... | reverse complement strand
CCTCTGAATACGCCGATCACGACCGGCGCAGGCGGCGACGTTGACTTGATCATCTCGCCTCCCCTGATTGTTCAGGGATCGAATGACGGTGTATCGACTGCCGCTAACACTGCCTTCGCAACCGTAAACGCGGCTGCGGTGGATGGTGCAGCGGTTACGCACCTTGGCGCAGCAAGCACGACCCGCCGTGTTCGTGCCGCATGGCACAAGTCAGCGATCCAGTTGGTATCTGCCAAGCTCCAGACCCCGTTCACGGGCGAAGCGAGCTTCGCGACCGATCCGGAAACCGGCATTTCCATTCGCTACTGGCGTGGGTCCGATATCTCCACGGGCGCCCACGTTCACCGGTGGGACTGCATCTACGGTGCGCAGAACGTGGACCCGCTCATGGGGGCACAGATTTCCGGCTCGTAACGGTCTTCACCGGACTCCGGGGGTTCATCCCAAGTGGACCCCCGGAGCGAGGATAAGGACCGCAAAAAGGAGATAGACCATGAGTGAAGAAAAAGATTTTACGCCAACTTGGCGCTACGGCCCGGAAGGCGCTGCAAAAATCTGCTATTCGGAAAAAGAGATTCCTGCCGGATGGGAAGATCACCCCTCAAAGGTGAAGGAACCCAAGCCGAAGAAGGAAGCCGCCAAGAAAATGGATCTGTGACATGAACGTCAAGGAAGTCTTCACGCCGCACCTGATGACTGCGAATAGTTCGCTTACCCTTGCAGGAGTACCGACTATTGGAGGCTTCCTTGCGTCCGCTACAGGTACGATTGCAGTTACCGTAGGCGGCGTTCCCGCGATCGCTGCGACGGCAGTTACGGCAGGACAGTATACTCCTATCCCTATCTCTGTTTCAAAAGACGTGGTAGTCACTCTCGCGGGCGATGCTGCGGGAACCTTGTTCGCGTAAGGACATGACGCTCGTATCCTCCATTCTACTACAAGCCTATCGCGAAAGTAACCTTGTCGCGTTGGGTACGTCTGCGCTCAATACCAATCAAGAAACCGAAGCCTTGGCGCGATTGAACGCGCTGATCGCCTCGGTTCTCGGATGGGAAGCAGGTGAAAACCTGAAGCAATGGCCGGTAGGAACGGCGGGGTATCAGGAAGTTCCTGAATCGCTTCGGCAGGAGATATGGAAGTATCCCCCGATCAATTCCACGCTTGTTCTCAACCTCACGCAGACAGAGACGATCTATCTGCCAGAGAAACCAAGCGACGGTGCCCGGATTTCGGTGCAGGATCCTGGCGGCAACTTGGCAACCTATAACGTCACTCTGGACGGAAATGGCCGCTTGATTGAAGCGGCGCGCACTCTCGCACTCAACACCAATTCTCTTAGTCGGACATGGTTCTACCGGGCGGACATAGGTGATTGGCGGCGCGTCAATACGCTCGCCGCTTCCGACGATATGCCGTTCCCGGTCGAGTTCGACGATATGTTCATTATTCTTCTCGCGATCCGGCTCAATCCTCGCTACGGACGCAAGCTGGACGATCAGACTGCACTTATGCTGCGGCGCGCTCAGAGTATGTTCTCTGCCCGCTACGCGCAGAAGGAAGATATCGAATTCCAGCCTGACTTCGTTCGCAGTCCCGTTATGGGCTTCAATAATGCCTGGAGCGAAGAAGACGTAGTTCTTATCAGAGGAGCCTGACATGGCTGATATTCAGGTCGCCAGATCCTCCTACAAGCGGGCAGTAGCACGAGAAGCCTTTCTTCCTCTGAAGAACCGCTTTTTCGAGCAGAACCCTGTTCTCAATGCGAGCAATGATTTTCCGTCCTTGATTTCGCGTCCAGTGACTAAGAAATTCATTGATGTAGGGACAGGACACGTTCGCAAGCTCTTTTCCGAACCCGGTGCCTTTGACGACGACCTGTTCGTGGTTAGTGGGACCGAGCTTTATCGCGTGGACCGCGTAACAGGCACTTCCAGCCTTCTAGGCTCGATCGGCACGAATATCCTCGGTGACGTAAGCATGGCGGCAACCGCAGGGATCGGTGACGGCCCTGATGCTGTTCCAGAATATCTGTTTATCGCAGATGGCGGCGTCTTGTGGCTCTACACTGAAAACGGAAACGCTCGCGGGCAGCTTCAGGCTTCCGCAGCAATTGCCAATGGAGACACCGTGGAAATCGGCGGCGTCTATTATCAGTGGACTAACGGAAGTGTCGATGCAGGTACTCCAGCCGGCACGGTAGGCGCCCCCTGGCTTGTTGATCTAGGGTCTTCCAATTCTGAGGCGATTACCGCCCTGTTCCGGGCGATCAATGGGGACGGGATAGGAGGAACCGATTACTCCACTGCTCTTGTCCAGCACCCAACCGTGGTCGGATATTCCTACGCTGCAAATGACCTGTTCGTTGCAGCCAAGGCGTTCGGCGCAACCGGCAATTTGATCACGACAACCGAAACCGGTGCAAATATCGCGTGGGGTGCGGCAACGCTCCAGAACGGCGGGGTCGAATTCCTGCGGCAAGTAGCGATGCCGAACGATGTGGGGGCTATCTCGGTCGCGCATATCAACTCATACGTGATTGTCGTTCCTGCACAGGGCGGGCAGATCAATGGTCGGTTCTATTGGGTAGACCCCGGCGAAAGCGTAGTGGACCCCTTGGATTTTGCGACGGCGGAACGTAGTCCGGACGCAGTGAACCAGGTTCTCGTGTTTTCCGACCGCTTTTGGCTTCTCGGACAATCCACTACCGAACCGTGGATTGTCTCCGGCGATCCGACTGCACCTATGCAGCGTTTCAGCGGTGTCCTTTACGACAGAGGCACATGGGAAGGCACCGGAGTAAAGGTCAAGGACAGCCTCGTTCTGGTCGATGAAGACGGCGCAGTTTTTCAGGTAGGTGGGGGATTGAAGCGCCTATCACGTCCTGATATTGAGGAACGAATTCGCAAAGCCATATCTGCGGCTGCGACACCCTGATCGGAGTAAGTACGATGGCTATTCAATTCGCGGATAATTTCGACAATTACGGGGAAACCGAAACCTTCCTCCTGGACGGCATTTATGCCTCTTATGACGGTACATTGCTGGACGACCCTGATCCAAGCGCCACCGGCAAAGCGATGTATTTCAATGATGCAGGAGGAGGCTCGCCGCCGACAGGATACACCAACAACCGCCATATTCGTAAGACCTATAATGCGCCACTGACTACCGCAGGCGTACAATGGCGCCTTTGGCCGACTGAACTTCCCGATAATAATAGCTGCACGATGGGGCTTATCTTTGCCAATGTGAATAACGAGGCTCAAGTCGCTCTGCGTCTTCTGACCACGGGGGCTATCGTAGTCACGCGAGGTAATTATGCAGGTACAGCACAAACTCCCGCAGGCACAGTTATAGGGACTACTGGACCTGTGATCACCGCAGGTGCGTGGAATCATATCGAAGCAAAAGTATTCCTTAATAATTCGACGGGGACTGTTCAGATATACGTCAACGGAGTGAGTGTACTCAACCTGACAGGTCAAGATACTATTGCAGATGAAACCACCGCAACCATTGACCAGGTGACAGTAACCGGAGGCTATGGAGGATTTAACGGAGACTCTCGAAGCTATATCAAAGACCTTATTCTTTGGGATACAACCGGGTCTTCGAACAACGACTTTCTTGGGACCGTGAGTGTCTACACTCTGCGTCCTGATGCAGACGATTCGCTCAACTGGACGCCTTCAAGCGGCAGCACCGGATGGGACCTGATCGACGATAGCACTCCGGACGACGCAGGGTATATCTCTGCGGGCGATCCTCCGCCTTCTCCGGCAGTGTTTACACTGACAAACCTTCCCGTAGATATTGTAGGTGTGAAGGCACTCCTGCCGTTTGTACGCGCCCGCAAGATCGACGGAGGCGACGGCAATATCCAGACAGGACTGACTGGAACTCTGACCGACCTCGGTGCGGACAGACCAATTACGTCTGCCTTCACTTACTGGTGGGACGTTTCGGAACTCAGTCCGGATACTTCCGCAGCGTGGACGCCTTTGGAAGTGGACGCGGTTAAACTCCAGATTGATCGGACGACTTAACCATGGCCTTGACGCCTACTATTCAGGCGAGTCAAGCCTACGTCTTTTCCGTCACCGGGGGAGAAACTGCCGAAATCGAGATTTCGCAGGCGTTTACACTTGCCGTCGCCAACTTTCCAACTGAGCAGATCAACGCCTCGCAAGGTTTTGTGAATCTGGTCACTGAAGGCGCAACGCAGGATATTTGCGTTTCGCAGATGTTCGTCAATGTCGTGGCACGGGGCAGGGTCAATAATCCGGCAATCCGGGCGTGGACCTTCACGATCGACGGTCACGATTTTTATGTCCTGCGGCTAGGAAATATCGTAACTCTTGTCTATGACTTCCATGCAGAACAATGGTACGTCTATGGAAGCGACGAATCTTCAATCTGGCGACCCTACACTGGTATAAACTGGCAGGGCGGCAACGTAATTTCCCGCGCTTACGGGACTAACGTGATTGTCGGAGACGATGGCAATGGGGCTTTGTATTTTCTTAATACCGACCAGTATTATGATGACGATGCGGTCGAGGGGTCTTCCGTGCCGCGCAGCTTTCCGCGTGAAGTCTACGGGCAAGTAGCTACTCGCTCGTTCGACTTCATCCCGTGCTTCGGCGTACAGCTTATGGGCTCGGTTGGCGACATGGCCGATTTGAACCTTACGACTGTCACTCTCTCGACCTCAGATGATCAGGGCAACACCTACGTAGACCAAGGGACGGTCACGATCCCGAACGCTGGATACAATACTCGCGTTGAATGGTGGAGTCTTGGGCAGTTTGACGCGCCAGGGAGATTGTTCAAGATCGTGGATCGAGGCACCCTGCACCGGATCGACTATCTCGAAATGATCGAGCCGTCCGATGCCTGATTTTCCCCTCCTGTCTGACCTTCAGTTCTCGGAGCCAATCGTCAATTCGGACGGTACGGCTTCGGCTTATTTTCTGCGGTATCTGCGCGACCGGGGCGGGTTCTTCTCGGAAGCCGAACAGGCTTTTGCGGATCTTCTCGCTCGCCAGATTATCGCAGGCACTGGCTTGACGGGCGGAGGACCTCTTTCTGCGGACGTGACAATTGACCTTGCAGATACCACAGTTACTCCCGGCTTTTTCACTTCTGCGAATATCACCGTGGACCAACAGGGTCGGATCACTGCGGCTGCAAGCGGGTCCGGAGGAGGCGGAGGTTTTTCCGCGTCGGACACAATAACGGACAGCACTACGGTTTCATCGAGTGCTTTTGCCTCAAAGGGGAATATCCTCACGGCTACACAAGACATTTCGATCAAGGGAGTTCGGTTCTATATTGGTTCGACCAGCGCAAGCTATAAAGTGGTCATTGCAACCCTAAACGGATCCAATGAAATCCAAACACTGGCCTATGATGGAACAACGTCTGTCCGCTCTACGTCAACTGAAAATGTCGAGATGTTGGTAAGTCCTGCGGCCATTTCAAACGGCACACGATTTGCCGTCTTGATTGTCAGAACTGACGGTACTGCAACTGCGGTCTGTGAAGTCGCGTTTCCTTTGGTTGCGGGATCAGACGGATGGGGTTTTAATTGGGTAAGTGATGCTAGATGGGCAGACAATAACCCGACCATATCCGAAACGGTAGCGGTCGCCGGTGGGGCGCTTTCAGTCGATATGGACTTGCTCTATTCTTTTTAAGACTTAAGGGTGGAATGATGTTGCTAACCTCGAAACTCCAGACCCAATACGGTGGCGGCGGTGCGCCTGCGCCTGTCCTATCGGGCTTTTCGTCTACCGCGCTCTATAAGGGTGTGGAATTTGACGTGACAACGGACACGGCCAGCGGGACGCTTTTTTATGTTGTCGTGCCCACTGCGGCGACAGCGCCAGATAGCGACCAGATAAAAGCCGGAACGGATGGTAGCGATGCAGCAGCAACAGAAAGCGGCTCTATTCCGGTTGCAGGTGTGGAAACTAATTTTGATGTACCTCGCTCGCTTGCTGATAGCACGGCCTATGATATTTATGTGGTGCAGGAAACAACCGAGTTTTCAAATATCGCCACGGCTGAATTTACTACGCCGAACACAATAGCCAGTGGCGGGTATGACGGGACTGCGGCGGACTTCATTTCTTTTGGTAATGGTGTCGTCGCGACATCTCAAGCCGATAGCGCGGGTGGAAATAACGCTGTTGCGATTACTGACGACGCTGCGACAGGGACCGGGCAAGTGGGCATTCAGATCTCACCTATCGTTCTGGCCGATGGTGTCAATTATATAGAATTTATTTTCCGCAAGGTTTCAGGCGATGGCGATAGTTTGCGCGTAAGGTTCACGAACTTTTCGGAAACGCCCCTCGCAAACATTGATCTAGGCACTGGCTCCGTCACTTCAGGCGCGCCGTTCGACTCTATTGCAGTCACCGATCTAACAGGCGGCTTCTTTAAGGTTGAAATATCGCACGATATGACCGGCCTCGGCGACCTCAACGGCGCAGTTTTAATGCAATTGCTTGATGGCGGAAGTGTGACCTTGGCCAGAGACGGAACGCAAAATGTGATGATCCATAATGCGTTTGTTTCAGATGAGCTTGCATGACAATTTCTACAGCATTTCAGGATGTTATAGACTTGGTGGACGACACCAAGGTGCTGACGTTTACGCTCAGCAATAGCTACGCTGATCTTGAATGGTCCTATTCTGGGCTTGATATAACGGGCGGCTCTGACACAGCCTGCGAATTGGGCGCTGCGGCATTGCTTGACGCGATGGGCTTTCGCTTCTGGACGCCTCAAACAGCATTTTGGAAACTGCCAGACGCGATAGCCACGGACTTGAGTGCTTCGCGCCAATCTTACTGGATACCGAGCAACCGCATTTTCCTCGTCTATGACCATAGCTGGGCGGGAACTAATGGTGCTTCACGCGCCCTACTCAATGACGCATACACCAAATGGCAAAGATTGAACGGTGTTTTCCTTGATAGCTACCCTGCGGGACATCGTTGGAATAATATCATCACCAGCAATGAGGCGTTCTTCGATGCGAACCCCGCCCTGCTTCGTACCATCCCACAGGGTCAGCGCACATTCAATCTTGCAGGGGTCGCGGGTACAGCGGATTACGGCTTGCTCGCTGAGCTGTGTGCTGCTTTTCTGCTGCAACAGGGTTTGAATGAATTTAACCGCACGAACTTTGATCCGATTGACGGAGACGACAACCCCTCCGATTTGGTGTTTCCGTTTGCTCTGGAAGTCGCCACAAGGATGCGCGCGGGAACCCGGTCGATTGGTGGGATTGCAGCACAGCAGGGCGTTCCTGATGCTCAGATTGGCGTGTATGCCTACGCGGGGCATAGACTGCCTCCTGCAAGCGATTACAAGCCGGGGGTGTTCTCTCAGATTGCCTTGGCGTTCAATGCAACCGGCCTCACCTATCAGGAGTTAATTGAGCAGCACGGCGCTAAGGCTGACGGCATAGGCTTGCGGGAGTACCTTGATACGCAAGTCTGGTCGCAGGGCAATCCGATGGTCAATGCGCGAGCGAAGCGCGGCTATCTGGATGCTTACGACGCATATCGCGCAGCGGGTGTTGTCGGCACAAACAGCGAGTTTACGGCTAACTGGCTAGTGAATATGATCGCCGCTCGCGCTGCGGTTCTTAAGTTCCGCACGGGCACAGTCAACGAGTTGGTGCTGATAGACGAACTGGTGGCCGATGTGTTTGGCGGCGATGAGGTAGTCAAAGACCTTTATCTATACTGGACCGATCCGTTTTCGGCATATCACAAGTGGTCGCTCAAGCAGACATTCGATTACGTCGAAGCGATGGCTGACGGATGGTACAAAACTCAGTTTGAGCGCCTTTGTGTAATTCTCTATCGCTTCTTTCGCGTCGATCATTATCAGCAATACGGTCTTAGCCGAACGGGCGACGTGGCCGATGACTTTGGCGTCGCCGTGCAAGACCTGTTGTCGAAGGTCGCAGCCGTTCGCGATGATGACATAATCCATTCATACGCTTTCATTCGCCAGCAAGCTAACAACAAACTAAGCGATTACCCCTCGTTGAAGTTCAACGCATCGCCGGAGCCTTCGTGGTTTGCGTCCCCTGTTGCCCCGACGCACGCTGAGTTCGTCTCCGACTATGCAGCGCTAACAGCAGAAACGGCGCGCGACGATGCATTGGATAGTACTGATTTCGTTCTCAAATTTGTAGAGCCTGTTTCGATTGGAAACAACACGATCAGCGACCGCTTCTATTGCGAGGGGTTGGCGAACTACGTTGTAGCCGGTCCTGCGCGCCTGACCATTACGGACGAGCAAAACGGCGAAGTGACCCGCGCCAATTACGGCAAGGGCTTTCACGCATTCAGTGTGTTTGGAAATTACACGGTGCAATTTTCGAGCGGCTTTGTGTTCCTCGATACGTTCCCATCGGTGCGCAAAGACCCGGATAGCGTAGGTAATCGCCATTATCTTTTCGTCCCTCCTGGCGCTGCGGGGCAGGTCGACTTGGAGCCTGCTTCGCGCTGGTCTTTTTGGGATAAGGGCGCGACCAGAAAGGACTGGACACCTTCTGCAACATTTACAGAACTTGGGCCGGGGCAAGTGGCGGTTGATAATGTCAATACACGCGGGACCATGACGAATGTGAATTGCAACCGTTATCTCTCGCCGCACCCGAATGTTGTGCTGATGGCGCGCAAGATGGCAAATCGCGCGGGGCGTGGAAGCAAAGTAAGGATCGGACTATGATCTACCTCGGCCTGGCCTGCGCAATCATCTTTGCTATCGTGTTTCTCGCGCGATATAAAAAACGCGCGATCAAGTCTGCTTTTGCTAAAGGCTGGACGTGGGTTGAAAGCTCTCGCATGTCGCAGCCTGAAGTCGCCGGAAACACGGTTTCCTTTAACTTGACAGGCCAAGCGCAGTACCTGCCTAACTTTGACCGGAAGAAGCCATACACCCGGCTTAATGTCCAATCTAGCGGGGTTGTGCATTCTGTCACTGGCGGCGAACCTACCGTTAACCTGTTCATCCTATGCAAAGGCGAGGACTGGCAAGGCGCTGAGTTCAAACGCTGGTGGTCGAAGCAATCGTGCGGGCCTAATGGGTCGCTTGCCATATCGCTTGATCCGGCTGATTGGCGTAGTGTATCTGCCGCCGTGACGGGCGATAAATACCCCGACAAGTTTGCCGCTGCGCTCAAGAATATCGAAGGCGCGGGCGTTACGTTCGGCGGCGCAGGTGGTCGCGGCAAGGGCTGGACCGGACCTGCTACTGTTATTCTGACTGTCAGCTAGTGCGTTGACACCGCTTCTGTACCTTGGTATCCAACCTCTGCTTCCCCGCCTTTAGTGCGCTTTTGTCTGACAGATCCAACGGAAGTCTTCGGGGTCAAACCGGTCAAGCGCATGTTCCAACAATCCGTCATATCTGCAATCGACCAAAGCCCTCTTAACCGGGGGCTTGAAGGCGTGGAATGGGTAAGCGATCCGCGCAATATCCCGATTGTCGAAGACGACGACATTGCCTTGTTCGATTTCGAGCAGTCTGGAGTGTACCAGGTTCACTTCCTCTACAAGTCTCGCGGGAAAGCCGCGATCAACTTCACGAAGGAAGCCTTCAAGCGTATGTTCGAAGATCACGGTGCAAGCATGATCTTCGGCCTCGTGCCCGATCACCGGAGAGACGTGAAACTGATGGCGCGCTGGACGGGCGGAAAATATGTAGGTAAACGCATGACTGATGAAGGTTTATGCGAAGTTTTCGTTCTTTCAAAAGATATGTGGAATAGACAATGGGCTTCCTGAAACCAAAACGTGCCAAGTCAGATAACGCAAACCGCAGTCTGATCACAGGCACTTACACGCCTGCGATGGGTCAAGGGGTCGGAGCAACTTCTTTGCTCGGCGGCGCTCTAGGTGTTGCGGGCGGAGACGCAGCCGGAGCCGACGCAGGCTTTCAGCGGTACTCAAAGAACGCGGGCTTTGAAAATGTTCTCCAGCGTCTCATGCAAGGTATTACGGGCGGGCAAGCGGCTCGCGGACTTCTACGTTCCGGATCGACCGGCACACGGATGCTGGAAGAAGGCACTGCGCTCAATCAGCAATACTACAACAATTACCTGCAAAACCTGATGGGTCTTGGAAACCTTGGCCTCGGTGCAGGTAATCTCGTCACGTCCGCAGGCTCCCGCAGCACCGGCGGCGGTCCAAGCACCGCAGGATCAATTGCAAGCACAGTCGGAGGCATTGCTTCGATTTTCTCGGATCGCCGCTTGAAGGAAGATATCGAGAAGGTGGGCGAGTTCGAAGACGGCCTTGGTATCTACTCGTGGCGTTACATCGGGCAGGCAATCCGTCATGTAGGCGTGATGGCAGACGAAGTTGCAAAACTGCGTCCTTGGGCACTCGGTAAGCCAGTTGCAGGGTTCGCGACGGTTATTTACGGGAGGCTTTAATGGTCAGTCTGTTCGACCAGGCGTTCGCTCCGTTCAGTATGGACCGTAAGCCTGTCAATGTCCTGTCTCAAGTTCTAGGCGGCGGCTTCAATGGAGGTCCGGACGCAGTAAACAACATGCCTGTCATGCAGGCGGATCCTTTGATCAATCCACCGCAGGTTCCGACTGCCCGCGCTCCTCGCGATCGCAGGTCGGTTCTGGATATTATCGGAGGTATTGCCGACACGGTGGCGACCGTAGGCGGAGCTACGCCTTTGTACCAGCCGACATTGGATGCCCGCGAAGACCGTACGCACCAGATGGAACTGGACGAAATTCGTAAGCGGATCAGCGAACAGACCATGCAGGCGGGAGACGCTGAACTGGAAGGTATAGGCCGCGAGCAGCTTGCCGATGTTCTTGCCGGCGTCGTCGGATCAGAAAATCCAGCCGCAACCTTTGCGGCCCTTGCGCAGACAGCAAACCTTCCCCCGGAACGAGTAGCACAAATCCAGCAGGCTCTTGAGGCCGGCGTGGACCCTGATCGTCTTGCTCGCTCTATGGGGTATCAGCCTGCCTCACGCGGTTCGCCCTCTGCGATCGAGGCAGAATATGCCTTGCGCTATCAAGCTCTCGGTCCTGAAGCCGCAGACGAATGGCTTCAAACAGAAGGACAAAAAGCACCGCCTGCACCTAAGCGCCGTACTTATACCGTCAATGCAGGTGACCGGATCGAAGAATATGATATCGAAAGCGGATCATTGGTCCGCAGCATCCCGGTTGGTGCGCGACCTTCGACTAGCGGAGCAAGCGCGCAAGGCGAAGCATCGCTTGAAGGTCTGGCGAACGCCTTCCGGACTAACCGCAGCGCGATTAACGATATGAAGGACGCAATCGAAGACATGGCTTCTGCCGGTTCGATCAATGCACCCGGACAATCTGCCGCAGGACGGGTAGGAACCTCCGTATACCGCAACCTTCCTTTTGTTGAGCAGGTCTTGAATGAAGAAGGTTTCGATGCTCGCGAACGTCTTCAGTCCTCCGCGCTGACGGCGATCACGGCGCTTGAGCCTCTGATCCAGCAGGCAACAGGGGCAGGAGTCAAACTGACTTCGAAAATGATGGACACCCCGAAAGAACTGGAAGTCCGTCTTCAGACAATTATGAACGCCAAGAGTAAGAACGCGGCGATTACGGCATGGCAGCGGTTCAAGGATCGGTACGATGAAGCGGAACGTGAGCTTCAGCAGCAGATCAAGGCAGCGGGTCCGTCAGCCGTGCCGGCAGGAGGTAATTCCGCGCTTGAAGCAGCACTAAGAGAACGCGAACGCCGCAGAAACCAAGGACGTTGACATGCCTCTCGGAGTTATCCCCGGTGCTTCTGAATTTCAGAATTTCTTTGCGAGCATGTTTCGCGAAGACAAAAAGCCTGCACCCAAGAAAACCAATAAAAAGAGAGCAGGGTTCGGATCAGCTATCAAGCCGAAGACGACGACCAAGGAGCAGGAAATTCGTCAGCTTGCTCGGCAGCGGATCGAAGCACGAGACAAGACGCGGCTTATTCCCCGCAATGCCCTTACGGACTTTCTCGATTCTACCGGGGATTCCTACACACTAGGTATTCCGGATATTATTGCGGCAGGTGTTACAGCCCCCTTCACTGACCGCACCTATGCCGAAGAACTGGCGTTGAACCGCGCAGTCAGTGATATCGAACGTGAGCGATCCCTAACCGGGAATATCCTGGGGGCCGTGATGGGCGGCACCAAGCTCGCAGAAGCAGGCGCCGGTGTCGTTCGTGCAGGAGGAAGACGCCTTGGCGGGAAAGCAGGCCAACGAGTTCAGGATTTCACAAAACTCAAGCGCGGTGAAAAACTAACCAACGTCGCCAAGCTCGCAGTAGGCGGCGCGATTGGTGGCGGAACTGAAGCCGCCTTGCGCGGGGAAGACGTAGGCACTGGCGCAGGCGTAGGCGCGGTCGCTTCACCTGCATTGGTGGGCCTAGGTAAAGGTGCGGTTCGTATCCTCGCCGTTCCGTGGAACGCAGTGGGCGGCTCCTCTGCAATCAAGGGTGCATTGCGCCGGATGACGAATACCAGCGCGGAAGAACTGCAAAAGCGGGCAGTTCAGTATCGCCAGGATACAGGCGCGGAACCTACTGTGTACGAACTTCTGGACTCCACCGACCAGAAGCGTCTTCTGGAAGACGTTGTAGGCCCGAACGCGGACGTAGGGGACGATGCAGCGCGCATGATCGCGCAGCGGTTGCAGGAAATCGGCGGCGGTGCACAGAACCGCGTTGCTGCAATTACTCAGCCGCGTGTCCAACAGGCCGAACAGGAAATCACGGACCGCTTGGCTTCTGCGCGAGGTACACCTTCGCCGGATGACGCGGCGTTTGCTGCACAGGCAGCGCGTAGTCCTGAAGCCTTGGAACGTCTTCGCAGTGAAGAAGCAACGGCAATCATGGCGCCCTTCGACAATCAGATTGCCGTGGGTTCGGTAGACGATCTGGTGCCGGTTGTGCCGGTAAACAAGGGCGGCACGATCGAACAAGTACCTGATCCGGAGATTGCAGCGGTTATCCGGTCGGTTTCAGGATCCACGAGATTGCGCGGCGAGGGCGGCATTACGGTAAATGAAATCACCAAAATGCGCCGGCGCTTGAAAAGCCTTGCAGGACGTAATGATATCAATTCCGGACCTGCACAAGCTGCACTGGAATATCTGGATGAAGTTGTCGCACGGAACGTACCTGATGCAGCGGCAGCAATTGCTCGCATGGATGAAGCCTTCGCTGGAGCTTCCCGGATCGCGGAAGGTGCGCAGATCGGAGCAAGAACCCGTCTTCGCGATACGCCGGGATCGGTCGGCACCAGTGACACGGAAT
>Ga0222714_10004653_pt1 | contig 13338 bp, 12 predicted proteins | sample C33_3DmetaG_FD_165048 | JGI IMG/M metagenome (GOLD analysis project Ga0222714, IMG submission 165048) | Estuarine water microbial communities from San Francisco Bay, California, United States - C33_3D | ecosystem: Environmental > Aquatic > Marine > Unclassified | place: USA: California... | reverse complement strand
TGAGTTCCTTCTCGTTGTGCGCGTTGTCAACCACCATCTTGAGTGTAGGCACCCGAGGTCATTCGAATGGTTCAGCCACTTCAGGCATCGCTTGCTGCAGCACGAACACGCACTTGACCGACCTGCACAACAACTAGTGATCGTCGACCACCTTCGACTTCGAATACGTCAAGTTCAATAATGTCGGCACCATTGCTCTGTGAAATGCGATAAGCGGTCGATTCACCCCACCACAACACCGCCAAGGCGCTCGCATCAGCAGCAGCGATTGCTTGCTGACGCTGAACCAATAACGTCATCGGGCCACTGATCACCACTCCAACAACTGCAGCGATTACGCCACACAGGGCGACACTCAACACCACTCCACCACCCTCATCACGAGAGCGATGTGCTGAGGGTGGGATCTGACTATTCGCCAGCGATGATCGGCGCAACAGATGCAACGGTCTGACCGTCATCGAGGTTCATCACGCGAACCCCTGTGGCATCTCGTCCTTGGGAGGAAATCTCGCGAACTTCCATCCGAATGGTCACACCACCAGAAGAAACAGCCACGATCTCGTCATCGATACCAACCATGAAGGCTGCTACTACAACACCCTTTTTACCGGTGAGTTTGATACCGCGGACGCCTTGACCACCACGGCCCTGCGTATTGAACTTGTCAAGTTGTGTTCGCTTACCAAATCCGGCTTCTGTCATCAAGAGAATGGCGGTGTCGTCTCGTGCCACGTCACATGACACAACGGCATCATCACTTGACTTCAACTTCATTCCGCGAACACCGGCTGCCGAGCGACCCATCGCACGGACATCTCCCTCATTGAATCGAATCGTCATACCTGACTTCGCGACCATGAAAATGTCGTCAGAACCACTCGTCTCGATGACTTTCACCAGCTCATCCTCATCGTTCAAGTTGATTGCAATGAGACCATCCCGACGACTTGAGTTGTACGCGTCAAACGACGTTTTCTTGACAGTGCCTTTACGGGTCGCAAAGAACAAGAACCGTTCGCCTGCGAAGTCACGCGTGTCGATAATTGCCTGGATGTATTCGTCGGCCTGGAGTGGCAACAAGTTGACAATTGGCATTCCTTTTGCTGTGCGCTCACGCTCAGGAATGTCGAGTGCCCGCAAGCGGTACACGCGACCTCTGTTTGAGAAAAACAGCAAGTGGGCGTGCGCTGTCGTAAAAATGACGTGCCGAATAATGTCGTCCTGCTTGAGTTTTCCTCCAGACACACCACGACCGCCACGACCCTGCGTCTTGAACGACGAAGCGGGTACTGCCTTGACGTACTGTGCCTCGGTCATCACGACCACAAGTTCTTTATCTTCAACGAGGTCTTCGATGCTCATATCGCCTTCGTCGTAGGTGATTGCGCATACTCGATCAGCCGCAAAGTCATCACGCACAGACGCCAACTCGTCTTTGATGACGCCACGAAGTTTGTTGTCATCAGCGAGGATCGACTCAAGTTCTTTGATGTTTTCGCGGATGTTCTCGAGTTCTGCCTCAATATCGATACGGCTCAATCGAGTGAGTTGGCGAAGTTGCATATCGAGAATGTCGACTGCCTGCGCTTCAGAGAACTCAAATGGTTTCTCCATCAAGGCGACCTTTGCTGCCGGTGCATCTTCGCTGCCACGGATCAAGGCAATGATCTCATCGATGACATTGAGTGCTTTGATACGTCCGTCAAGAATGTGCTCACGGCGCCTGGCTTTCTCAAGCCGGAAGTTCGATCGACGAGTAATGACTTCGATCTGGTGTCGGACATATCCGTCGATTGCGTCTCGCAACGTCAACGTGCGCGGCACACCGTCGACAAGCGCCACCATATTGATTGAGAAATTGGTTTGAAGCTGGGTGAGCTTGAACAGATTGTTCAACACAACATTCGCATTCGCGTCACGCTTCAACGTGACAACAAGGGACGTCTCTCCACCGGAGGAACCGTCGTTGATGTCAGCAATGCCATCTATGTCACCGTTGTCAACGAGTTCGGTAATTCGAGCAGCGATTGCCGAACAACTTGTCTGATACGGCAGTTCTGTGACGACAATCTCCATACGACCGGACTTGCCTTCATCAATGGTCGCCGTCGCACGCATCTTCACCGACCCGCGGCCGGTGCGATACGCATCAATGATCCCTGCACGACCAAGGATTGAACCACCCGTTGGGAAGTCGGGTCCTTTAACAAATTCCATCAAATCGTCAGAAGTTGCATCCGGATTATCAATGAGGTGCACCGTGGCATCAATCACTTCACCCAAGTTGTGTGGCGGGATGTTCGTCGCCATGCCAACTGCGATTCCCTGCGAACCATTCACAAGAAGGTTCGGGAACCTCGCTGGCAATACCGAAGGCTGTTCGGTACTGCCGTCGTAGTTCGGCAACATGTCGACCGTGTCCTCGTCGATATCAGCCAACAAGAGCATGGCAAGAGGATGCAATCGGCATTCTGTATACCGACTCGCCGCCGGGCCGAAATCAGGTGAGCCGTAGTTGCCATGGAAGTCAATCAGTGGGTGACGAACCGAAAACGGCTGAGCAAGACGAACCAACGCATCGTAAATTGCGCTGTCACCATGCGGGTGATAACGCGCCATGGTGTCACCAGACACACGGGCGCACTTTACGAATGGCCGGTCGGGTCGGAAACCTTGTTGCTCCATATCCCAGATGATGCGGCGGTGAACTGGTTTTAATCCGTCGCGAACGTCAGGCAATGCACGCGACATGATGACCGACATTGCGTACTCCAAGAAGGAGTTCTCCATCTCGTCTTGAAGTGCGATTGGTTGAACCGGATCGCGTCGTTCTTCTGGTTCGATTGGGGTTTGATCGTCACTCATCAGAAATCAAGGTTCCTCACGTCGCGGGCGTTGGTGGTGATGAAGTTGCGACGACTTTCGACGTCGTCTCCCATAAGCACACTCATGATCATGTCGGCTTCGGCAGCTTCGTCGACGGTGACTTGGAGCAGTGTTCGAGTATTGGGGTCGATAGTGGTTTCACGAAGTTCTTGCCAGTCCATCTCACCAAGGCCTTTCAGGCGCTGAAATTCTTTTCGGTGATTTGGGCGATCAGCAAGGAATCGATCCTTCGCAAGATCGTCCTTGAGGTACACCTTCTCTTTTCCAACCTCCGTTGAATACAGAGGCGGCTGTGCAATGTAGATGTAGCCCGCCTCGACTAGATCTCGCATCTGACGGAAGAAGAACGTAAGGAGCAGGGTACGGATGTGACTGCCGTCAACATCGGCATCGCAGAGCGCAATGACCTTGTGGTAGCGAGCTTTTTCAACAGTGAAGTCTTCGCCAACTCCAGCACCAATCGCTGTGATGAGCGCCTGAATCTCATTGTTCTTCAACATTTTGTCGATACGAGCTCGTTCGACGTTAAGAATTTTTCCTCGGATTGGCAGAATCGCCTGAGTGCGCGGGTCGCGAGCGTTGATTGCCGTGCCGCCAGCTGAGTCACCCTCAACAATAAAAATCTCGGACTCATCAGGACTTCGCGATGAACAGTCACGGAGTTTGTCGGGCATACCTGCGCCAGAGAGGGCGGTTTTGCGTCGAACGGTTTCGCGGGCTTTCTTCGCTGCGACGCGAGCCTGCTGTGCAGCGATCGCTTTCTTCACAATTTTATTCGCCTCGGTCGGGTTCTCGTCAAACCATTCAGCGAGGCGTTCGTTTGTCGCCTTCTGAACAAACGAGCGCATCGGTACGTTGCCGAGTTTTGCTTTTGTTTGTCCCTCAAACTGCGGTTCACGCAACTTCACCGAAATGATTGCGGTCAATCCTTCTCGGATGTCCTCTCCAGCGAGATTGTCATCCTTTTCTTTCAACAAGTTTTTGCCTCTGGCGTACTTGTTCATCACCGATGTCAACGCCGTGCGGAACCCTTCGACATGCATTCCGCCTTCGATTGTTGAAATACCGTTGGCGTATCCATGAATACCTTCGTGGTAGCCAGTATTCCATTGGAGGGCAATATCGAGATTTTGGCCCTCGCCGTCATCGTCTTCGAAGTGGCATACCTTCGCAAAGAGTGGTTCTTTGGATTGATTGAGGTGCTTGACAAAGTCAACAATTCCACCCTTGTATTGGAAGGTGACCTGCTGTTCACGGTCTGGCCGTTGGTCCGTAAAGCTGATTTCGAGGCCACGGTTCAAAAAGGCCATGATCTGCAAGCGATCAAGAACCGTTCGAGCAACAAATTCGGTTCCTTCGGCTTGAAAGATCGCTGGGTCAGGCCAAAAGGTCACGGTCGTACCTGATTCACGACCTCGCTTAGGGGTCTCGCCAGTTGCAGACAGTTTGTTTTTAGGCTCTCCACCATTGTGGTAGTCCTGCGAATACCGTTTGCCCTCACGATCGATTTCAATCGACAAGCGCTCGGAAAGGGCGTTGACAACACTGACACCAACACCGTGCAAACCACCTGAAACCTTGTACCCCTCCCCACCGAATTTTCCGCCAGCGTGAAGGACGGTTAGCACCACCTCAGCAGCACTTTTGCCCTTATGTGGCCCTGACGGGTACGGATCTACTGGCACGCCACGGCCGTTGTCGCTTACCTCACACCCGCCATCTGCCAGCAATGTCACGCCGATGCTCGTGCAATAGCCCGCCATTGCTTCGTCAACAGAGTTATCGACAACTTCCCAAATGAGGTGGTGTAGACCGGCCAGACCCGTTGAGCCGATGTACATACCGGGCCGCTTGCGAACCGGATCAAGCCCTTCAAGAACCTGAATGTCTTTCGCGCCATATTGACTCTTGGATTTTTCGGTGTCTTTGGACACGCAGTACCTCGTTCATTGTCGTCACAAATTGGAGAGAACATGATGTTTCTCCGCCGCGCGTAAATGGGTCAAAATCCCATCAGCACTTGAAAATTCTACCAAACAGGTGTCCGCCGAACCGGTCAATCGAACCGAGGGCGACAACTGTCACGCCCATCCAGAATGGATCCAAAATTTGACGACAACGGTTAACGGTGACGACGAGGTCGTTATGCCAGAGCGGCTTTGACAAGGGTGGCAATTCGACCCCCATCAGCGCCATCGCCAGCGCGGTCTTTTACCGCTTTGATCACCTGGCCCATCGCCTTCGGTCCCTCAACTCCGGCATTTTTCGCGGCTGATATTTCCTCATTGACGATGTTCTGTAATGCCTCATCATCCATCGCTGCAGGGAGATAGCTCTCAATGACGGCCAGTTGACTCTGTTCAGCCGCTGCTTGTTCGACCCGGCCGGCTTGTTCATAGAGCTCTGCCGCTTCAACACGGCGTTTCGCTTCGGATCTCAACACCGCTGTGATCTCGACATCTGAGAGCTCTACTGCTTCGTCACCGGCGACCGAAGCGACCTGAACCGCAGACAAGATCATCCTTATGGTTGATGTCGACACCTGGTCGCGATTCTTCATCGCAGCATTCAAGTCGGTTCGAAGTTGCTCAAGTAGTTGAGATGCCATGCCACATCATGCCGGAATCAACGACGCCGACGCGCCACCCTTACCTCGATCTGCGCAACCTTCACTTGAGCAATTTCATGCAATCGACGAGAAATTTCCTCGGTGCGGAACTCAATTTCAGTTACCCAAGCCGGTTCGTCCACGTCGACGAGCAAGATCCCATCCTCAAAGCGTGACGGCCGTGCATGATGAGCAACGTATTCGCCAACCGCCTCTTCCCACCGACCAAAGATCCCCCCCACCTCGGCCCGACTCGGACCACGAAGCGACCGCACTACCGAATCGAGCGACGTCGAGAGAGAGATCACACCATCGTCGTCACTCATCGCTCACCACCGTACCGTTCGCGATCTGTAGCACCCGATCAGGACGTGCTGATAATGGAAGAGGCGACGCCGTGGTAATCAACACCTGACCAGTTGGTAGCTCGCGCAACAACGCCGTTGCTCGATCGTCGTCTAGCTCTGACAACACATCATCGAGGATGAGGACCGGACTTGAAGCCACGTGCTCAGCAACCAATCGGTGGGCACCAAGGCGAAGACTTAACGCCAATGTGCGCTGTTCACCTTGGGACGCGTGGGTGCGCGCCGGCAGGGCATTAATCGTCAAGTCAAGTTCGTCACGATGAGGACCAATGGTCGACACACCCCGGCGAACGTCGTCAGTTCGTGCATTGACAAGAGCAGTCTGAAGCCCTTGTTGGCGCCACGGAGGGTCATATGTCAACGACACCTCGTGTTCTCCGCCAGCTAATTGCACATACGCCTCAGCAACAAATGGTTGTAACCGTTCGACCAAGACACGTCGGCCGTGGCCAAGTCGTTCACCGACCTCGACAAGCCGGGCATCCCAGACATCAAGGGTGATCGACGCGTCTGCACCAAGTCGCCCGCTTGCTTGACGCAACAACGTGTTTCGCTGCTTAAGAACTCGATCAACCTCAAGACGTAGGGCATCATTTTTTGTTGCGAGAGCGACAAGCGCATCATCAAGGAATCGACGTCGCTCTCCAGGCCCACCCTTTACCAACGTGAGATCGTCAGGGGAAAACACCGAGGTTCGCACTGTGCCCAAAAGGTCTCGAGTGCGCTGTAGTCGTTGCCGATTCACTTGCACGCGCCCTCGACCAGTACGAGTGATCTCAACTTCAATTAAGGACGTTCTGCCATCGTCGTCGATGATGTGGGCGCGAATAATTGCCTGATCGGCGCCGACCCGAACAAGAGCGTCAGACGGAACCTGACGAAATGAACTCAGACCAGAGAGATATGCAAGGGCTTCAGCAAGATTTGTTTTTCCTTGACCGTTCTGGCCAATTACGCAGGTGATACCAGCAGTGAGGTCGAAGGTTGCGTGTTGATAATTCCTGAAATCAACAAGCTCAAGTTGCTCAACGAGCATGATGCCGGGACTACGGCACCCGAACTGGCATCAGTAGATACAGATATTCGTCATGACCGACTCCACGCAACACCGCAGGTTTCATTGGGTCAACGACTGCAAGCCGGACTTCATCGCCATCAACAGCATCGACTCCAGCAGCTAGGTAGTCGGGATTAAATGCAACTGTCATCGGCTCACCTTCAAAGTTTGCGTCAATTTGCTCGGATGCCTCGCCGACGTCAGTCGTGATTGCCGACAACACGACATGATCTTGCTCAAGTTGTAGGCGGACCGGAGTTGCGCCTCCCTGGGCGAGAAGACGAACCCGTCGCAGCGCATCAAGTAACGCCTCGCGGCCAATTGTCGCAATATTTGGGTAAGAACTCGGTAACAGATTTCGATAGTTCGGATAGTCGGCTGCAATTAATCGGGTGGTGAGTTGAACGTCACCAATTTCGAACACCACGTCGTTATCGCCGAGGTACACCTTGAGATCACCTTCTCCACCGACAAGCCTCTGCACTTCGTTAAGTGCTCGAGCCGGAACTAGGACTTGTTGTCCAGCACCGAGTAGCGCTCCTTCATCGAGGTCGCGTACAGCGAGCCGATATGAATCGGTTGCAACCATCCGTACAGCATCGTCCTCGGAGACGATGAGCACGCCGGTCAGTTGTTGGCGTGCTTCGTCTGTACTTGCCGCTCGAACAACCTGGCCAAGAGCGGCAGACATGGTTGAACCCGAAAGAACAAACGGTTCACTGGAAGGTGAACCAATCGTTGGGAAATCGGCGACTGCCATTGGACGAACCGAGAACTGGCTACGCTGCGCAGAAATCGCGACATTGTCATTAGTGAGTTCCACATCAACACTTCCGGCAGGAAGGGCCTTCACGATATCGGCGGTAAGCCGTGCCGGGATAACGGTAGAACCGGGTGATTCCATTCCGACAGCGACAGAAACTTTGATCGTAAGTTCAAGATCGGTGCCCGTGACGGTCAGCGCATCATCTGCAACGTCGAGCCGAACGCCAGACAGCACTGGTGACGTTCCTGTTGAATTTGTCGCCCCTCGTCCAGCTGTTGCCAGAGCTGTTGCCAAGATCTCACGTTCGCATCGAAATTTCACAGGCTGATCCTTTTCCCCATAGAGGGCTTATAAAGAGTGTTAGTGATAGTAGGTGCTGTGGATTGGGGATAACAGTGAATTACCCCAGTACACAGCACACATTTTTCGTCACAGGATGTTCGACCGTTATCCCCCACACGATGATCACACGCGTGTGATTCAGTGGATGTGTTCACGAGAACCCACAGATTTCCACTAGTTGACCACATGCCATCCACCGGAACATCCACAGCCATCATGACTTCAACCGCTGTAGCAGGTCGGTGACCTGTTCGTAGATTTGTTTCCGCTCACCCATCTGACGTTGGATCTTTTCAACAGCGTGAATCACGGTTGTGTGATCCCGCCCACCGAAGAGGCGAGCGATGCTCGGATAACTGAGGTCGGTCAGCTCACGAAACACATACATAGAGATCTGACGCGCCGTCACCAACGGGCGTTGCCGGCTCTTGCCTCGTAGGGCATCGACCTCGTAGCCAAGGATGTTGGCCATTTCAACCAGGAGTTCCATGTCGGTACGAGGCTTGGCAACAGATTCGGTCAAGAGATCGGATAACTGTGACTTCGCGAGGTCTGTGGTGATTGGGACCCCATTGAGTGAGGCATACGCCGTGACGCGAATGAGGGCTCCTTCGAGTTCACGAATGTTTGAAGTGATGTTTGAGGCAATGAACTCAAGGGTTTCAGCCGGCACCTCGACCTTGTCCCGTTCGCTTTTGTTACGAAGAATCGCAAGTCTGGTTTCGAGATCTGGTGGTTGAATGTCGGTGATCAGGCCCCACTTGAAGCGTCCTCGAAGGCGCTCTTCGAGTGTGGGAATGGCATCAGGCATCCGGTCACTTGACAGAACAATTTGCTTGTTCGCTCCATGAAGAGCGTTAAACGTGTGGAAGAACTCTTCCTGCAAACCCTCTCGACCCTCGAGAAATTGGACGTCGTCAATGAGAAGGACATCCACTTCGCGATACCGCCGACGCAACCCTGCCATTGAGTTCGAACGAATCGCGTCAACAAATTCATTCATGAAGGATTCGGTTGACACGTATCGAACAACATGATGCTGATAGTGAGATTCGACGTAATGACCGATGGCATGAAGAAGGTGAGTCTTCCCTAAACCAGCGGAACCGTAGACAAACAATGGGTTGTATGAACGGGCTGGTGTCTCAGCAACACGTTGGGCGGCAGCCAATGCGAACTGGTTCGATGCACCTTTCACGAAGGTTTCGAAGGCATATCGGGGGTTCAGTCCACCCGGGTCGTCACCTATCGAAATTGTGATGGAAGGGTTCTGTTGAACACCAGCGTCGGTTTGGGTTTCGTCACTCGGACGAAATTCTGGGGCTTCGACCATCGCGACTCGAACATCAAATGAGCATTCAGAGTGACCGATCTCAGCCAATGCATCATCGATCATGCTTCGGTAGCGCGACATGATTCGTTCGCCTGCGACATGATTTGATACTTCAAGCAAAATGCTGTCGGTGCCGCCGATGTTGACCGCATCGTTGAATGTTGAAAACCAGACTGACTCAGTGAGTTGGTCGCGTAGAATTGGCACAATGGTTTCCCACAGGTCAGTGGTGGTTTCACTCTCCATGTCAGTTGCGCTCTCTAGATTTCCCTCATAATGACAGCAAATTCGTTTGTGCATTACATCAATGTAAGTACCCACATGTTTATCCACATCTGTGGAAAACACTCAAGATCCTATGATCCCAAGCTGTATGGGTGCCAAGCACAGAAGATAGACGCTACCACGAAAGATGAACTGTGGAAAACCTGAGGTTGTGTAAAAGCGCAGCCATAGTTGGCTCTGTCAAGAACTGACCGTAGTCTTTGAGGGTCTGGTTCCAATTACGTGGAACCGTCATGTAGTCGAAATACTCGATCGTGTTGAAGATGTGTGTCAATCAGATCGTGTTTATTGAGGAGTGACGAAGAAGTGAAGCGAACATTTCAACCAAATCAACATCGTCGTGCGAAGAAGCATGGCTTCCGAGCTCGCATGAGCACCCGCGCCGGCCGCGCCGTGTTGAAATCACGCCGCGCAAAGGGCCGCGCTCGCCTTTCCGCTTGATTCACAGAATCCGCACTTCACACGAGTTCACGCGACTCGATACTGAGGGAGTTCAGGTGCGGACCGATGTGCTGTGGTGCAAATTTCTTGCCGACCCAATGATGTCGCCACCCCGAGTGGCCTTTTCCATCAGTCGCGCCCATGGGAGTGCAGTTCGACGGAATTTGGCCCGACGACGCCTAAAAGAACTTCTCCGCGAACAGGTAAAGAACAACCAACTGCCACCTGGAGCACTACTAGTTGGGATCATACGTTCGAAAAGCGATCAAATGTTCGAAATGTCTCCGCAACATCTTGCTCATCAGGTGCGGCAACTCATCGACGGTCTTGCTCGTCAATGAGTGGGTCCGTTTGGCAGCGTCGCATGCTGCGAGCAATTGAGTGGTATCAAAAGGCGTTTCAATGGCGCCCATCACCATGTCGTTTCTCTCCGACATGTTCGCATTACTCGCACGAGGCAATTTCTCTTCACGGACCACGAAAAGGCCTGTGGTTAACCGTAAAACGGTTGTTGAGATGCCGCCCATTCGGGCCATCAGGGTTTGATCCGGTCCCTGAAGCTGATCACACAATCGTCACCTACCATGAACCCATGAGGACACCATGACGTCTACTCCATTGATCGCGGGAATTTTTGAAGTTCCGGCCTCCGTGCTGAATTGGCTCTACACATGGACCGGCAGTTACATGGTTGCCGTGTCGCTCTCGGCATTCATTGTGATGGCGATTGTGACACCGCTCACCTTGAAGAGCACTAAGGGAATGCTCGAAATGCAGCGCCTTGCCCCTGAAATGCGCCGGTTGCAGCAACAGTACAAGACTGACCGCCAAAAATTGAACGAAGAAATGATGAAGCTCTATCAGGCGCACAAGGTCAATCCAATGGCTTCTTGTCTGCCGCTGTTGGCACAAACCCCAGTCTTCATTGTGATGTTCCGTATTCTTCACGATGCGACGTATACGCCAACAGGTGGAAATGAAGCAATTGCACGGGCTGTTCTCACCTCGGTTGGGCGAGGTCAAGACATCATCGGCTTCTTACCCCGTTACCTCTCAATCGAATCTGAGATGTACCAGAACCTGGTCCGGGAAACGACCATGCCGTCATGGGGACTCGACCTCTCAAAATCACCGGCAAGCATGCTGGGCAGCAACTTCGGCCAAGGATTGATCTATGCCGGGCTTGTGGTGGTTCTTGGCTTGCTCTACTTCTACCAGCAGCGAATGGTGGCGGCTCGGGCCTCAATCAGCCCAACGATGTCGGAATCACAGCAAAAGTTGATGCAGTACCTTCCAGTTGTCTTTGCAGTGTTCCAGATTTTCTTCTTGCTAGCGCTCGTGATCTACTACATCATCCAATCGGTTATCCGAATCATCGTGCAGTTCTATATCACGAAACGCTTTTACGCTGGTGATGAATCGTTGGGTCGTCAGGCTCAGGCGGCGAGTGCAAAAGCCCGCGAACTTTCTGAATCCGATGGTGGTGGCGGAGGGTTGATCGCTCGAGCAAAACGCGAACTAGAAGACGCCACCGGCTCAGCGAGTGAGAAGAACGACTCTTCGTCAGGCGCACGGCCTGCGTCAAAAGGCTCTAATTCTCGAACAAATGGCGGAAATAAAGGGGCAAAGGGTCGTCCACAAGCCTCAAAAAACACAAAAAAAGGAAATCTGCAGCGCCCTGGCGGTCAACGGAAGCGCTAAGAGCAGTACAGAGAAGAGGAACACCAATGGAATGGGTAACAACATCGGGTCGTAGCGTTGAAGAAGCGACCGAAGCAGCACTTGACCAACTCGGGGTCGCTGCAGACGAGGCAGACATCGAGGTTCTAGAAGAGCCAAAGAGTGGATTATTTGGCCGAACTCGCGGAGAAGCAAAGGTGCGCGGCCGGGTGCGCCCAGCAGAAGTCCGCCCCAAGCGCGATAATCGGCGTTCGCGAAGCAACAAGTCAGGCGGTCAGCAACGCCGCGAACGTCAGGCACCTGACTCGCCGAGTGGTGATAAACCAGCCAACTCGCGAAAGAATGGCGGCCAACGCAACAATCGCAACCCAAAAGGTGACAAACCAATGAATGATGCACCACGTGACCCAGTCGATCCAGCAGCAGTTGGTGAAGCAGCCGAGACCTTCATGAGTGGTCTGGCAACCGCATTCGGCGTCGAGGCATCCGTGACGGTGCAACGGGAAGATACCGAAATTGAAGTCGCAATGAATGGCCCAGATCTTGGACTTCTGGTCGGCCCAGGTGGCCGCACGCTGACTGCGGTTCAAGATCTTGTTCGGGTGGCGGCTCAACGTCGACTCGGTGACCACGACACACATCTTCGCCTTGATATCGCTGGATATCGCGAACGCCGCAAGGCTTCTCTTGAGACATTTGCACGCAAGATCGCTGAGCAGGTTCGCGAGTCCGGAAAGGCGCTCGCAATTGAACCAATGGCATCACCCGACCGCAAGGTGATTCATGATGTGTTGTCCACTGAAGAGGGCGTAACGACGGCGTCACAAGGTGAAGACCCGAATCGTCGAGTAATTGTCTCACCGAGTTGAATTTGTGCCCGTGAGGCGCAACAGAATCCATGAGTGCTGATACACACCTTGTAGGCGTTCTGCAGCTCGCAAAAGATGGCGGAGTGATTGGCAATACTGATCTCACCATTGAAATTTCAAGGGCCCGAGTTTTTGTTGATGTGATTCGTTCCCTCAGCAACGTCCACAGCATTCTTGATATTGGGTCGGGTGGCGGCCTTCCAGGGCTTGTTGTCGCCCATGATTGCCCAGAGGCCTCCATCACTCTTGTTGACCGGAGAGAAAAACGGACAGATCTCCTTCAGCGACAAGCACATCGCTTGCGGCGACATGTGCCTGGTAGGCCAATTGAGGTCATTTGCGCTGACGTGAGCGCATTGCACGGGAAGGCCACATTTGATGTCGTCACTGCAAGAAGTTTTGGCTCCCCTGATGTTGTTCTTGATACCGCCCTCCCCCTTGTTTCTGCTGGTGGACGGCTACTCGTTTCGGAACCACCGGACACAACCGAAAATCGTTGGCCATTAGAGCTGCTTGCGGCGTGGAATGCCGCCATTGCGGCGTGGAAGACGCCAACCACCTCACTAGCTGTCATTCAACGCCAATAGGAATGTTTCCCGGGAAACCACAGGCTGTGGATAGCACTGTTGAAATTTCACCAGTGAAACTGCGCGCCTCAACTAGAGGCTTATCCAAAATTTTGTTTCCTGGGAAACAAATC
>Ga0222714_10004652_pt1 | contig 13340 bp, 6 predicted proteins | sample C33_3DmetaG_FD_165048 | JGI IMG/M metagenome (GOLD analysis project Ga0222714, IMG submission 165048) | Estuarine water microbial communities from San Francisco Bay, California, United States - C33_3D | ecosystem: Environmental > Aquatic > Marine > Unclassified | place: USA: California... | reverse complement strand
GTGCTGTTCCCCGGCACGGCGGGCACCTCGGCGGCATCTGCGCATGTGGCCGGCGTGGCCGCCCTCGTGCGCGACGAGCGCGCCGCGCTCGGCCAGCCCATCGACGTGGCGTCGCTGCGCGTGGACATCACCGGCCGGGCGCGCGACCTGGGCACCCCGGGGCCCGACGCCGGCACCGGCGCCGGCATGGCCCGCTACGACGTCATTCCCCCCCGCATCGCCCTCACCGCCTCGTCGGGCCTGAGGTCGACGGTGCGCATCCGCGCGTTCGATGCCGGAACCATGCAGTCGGTGTCGCTGAGGGTGAATGGCCGGTCGATACGCACGGCGCCGGGGCCGTACATGCGCCAGAAGGTGAGGCTGCGAAAGGGCCGCAACCGGGTGGAGGTGACGGCGCGCGACCTCGCGGGGAACGCGTCGGTGGTGCGGCGCGTGCTCGTGCGCCGGGCGGCCCCCCGCCGATGAGCCGCTCACGCCGCCTCATCGGCGCGACCGCCCTCGTCGCGGCCGCTCCGGCGATCCCGGCCGCGGCGCCCGCTGCCACCCAGGCGCCGGTGCCCGTCACCGTCACGGCCTCTCCGGGCAGTACCGACGCCGTCGCACATGCACTCGGCGCGTCGTCGCTGCGCGTGGTGCGACGCCATGGTCGCGATCTGCAGGTGACGGCGTCGCCGGCCCGCCTTGACGGCCTGCGCGCAATTCCCGGCGTGGCCGCCGCACGCGCCGCAGCCGGCGGCATGGCCGAGACCGACCCCGACGAACCCGGTGCCGCGGTGGTGGCCAGGGGGAGGATACGTTCGGAGGGCTTCGAGCGGGTGGGAGCCGATGCGCTGCAGGCGCTCGCCGGCGACGGCGCGGGCGTCACGATCGCCGTGCTCGACCTGGGCTTCGGTAGCGCGCGCATCCCGTCCCTGCAGGCGAAGCGCGAGCTGCCCCGGGCGGCGCGGCTCGAGACGCGGTCGTTCGACGCCACCTGGGGCCTCGCGGGGCGCAATGCCTACGGCAACGCCACGAACCACGGCGAGCTGGTGGCGCAGACGGTGTTCGACTACGCGCCCGCCGCGCAGTACGTGTTCGTCAACTACCACACCGAGCAGGACTTCCAGGCCGCGGTGGAATGGCTCCTCCAGCGCCGGCCTGACGTGGTGGTGCACAGCAACAGCTTCCTCGAGGGCCCGTTCGATGGCAGCGGGGAGGCAGCGCAGGCGGTCGATCGCGCCGCCGCCGCCGGTATCGCCTGGGTGAACTCCGCCGGCAACTATGCCGAGCGCCACTGGGAGGGCGAGTGGGCCGACGCCGACGAGGACGACACGCTTGATTGGCCCGTCACCCCCGGCTGGACGTTCCAGGTCGCCGCGGGCAAGCCCATCACGTTCGCGCTCACATGGGACCAGCCCGACGGCGCCGAGGTGACTGACCTCGACCTGTTGCTCGAGGCGCGCACCGCGGACGGCGGCTGGTCGGAGGTCCGGGCATCACGCGACTCCCAGGAGGCCGGAGCCCGCGCCGCGGAGCGCTTCACCGGCGTGCCCTCCGGCGATGGCGGCGAGTTCCGCGTGCGCGTGGTGCTGGCGGGCGGCCCGCCGCCGCCGGGGCGCATCACGCTCTTCTCGCGCGAGATCCCCATGGACGCCCTGGGTGACCCCGCCCCGGGCAGCATCCCGACCCCCGGCGATGCGGACGGGTCGATAACCGTCGGCGCGGTGGACTGGACGAACAACAGCCTGAAGGCCTACTCGTCCCGCGGGCCCACCGACGACGGCCGCATGAAGCCTGACATCACGGCGCCCACCAATACCCGCGTGCTCACAGCCACCGGCCCGCGCTCGGTGGGTGGAACGTCCAATGCCGCGCCGAACGCCGCGGGGGCCATCGCTCTCATAATCGCGGCCCGCAAGCGCGCCGGCGCGCCCGTCGACCTCGCCGCCCTCGCCGACATCATCGCCACGCAGGCTCTCGACCTCGGCGTGCCCGGCCCTGATGACCAGTTCGGCGCAGGGCGCGTGCGGGTGGACGTCGACCCGCCGGAGATCGCGATGACCCGGCGGGTGCCGCGCCTGGTGAAGAAGTTGCCATTGCGGCTGGCCGGCTCGATCGAGGACGCCTCGCGCCTCACCGGATGGTCCATCCGCGTGGATGGCCGCGTGGTCGTGCGCAGGCGCGGGGAGAGGGCGCCTGCCGCCGCGCTGGGACGCCGCTGGCTTCCCGACGGGCGCCACGTGGTGGCCTTGCATGCGGTCGATTGGCCCGGCAACACCGGGGTGCGCAGGGTCCGGGTGCTCGTGGACACGCGCCCCCCGCGCATCCGGTCGTTCAAGCTCGAGCGCGCGGGCGTGCAGCAGTCGCTCGGGCCGGGCGCCGCCTCGGTGCGGCCGGCCCGTGCCGTGCTTCTGGCCGACGACGTCAGCACGTCGGTGCTGCGCATCTCGCTCGTGTCTGCAGCGGGGCGCGAGGTGCGGCGCACGACGCGATTCAAGGGCAGGGCTCGGCGCGTGGTGTCGCTCGGCACGCTCGCGCCCGGGCGTTACACGGCCACGATCACCGCATCGGATGCGGCCGGGCACACACGCACCACCACCCGTACCCTCACGCTCGGGCGCTAGTGACCGATCCCCGGGCGTTCCGCCGCCCGATTTCGCAATATTCACGGCAGCGCGACCCAGCGCCGCTGAATCCTTCCCACGCCAACGAGGTATCTCATGCCGCTTGACCGCGAAGAGAAGAGCAAGCTGAGGGACATGGTCTCCCTCGCCAACAAGTCGAACGTGGATGACGCCATCGCCGCCGTGGAGGCCGCGCGCGCCAACCTCCCCGAGGACGACAAGGACTACGCGCGCCTCACGGGGTGGCTCGAGGACCTGTCCCACGTTGCCGGTGGCAAGGTGATTGGCCGCACGGGCGACCCGGGCAGCCAGCCGGACGGAATGGCCTAGGAATCGGCCCGCCCGGGGCCGCCGGACGCCCTAGCTCCGGCGGCCCCGGGCCGCCCTCCCCGTGAGCAGGCGCTGCAACCGCCTGGTCTCCGCAAGGGCATTGACCTGCCGCCTGTCGGCGGCGCTCCAGTGGCCGCGGCGAAGTCGCTCCTCGCGCCCCTCCCGGGCCTCGACCCATCGCTCATAGCCGTGGATGAGCCCGTTGATCGAGTCGGCCAGCGCGATACCGGCTGGCGTAGCCCTGAAGGGACCGCCATCGAGGGTCACGCCGCGCTGGGGATCCCATGCAAGCTCACCCGACCCGTCGGTGGCGATCACGCGCAGTTCCTCGGGGCCCACGCGCACCTGCGCGCCGTGCCACTCGCGCTTGAGCACGCCGCTCTCGACCGCCGGTCGGAAGCCGAACGCGCGCAGGCGTCGTCGCTCCTGCGCCGTCGACCACACCTGATGAGTGGAATCGAGCAGGGGCACGAGGCGCTCGATGATCGCCGCGGTGCGATCGCCGTCCGCGGGGCCTGAGGCGTCGCTGGCCACACGCTGAGTATGGCGCGAGTTCCGGGCGCGCGCCGTAACCCGGGCGACATCGCGTGGAAGGTGTATGATGCCCGTTCTGCCGTCGTCGCCCATCGCGCCCAATGCCCGGCGCGGCGGCGCACGGTGGTCGCGTACGACGTGCCCGAACCGCTGCCCGCTCACATATTCCGCGTCTTCGCGCCTGCGGCGCCCGCTGCCGCATGCCCATACATCACCGAGCTCACGTCAGGAGGCTCTGCGACTTGAGCACGCCCACTGCCCGCCGCACCCGCGAGCGCCGATTCTTCTACCCCGCCGAGACGCAGGATGCCGCCGCGAGCATCCCCGACGTCCCGAATCTCATCGCCATCCAGCGCGCGAGCTTCGACTGGTTCCTGAATGAGGGACTCCGGGAGACCGTCGACGACATCTCGCCCATCCAGGACTTCACCGGAACCCTCATGGTGGAGTTCGGCCCCTACACCATCGGGGGCTGGGAGCCCGGCATGCCGTTCGACGAGATCATGCCGAACAACCCCGTCAAGGAATGCCGCGAGAAGGACCTCACCTATGCGGCTCCGCTCACGATGGAGGTCTCCTTCGTCAACAAGGAGACCGGCGAGATCCGCCGCCAGAAGGTCTTCATGGGCGACCTTCCGCTCATGACCGAGTTCGGCACCTTCATCATCAACGGCACCGAGCGCGTGATCGTCACGCAGCTCGTGCGCTCGCCGGGCGCGTACCTGATGGAGCCCAAGGACCGCGAGAAGCAGGTCTTCATCGCGAACCTCATGCCGGCGCGTGGCTCCTGGGTCGAGCTCGAGATCGACAAGAAGGGCCTCGTAAACGTCCGCATCGACCGCAAGCGCAAGCTGCCGGTCACCACCCTGCTCTTCGCGCTGGGCTATACGCGCGACGACGTGCGCAACCTGTTCCCGCACCCGCTCGAGAAGAAGCGCGTGAACCCGTTCATCGAAGCCACCCTCGAGAAGGACGTCACCGAGGGGGCAGACGCGTCGGGCAATGGGAAGTCGCTCCAGGAGCTCGCGGCCATGGTCGCCGAGATGCAGGAGATGGCCAAGGACATCGACACGGTGCCGGGCGACGAGCGCCTCCGCATCGAGGGCGAGATCGAGCGCCTCGAGAAGCGCATCGACATGCGCGCGGGCGATCTCATGCAGAACGCCCTCATCGAGGTGTTCAAGAAGCAGCGCCCGGGTGAGCCGCCGACCGAGGTGAACTCACTCAACCTGGTGCGTGGCCTCTTCTTCGACCCCAAGCGCTACGACCTGACGAAGGTCGGCCGCTACAAGCTCGACGCACGCCTCGCGGCGGACGGCACCACGAACACCCGCACGCTGGCCAACCCGCGGTTCACCGGCTCGCGCACGGGCATGCGCGACGACCTCGTGGAGCTGATCCGCCGCCTTGTGGACCTGCCGATCCGCTACGGCATCGAGGAGGAGTCGAAGGACTTCGCCGCCGACGGCCAGATGCTGCCGCGCGACGAGATGGTGCACGAGCTCGACGAGTACGAGCACTTCGGCAACCGTCGCCTGCGCACTGTGGGCGAGCTCATCCAGGAGGCCTTCCGCATCGGCCTCTACCGGATGGAGCGCGTGGTGCGCGAGCGCATGAGCACCGAGGATCCCGACACCATCACGCCGCAGACCATCATCAACATCCGGCCGGTGGTCGCGGCGCTCAAGGAGTTCTTCGGCTCGTCACAGCTCTCGCAGTTCATGGACCAGACCAACTCGCTGGCCGGCCTCACGCACCGCCGCCGCCTCTCGGCGCTGGGCGCGGGCGGGCTCACCCGCGAGCGCGCGCCAATCGAGGTGCGCGACGTGCACCCCACCCACTACGGGCGCATGTGCCCGATCGAGACCCCGGAGGGCCCCAACATCGGCCTGATCGGGTCGCTGTCGGCGCACGCCACCGTGAACGAGTTCGGGTTCATCCAGACTCCGTACCGGGTGGTCAAGGGCGGCAAGCTGCAGAAGGACGGCACCGGCGACTGGGAGATCGTCTGGCTCGACGCCACCCAGGAGGAGAACCGGATCATCGCCCAGGCGAGCGCCGAGGTGGACAAGGGAGGCAAGCTCCTCGAGGATGAGGTGCTCTGCCGGCGTAACGGCCAGCCCGTGCTGGTGGGCGCCAAGGACGTCGAGTACATGGACGTCTCCCCCGACCAGATCGTGTCGGTGGCCACCGCGCTCATCCCGTTCCTCGAGCACAACGACGCCAACCGCGCGCTCATGGGCGCCAACATGCAGCGTCAGGCCGTGCCGCTCCTCGTGAGCGAGGCGCCGCTCGTGGGCACCGGCATGGAGCACCGGGCGGCTGTCGATACGGGCGACGTCGTGGTGGCCCGCAGGGCCGGCACCGTGGCTGCGGTGGACGCCACGCGCATCATCATCGAGGTGCGCGGCGGCGAGCACGACGAGTACGGCCTCGAGAAGTTCGTGCGCAGCAACCAGGGCACGTTGATCCATCAGAAGCCCATCGTGGCCTTCGGCGACAAGGTGGAGGCCGGGCAGGTGCTGGCCGACGGCTCGTCCACCGACCAGGGCGAGCTCGCGCTGGGCAAGAACATGCTCGTGGCCTTCATGTCGTGGGAGGGCTACAACTTCGAGGACGCCATCATCGTGTCGGAGCGCCTCGTGAAGGACGATGTCCTCTCGTCGATCCACATCGAGGAGTACGAGATCGACGCCCGCACGACCAAGCTCGGCGCCGAGGAGATCACCAGGGATATCCCGAACCGCTCGGAGGAGTCGCTGGCCGACCTCGACGAGCGCGGGGTTGTGCGCATCGGCGCCGTGGTGGCATCGGGCGACCTGCTCGTGGGCAAGGTCACCCCGAAGGGCGAGACCGAGCTCACCGCCGAGGAGAAGCTCATCCGCGCCATCTTCAAGGAGAAGGCCGGCGAGGTGCGCGACACCTCGCTCAAGGTTCCCCACGGCGAGGGCGGCAAGGTCATCGACGTGAAGACCTTCAGCCGCGAGGAGGGCGACGACCTCCCCGCCGGCGTCAACGAGATGGTGCGCGTGTACGTGGCGAAGCGCCGCAAGATCGCCGAGGGCGACAAGCTGGCCGGCCGCCACGGCAACAAGGGCGTCATCTCGAAGATCGTGGCCGAGGAGGACATGCCGTTCCTCGAGGATGGCACTCCCATCGACATGATCCTCAACCCGCTCGGCGTGCCGAGTCGCATGAACATCGGGCAGATCCTCGAGACCCACATGGGCTGGGCCGCGGCGACCGGCTGGGAGAAGGGCGACGACGGCAAGACCTCGCGCACCTTCGTGGCCACGCCGGTGTTCAACGGGGCCACGCCAGAGGACGTCGACCGCACGCTCGCCGCGTGGTCGGAGGCGCATGCCGACGAGCCCATCGACCTCCGCGTGAAGGGCGATGAGATCGAGGGCCGCCGCGTGAGCGGCAAGTTCCGCCTGTTCAACGGCCGCTCCGGCGAGCCGTACGACGGCAGGGTCACCGTCGGCTACATGTACATGCTGAAGCTCCTGCACCTCGTGGACGACAAGATCCACGCCAGGTCCACCGGCCCGTACTCGCTCGTCACCCAGCAGCCGCTGGGCGGCAAGGCGCAGTTCGGCGGGCAGCGCTTCGGCGAGATGGAGGTGTGGGCGCTCGAGGCATACGGCGCCGCGTACACCCTCCAGGAGATGCTCACCATCAAGAGCGACGACACCGTGGGCCGCGTGAAGGCCTACGAGGCCATCGTGAAGGGCGAGAACATCCAGGAGCCATCGGTCCCCGAGAGCTTCAAGGTGCTGCTGAAGGAGATGCAGAGCCTGGCGCTCGACGTGCGCATCGAGGGCGAGTCGGGCGTGGACACCGCGGCCCGCGAGGACGACGAGCTGCTCCGCGCCGCGGAGGAGCTGGGCATCGACCTCTCGGGCGCGCCGCTTCCCATCGAGGAGGAACTCGAGCGGGAGGCTGAGGAGGCCAAGAAGGCCGAGAAGGCCGAGAAGGTGACGGCCGGCGCCGGCGACGACAAGGGCGACGCGGAGGGCGACGCGTGATCGACATCAACAACTTCGACTCCATCAAGATCGGCCTCGCATCGTCGAAGCAGATCCGCCAGTGGTCCTCGGGCGAGGTGACCAAGCCCGAGACGATCAACTACCGCACGCTCAAGCCCGAGAAGGACGGGCTCTTCTGCGAGAAGATCTTCGGTCCCACCAAGGACTGGGAGTGCTACTGCGGCAAGTACAAGCGCGTCCGGTACAAGGGCATCATCTGCGAGCGCTGCGGCGTCGAGGTGACCCGGGCCAAGGTGCGCCGCGAGCGCATGGGCCACATCGACCTGGCTGCGCCGGTGAGCCACATCTGGTTCTTCAAGGGCGTGCCCAGCCGCATCGGGTACATCCTCGACCTGGCGCCGAAGGAACTCGAGAAGGTCCTCTACTTCGCGGCGTCCATCGTCACGACGGTGGACACTGCGAAGCGCGACGCCGACCTCGTCACCCTGCAGGAGCAGGTGGACGAGGCCGTGCAGCAGTACGTTCAGGAGCGCGAGATGCGCGCTGCCGAGCTGCGCGAGCGGCTTGACCGCCGCGTCAACTGGCTGCGCGAGGGCGAGACCACGGGCTTTGACGTGGAGGATGAGTTCTGGCTCGAGGACATTGCCACCACGCGTGACCCCGAGAACCCGGAGGCCCCGCCGGTTCCCCGCGAGCTCTCCGACGGCGAGCGCAAGTCGATCGAGTCGGAGCTCCGCAAGGAGACCGACGCGCTGATCCGCGACGACGAGCGGTACACCGAGGAGTCAGTGGAGCGCATCCAGGAGGCCTGGGCCACCTTCAAGGGCATCAAGCCGCGCGACGTCATCAACGACGACCAGCTGTTCCGCGAGATGCGCGACCGCTTCGCTTCGCCGTTCGGGTTCGGCGAGTACTTCGAGGGCGGCATGGGCGCGCAGGCGATCCGCCAGCTCCTCCAGGAGTTCGACCTCGAGGCCGAGGCCGTATCGCTGCGCGAGATCATCCAGACCTCACGCGGCCAGCGCCACGCGCGCGCCCTCAAGCGCCTGCGCGTGTGCTCGGCGTTCATTCACTCGGACAACCGCCCGGAGTGGATGATCCTCGAGGCCGTTCCGGTCATCCCGCCGGAGCTCCGCCCCATGGTGCAGCTCGACGGCGGCCGGTTCGCCACGTCGGACCTCAACGACCTGTACCGCCGCGTCATCAACCGCAACAACCGCCTGAAGCGCCTGCTCGACCTCGGGGCCCCCGAGATCATCGTGAACAACGAGAAGCGCATGCTGCAGGAGGCGGTCGACGCGCTGTTCGACAACGGCCGCCGCGGGCGCGCGGTGACTGGCCCGGGCAACCGGCCGCTCAAGTCGCTGTCGGACATGCTCAAGGGCAAGCAGGGCCGCTTCCGCCAGAACCTCCTCGGCAAGCGCGTTGACTACTCGGGCCGCTCGGTCATCGTGGCCGGCCCCGAGCTGCGCCTGTACCAGTGCGGCCTGCCGAAGCTCATGGCGCTCGAGCTGTTCAAGCCGTTCATCATGAGCCGCCTGGTCGAGCGCAAGCAGGTGCAGAACATCAAGGCGGCCAAGAAGATGGTCGACTCGATGATCCCCGAGGTGTGGGACGTCCTCGAGGAGGTCATCGCCGAGCACCCGGTGCTGCTCAACCGCGCGCCGACCCTGCACCGCCTGGGCATCCAGGCGTTCGAGCCCGTGCTGGTGGAGGGCAAGGCCATCCAGCTGCACCCGCTCGTGTGCACCGCCTTCAACGCCGACTTCGACGGCGACCAGATGGCCGTGCACCTCCCGCTGTCGGTGGAGGCGCAGTCCGAGGCCCGCGTGCTCATGCTCTCGGCCAACAACATCCTGTCGCCGGCGCACGGCCGCCCCATCGCCGTGCCGAGCCAGGACATGATCCTCGGCCTCTATTACCTCACGTACTGCCCCACGGTGTACGCGCGTGAGAAGGGCGAGTCGGGTCCGGGCCGGGCGATCGAGATGATCGACCTCTGGGACTCCGAGGGCCGCAAGTACGTCATCCCGAAGGGCCACGAGGCCCGCATCGAGGGCGTCACCGACTGGGTGGCCGATCCGTTCAAGGAGGCCCCGCAGGCGCCGCCGCGCGCATTCCGCGGCGACGACGAGCTGCTGAGCGCGCTCGACCACGGCATCGTGGGCCTGCAGGACCTCGTGGAGATCCGGCGCGATCCCGACCACGCCGCGGGCCGGCTGGTCACCACCGCCGGTCGCGTGCTGTTCAACCACGAGCTTCAGGTGGAGCTCGACGCGCTGCTCGCGCACGAGGAGAACCCTCACCCGTACCCGTGGCAGAACCGCGTGTTCACGAAGCGCGAGCTCGGGGACTTCATCGAGGAGCTCGTGGACATCTACGGGGCCACGGTGGTCTCGATGATCCTCGACACCTTCAAGGCGCTGGGCTTCCGCTACGCCAGCCAGTCGGGCATCACCATCTCGAAGAACGACGTGGTGATCCCGCCCGAGAAGCCGGAGATCCTCGCGAAGTACGACGCCGAGGTGCAGCGCTTCGAGGACTTCTTCGCCGAGGGCCTCATGACCGCCGAGGAGCGCCACGAGCGCGTGGTGTCGCTGTGGGATGACGCCACCGACGAGGTCGCCGCGGCGATGCAGGACCACCTGTTCCGCCTCAACCCCATCTTCATGATGGCCAACTCGGGTGCCCGAGGATCGTTCAAGCAGATCCGTCAGCTCGCGGGCATGCGTGGCTGCATGGCCAACCCGAAGGGCGAGATCATCGAGCGGCCGATCAAGAGCAACTTCATGGAGGGGCTCTCGGTCCTCGAGTACTTCATCTCCACCCACGGGGCGCGCAAGGGTCTCGCCGACACTGCGCTCAAGACAGCAGACTCGGGCTACCTCACGCGTCGCCTCGTGGACGTGTCGCAGGACGTCATCGTGCGCGAGCGCGACTGCGGCACCACCGAGGGCATCGACACCCCGGTCGTGCGCGACGGGCACACCAACCCGTCGCTGCTCGGCCGCGTGGTCATCGGCCCGGTCGTGGACTCGTCGACCGGCGAGCTCATCACCGATCTGCGCGGGAACGCGCCCGACGAGGACGATGACGCCGCGGTTGATGCCTGGCGATCGGTCGAGATCGACAGCGCCCTCATGCAGGAGCTGACCGACCTCGGCACGCGCCACCCCAAGGCGTCCATCACGGTGCGCTCGCCGCTCAAGTGCCGCAGCGCCGTGGGCGTGTGCACGCACTGCTACGGCCGCAACCTCGCCTCCGGCGAGATGTGCGAGCCCGGTGACGCGGTGGGCATCATCGCCGCGCAGTCGATCGGCGAACCGGGCACGCAGCTGACCATGCGCACGTTCCACACCGGCGGCGTCGCCGGCGCGGACATCACGCAGGGCCTCCCGCGAATCGTCGAGCTGTTCGAGGCGCGCAAGCCCAAGGCGCTCGCCCACGTCGCGGCGCACGACGGCTGGATCCGTATCGACGATGACGAGTCCCGCCCCGGTGGCGCGATCATCTCGCTCGAGTCGCCGGTGAGCATCGAGGTGGGCCGCAAGAAGGAGCCGGTGCGCCCGCCGGTCACGTACACCGTGCTCAAGCGCACGCAGATCCGCCGCGATCTCGAGGACGGCTCCTGGGTGGAGGCCGGTGACCTGCTCACCGACGGCTCCGCCTTCCCGAGCGACATCCTCGAGGCGCAGGCTGGCCTCGACCTGGGTATCACCGGCACCATCAAGTCGGTGTCGGACGGTCGCACCGACAAGGGCGCCCGCGTGATCAAGGTCGAGGTGAAGGCCGAGGACGGCGTGGAGGTGCGTCACCTGCGGGTGCCGCTGGACCGTCCGGTCCCGCCGATCCAGAAGGGCATGCACGTGCGCGACGGCGTGTCGCTCGCTGGCGCCGGCTGGGGCGGGGGTGACCGCGCAACCAAGACCGAGGCATACCTCGTGGCCCAGGTGCAGGAGGTCTACCGCTCGCAGGGAGTGGAGATCAACGACAAGCACATCGAGGTCATCGTGCGCCAGATGCTGCGCAAGGTGCGCATCGATGACCCGGGTGACACCAACTTCCTGCCGGGCCAGCTCGTGGACAAGCCGGTTCTCTTCCGCGAGAACCAGCGCGTGCGCCTGGCTGCGGCTGACAAGCTGCAGCGCAGTCGCAAGAAGGTGAAGCGCACGCCGGAGGAGACCGAGGAGCTTCTCGACTCGGCCATGGCGCGCTACGTGCCGCTCATCCTGGGCATCACGAAGGCGTCGCTGGCCACCGAGTCGTTCCTGTCGGCGGCCTCCTTCCAGGAGACCACCAAGGTGCTCACCGACGCCGCCCTCGAGGGCAAGGTCGACCACCTGCGCGGCCTGAAGGAGAACGTGATCATCGGGAAGCTCATCCCGGCGGCCACCGGCCTGCGCAGGTACCGCCAGCTGGAGATCGAGCCCATCCGGCGCGCCCCGGCGCTGCTGGAGTTCGACCTCGACGAGCCCTTCTCGCTCGTGGAGGACGAGGTCGACGACCTCGTGGGTCTCGTGGACGCCAGCGGTACGTACTCGTTCGAGCCCGAGCCCGAGCCGGCCCCCGAGGCCGACGGGGAAGGCGCCGACCAGTAGCAGCAGCACGCGGGGTGCGCGCCGCCGCCGGGATCACGTCCCGGCGGCGGCCTGCTCCTTCTTCTCGCGATGGCGCTGCCAGAACCACATGGGCGAGTGCCGGTCCTCGGGGTACCGCGCGCGTGAGCGGGTCTCCTTCCTCACGCCGTATACCTTGCGGGCCCAGAGCGAAGTGGGTCGCGCCAGCCGCAGTGCACCGATGAGGGCGAGCGGCCAGAAGATGAGGCCGACGAACGCGAAGATCCACTTCCCCTTGAGGAACGTGATCAGGCAGAACACGGCGGCGAGGCCGTGCCAGGTCGCGATGATGCCGCTGCCCGCGACGTCCGCGTTGTTCCAGACCTCCACCCAGAACGGGATGCCCAGCGCGGCGATCGCCAGCACGGCGCCGAGCACGATCACGGCATCCACCGACCGGCGGCCTTCCTTCGACCAGTAGACGTCCTTGAGCGTCAGCCAGAGGGCGAACTCATCGAGGGTGAGGGCCGCGCCGATGCCGAAGAGCGTCGGCACGATGAGGCCGGCCACGCCACTGGGCTGCCAGTCGATGGCGATGCCGATGACCCCGCTGATGAGCAGCAGGAAGATGCCGGGCACGAGGTGGTGGATGTGCGTGCCGCCCACCGACATGTCGCCGAACGGCCCCTTGCCGTGCTTGATCGACCAGGTGATGCTGCGGGTGATCAGGAATGTCACGAGGAATGCCAGCAGCGTCATCTGGACCGTGCCGATGCCGGTCTCGCGGATGCGCTCCTGGAACGCGTCGATGACCGGGAATGATTCCGACCAGAAGTCGGCGGGCATGAGGATAAGGGGAGCCATTGCCGCCTACCCTAGCGATGCCCGGTCGGTCAGCCTGGGAAGCGCACGTGCAGGTGGTCGTCGTGGTTCGGCCAGCGCACGACCACGCCCGCCGGGCCTCGCAGGTCGAGCGACGGCCCGATGAGCACGAGGTCGGCGCCCTGCGCGACGAGGCGATCGACAACCTGCTGCGTGAGCGCCCGGTCATAGTTCGCGGGGTTCGCGGCGCCGCGCGCGCGGTCGCGCCGCGGCAGCCGGATATCCACGTCGAGCCCGTTCTGGTGCGAGGAGTGACCATCGATGCGGCCGCCCTGGCGCCGCGAGAGGTCGCCGATGCCCAACGGGCCGGCCCCTGGGTTTGCCTTCGCCCACCACCGACCGAGGTCGACGATCTCGCGCACGAGGCGCGCGGTGCCCCATCGGGTGCCGAGTCCGCCGGGCTCGCTCTGGGTGCGCGGGTCATAGGTGTAGTAGCCGGTTCCCGA
>Ga0222714_10004647_pt1 | contig 13346 bp, 11 predicted proteins | sample C33_3DmetaG_FD_165048 | JGI IMG/M metagenome (GOLD analysis project Ga0222714, IMG submission 165048) | Estuarine water microbial communities from San Francisco Bay, California, United States - C33_3D | ecosystem: Environmental > Aquatic > Marine > Unclassified | place: USA: California... | reverse complement strand
AGAAAACAGTTATTCTATAGAAGATCTTACCCTATGGATTGAGCGAGTTCACAGACGTCTCTCAGATGAAGGGGTCGATATGGGAATGTCTGAAGTTGCCTTTACGTGTGAGTTGAAATATGATGGGGCTTCAATTTCATTAACCTACACAAATGGGCAATTGGTTCGGGCATTGACTCGAGGTGACGGGGTTCAAGGAGATGATGTGACTCAGAATGTAAAAAAAATAAATACGGTTCCGTTGGTGTTGCAAGGCGACTATCCGGCAGATTTTGACATAAGAGGTGAAATAGTATTGCCTAAGGAGGCGTTTGTTCGCTTGAATGAAGAACGAATTTTAAAGGGTGAGGTTCCATTTATGAACCCTAGAAATACCGCCTCGGGAACCTTGAAGCTGCAAGATTCGGCTATTGTTGAATCTAGAGGCTTGCAATGTCTGTTGTATGCTGTGGCCGCTAACCAATCGGTATATACCTCTCAGTATGAGATGTTGCAAGAGGCTAAAAGGATGGGGTTCTTGGTGCCTGAAACCGCAAAGAGATGTAGATCTCTTGGAGAGATTATAGTGTTTATTGAGCAATGGGAACACTTGAGATCTTCGTTGCCATACGAAATAGATGGTGTGGTAATTAAGGTAGACGATATAAGCCTTCAAGAGCGTTTAGGCTATACAGCAAAGGCTCCTAGATGGGCTATGGCTTATAAATTTAAAGCCGAACAAGTAATGACACGTCTAGAATCGGTAAGCTATCAAGTAGGCCGCACAGGAGCGGTTACCCCTGTTGCTAATTTAAACCCGGTTTACCTGGCGGGAACAGTGGTTAAGCGCGCCTCATTGCACAATGCGGATCAAATAGAGAAGCTCGATTTGCATATTGGGGATACAGTCTATCTAGAGAAAGGAGGGGATATTATTCCAAAAGTTATATCCGTAGAGCTAACCAAGCGAATACCAGGTGCACTTGCTGTCCGTTTCCTTGAGCACTGTCCTGAATGTAAGGCTAAACTGGTAAGAAAAGAAGGTGAGGCGCTGCATTATTGTTTGAATGAAGATCAATGTCCTCCGCAAATAATCGGGCGTATTCAGCACTTCTGTTCGCGAAAGGCTATGGATATTGAGGGGATAGGAGAAGAAACCGTTGCTCTACTTGTAAACCATCGGCTTATTGAAAATAGTGGAGATCTCTACCAACTGACCCCAGAGCGTCTTCAAGGTATTCCGCGTTTAGGCGAGCTCTCAATTGCTAATCTTTTAGAAGGTATCGAGAAAAGCAAGGTTCAGCCATTCGATAAAGTACTGTTTGGATTGGGTATTCGCCATGTAGGCGAAACCGTTGCTAAAAAACTGGCTAAAGCATTTTTCTCACTCGAGCAGTTGAAGCAAGCTACGCTCGAATCGTTAGTCGCTGTTGAGGATGTTGGCGAACGCATTGCGCAAAGTGTATTTAGCTATATGAGAGACCCAAAAAACGAACCTATTCTAAAGCAGTTAAAAGTAGCTGGTTTGAACCTAGAACTAAATGAGATGGCTGAAATGACAGGATCAAAATTGGCCCATCAAAAAATTGTTGTTTCAGGGGTGTTTGAACGCTATTCAAGGGACGAGATTAAGCAGCTTATAGAGCGCAACGGGGGGCAAATTATGGGCAGTATCTCATCAAAAACAGACTTGATCGTAGCTGGCGATCAAATGGGCCCAAGTAAACGAAAAAAAGCAGAAGAGCTAAGTATATCCATTATCTCAGAAAAACAATTGCTTGAACTGTTAGGTTTGTGACGTTTTATATAAAAGCTGTTATATAGGGCTGTTAAGAGGTGTTGTAGTCGGTATTTGCTCAGGTCTCTGAACTATTTGCATCTAAATTTGCAAAAGTTAAACGATAACGCTCATGCAATTAAGTGGTCTCGGTGTTGCCCTTATTACTCCCTTTGATCAAGATGGAAATCTCGATCTTTTCGCTTTAGAGGAATTAGTCGACTCATTGATTGTCTCCGGGGTAAATTATTTAGTTGTTCTTGGAACTACCGCAGAAACGTCAGTTTTGTCTCAAGAAGAGAAAGAACGTGTTAAAGCTTCGGTTATAGCAGCCAATGCAAAGCGTGTTCCTTTGATTCTCGGATTAGGATCGAACGACACCAGAGCACTGTGTGACGCGGTCAAAGAGGTAAATGCAAGTGATTTTGACGCCTTATTGTCGGTAACCCCTTACTACAACAAGCCAAATCAAAGAGGACTGCTGGCCCACTACAAAGCTCTTTCTCAGGTATCAGAGCTTCCAATTGTTCTGTATAATGTTCCGTCTCGAACTGGGGTAAACTTGCTGCCAGAAACCACGCTAGAACTAGCTGCTTCAAGTAAGGTTTTTATCGGAATAAAAGAGGCTTGTGGTGATAGGCAACAAATAGGTCGGCTCATCGAACACGCCCCAAAGGGTTTTGAGGTAGTTTCTGGAGATGACTTAACCGCAGTTGAATCTATTTTGATGGGTGCTTCAGGGGTTATTTCAGTTGTTGGACAGGCATTGCCTGCGCATACTTTAGCCGCAGTAACGGCTGCACTAAGAAAAGAACAGGATTTGGCCTTATCTCTTAATGCCTCTATGACTGCGCTTGTTCAATTGCTTTTTGAAGAAGGAAATCCCGCAGGTGTTAAAGCCTTACTTTCTTTAATGTCTGACATTAAGAGTACGGTTCGCTTGCCTTTGGTTGAAGCCTCAAATGATCTTCAGTTTAGACTTGCACAGGAATTGGACATTCTTAAAGCAATTACCGTTTAAAAGTTTAATTTTGACGGCATGAAATTGAGGTTCTTAACGCTTTTTACTGTTGCCATTTTCGCGCTCACATCGTGTAGTGAGTATCAGAAGGTATTGAAAGAAAATAACCTGAGCGAAATGTATGAGCTCGCCAATCGCTATTACGAAGAGGGCGATTACATTAGAGCAAAGCGGCTGTATGAGATCATCGCTCCTAAATATGCAGGAAGACCTCAAGGCGAACGTTTGAGTTATTTTTTTGCTGACGCTCAGTTCAAGACCAAAGCGTATTACTTATCAAGCTATCAATTTGAACGATTCATAAAAGCGTATCCCTCTAGCGACAAAAGGGAAGAAGCTAGTTTCTTGGAGGCTGAAAGTTACTATTTCATGAGCCCGCGATACAGTCTCGACCAAACCGATACCGATAAGGCGCTTGAAAAACTGCAAAACTTCATTAATAGTTACCCAAATTCAGAATATTTTAATCGGGCTAATGAACGCGTTCAAGAGCTCAAGATTAAAAAAGAACAAAAGGCGTTTGAAATTTCTAAGCAATACGATATGTTGGGTGAGTTTAACCTTCCAGTTCTGTTCTCGGCAATTAAGTCGCTAGATAATTTTATACTTGAATTTCCGGGTTCAATGTTTAGAGAAGAGGCCCTCTTTATCCGAATAAAATCAGCTACTATTCTCGCCGAAAACTCTACCACAAATCGAATGGCAGCTCGTTACGAAGAAGCGTTGTCGTATTATAAAGACTTTAGAAAATACTATCCGACCTCAAAATTCGACAAAGAAGCTGAATATTACTTTGCTAAGATCCAAAACGGAATAGAATTCGTAAATTCGCTGAATTAAATCATGGCTATTTTGAAAGATACTAAAGCTGCTATTACCACGAAAACATTCGATAAGAATGTTTTAGACCAAAAAACGTCTAATATTTACGAGGCCTTGTCTATTATTGCCAAGCGTTCTGTGCAAATTAATGCGGAGATCAAGAAAGAGTTAGTAGACAAGCTCGAAGAGTTTGCAACCTATACAGACAGCCTTGAAGAGGTGTTTGAGAATAAAGAGCAAATAGAGGTTTCTAAATTCTACGAAAAGATGCCTAAGCCGCACGCGATAGCGATAGAAGAGTGGCTTAATGATCGCATTTACTATAGAAACACGCTTTCTGAAGAGTAAATAACTATTTATGCTTGCGGGAAAAAATGTTCTGCTTGGTGTTACTGGCGGAATCGCCGCATATAAAACAACCTTTCTAGTTCGGCTGCTCATACAGCAGGGAGCTAATGTGAAGGTGATCATGACACTTTCGTCAAAGGAATTTGTAACTCCCCTTACCCTTAGTACGCTTAGTCAGAATCCAGTTTACTTCGATTTTATTGACGAAAAAGACGGTGAGCTTCGCTGGAACAATCACGTTGAGCACGCCAAATGGGCTGACCTCTTGATTTTAGCCCCGCTGACTTCGAATACCTTAGCAAAGATGGTTTCTGGAGCCTGTGACAACCTACTATTGGCTACCTATATGTCTTCGAACTGTCCGGTATTTGTGGCTCCGGCCATGGACTTGGATATGTATGCGCATCAATCTACTAAGCAGAATTTAGCTGAATTAACAAAGAGAGGAGTTCATGTTATTCAGGCTGAATCCGGATTTTTAGCTTCAGGCCTAGAAGGAGAAGGACGCATGGCTGAGCCTCAAACAATTGTTGATCGGGTTCACACTCAACTAAGAGCCGAGGCCTTACTCTATGGGAAAAAGGTGCTGATTAGCGCAGGCCCAACTAGAGAAGCTTTTGATCCCGTGCGATTTCTTTCGAACTATTCAACTGGGCTTATGGGATATGAGCTAGCCCTAAGGGCGTACGAACTCGGGGCAGAAGTGATAGTGGTTAGTGGACCTGTTGAACCTATCACCCTACCCCATTCTGTGCGCAGGATAGCGGTTGAATCAGCTGAGCAAATGTATACGCAGGTCATGAATCACTTTGATGGGGTAGATTTTTTTATTTCGTCAGCCGCTGTAGCCGACTATACCTTTTCAGAGGTACACCCCCAAAAATTAAAGAAAGAAGAAAACACGCTCGTTTTAACGCTGCAACGAACAAAAGACATCCTTCGAGAGCTCTCCTCGCGAAAAAAGCAACAAAGGGTCATCGGGTTTGCGCTTGAAACCGATACAGACCTGTCAAAGCCCTTAGCTAAGTTGCAATCAAAATCACTAGATGCCATAGTGTATAACACGCTTAGCGATGCAGGAGCAGGGTTTGGAACTGACACGAACAAGGCTACCGTATTTTTTGCGGACCAAAGCCAAATAGAGATCCCGTTGCAATCGAAAAGGTCTATGGCTAGTGCACTGTGGACTCATTTTAGTGACAAATGGCTCTGAGAACGTTAATCATTTCATCAGTTTTAATGAGTTTTGGATTATGGTCTAACGCTCAAGGTATAGAATCTGTGGTAAGGGTGATTAACCGCACACAGAAAAGATCATTTGAAGCTAATTACCGGACGCTTGAGCGCGACTTATCGCGATTGATCAATCAAACGCAGTGGGATTCAACAGTAGGAATCTCGATAAAACCTAAGGTGTCACTGAATATGACCTTATCGGTCGTAGATCACAGCGATCAAGCGTTCAAGACTATGCTTCTGGTAGAGCTATTTAAAATTTATGGTAGTGGAGATAAAGTGCTTTTGTTTAGGTGGGTAGAGCAGCCGCTGGTGTTTTCATACGTTCCATTTGAGCCCTTGATTTTTAACAAAAATAATTTGTCTTCTAACCTAGTGGCACACGCAGCCTTTTTCGCCTACTTGGCATTAGGATTTAATGAAGACACCGAAAAGTTAATGGGCGGAACTCCGTTTTACCGTCAAGCCGAAGATATAGTTGTTCGCATGCAATCTACTTCTAATTCAGGATGGGAAATGAGGCGCAGTGGAAGTTCAAAGTACCGCTTGATTTACGAACTTTTACAAAAGCCTTATTATCCTGCTAGGGAGTTTTTATTTGACCTTCATACGGGTTGTTTAGCCTCAGGTCAGCGAGATACAGATCAATACACTGAATGCCTGCTGCATATCACTCGGCAACTAAAGGAGACTGACATTGGCCTAGACAATTCTTTGCTCATGCAGCGGATTCAAGAATCAAATAGGGCTATTTTTGACTAGATTCACTATTGCTTTGGTCTTGCTGAACTTATTTTGCACTGTACTCTAGGTATCTTTACTGAAAGAATGTTCATTCATGCTTAGTTCACTTCACATAAAAAATTATGCGCTTATCGATGAGGTGTTTATCGATTTTAGTCCAGGATTGAATGTGATCACAGGGGAAACCGGGTCGGGTAAGTCAGTGGTTATGCAAGCGCTTCAACTCGTTTTAGGTGCTAGGGCAGAGGGTGTTAGTTTTTTTGACCCCGAAAAAAAGTGCATTATAGAACTCAATGTGAAAATTGATTCTACCTATAGGAACTGGTTTGAAGCCAACGATTTAGACTACGATCAAGATTGCTTCATACGCAGAGAACTTTCAAAACAGGCCAAATCAAGACTGTTCATCAACGATACCCCGATTAAACAGTCTGTACTGAACAGTTTAACGGATGAGCTGCTATCGTTTCACTCGCAACACGAATCGTACGGGTTTTTAAAGCCTGCAGAACAGTTTCAACTAGTAGACGAATTCGCAGCTAATAAAGACTTATTAACGGCGTACAAAGAGCTGCATTCAGCTTATAAGCGCGTATCTGATGAATGGGAAAAGCTCAGCAGTAAATCGGACGAGTTTGAAAGAGAGTGGGCGTATCAATTGCACTTGAAGAAAGAGCTCGATGAGTTGAACCTCGATCAAATAGATCAAGAATCACTCGAGCAGCAGTTCAATATGTACAGTCAGTCTGAAAAAATCGTCGCTCTAATTGGCGAGCTGAACCAAAAGTTTGAACTGGAGCCTTACGGTTTAATTGACCAACTTCGATCGATTCAGCGCTTACTTTCCGAATTACAACGAATTTCACCCATCTTTTTAAATCTGTTTGAACGTATACAGGCCATTATTGTCGAATCTCAAGACATTTCGGACGAGTTGCAGCGCGCTTTAGATGCAGTGGCAATAGACCCGAATGAGTACGAGGAGATTAGTCTGCGACTTTCGGAGTTGCACCGACTTCAAAAAAAGCACGGAGTAAGCAATTGTGAAGGGCTTATCGAAAAGCGCGATGCGTTGTCGAAGAATTTAGGCACTGATCAGCATTTTCAAGATCGCATAAACGGGCTAGAGAAACAGCTTGTTGAATTGAAAAATCAGCTGCTACCATTGGCTAAAGAGCTATCTAGTAATCGAAAAAAAGCCGCTCAAGAACTAAGTGCTACTATTGAAGAGGTGTTGTCTTCTTTAGAAATGCCAGCCGCACAATTAAAGATTGATGTGGTGCAAAGAGATGCTTTTTTGACCACCGGTACCGATGAGGTTTTATTTAAGTTTCAAGCTAACAAAGGAGCTGAATTACTCGATTTAAAACAGGTTATTTCAGGGGGGGAGCTTTCGCGATTGGCATTAGCTATACAGTACATTAAAGGGAAATCAAAGGCTATACCTACTCAGGTTTTTGATGAGATTGATACCGGGGTATCTGGTGAGGTGGCCGAACGTGTGGCCCAGTTATTTGAGCTTATGGGAAAACGGCATCAGCTTTTGGTTATTACCCATTTGCCGCAGGTTGCAGCCAAGGGCTCGCATCATTTGAAAATAGTCAAAACCGAGGCCTCCGGTCGTTCATTTACTAAAGTCATGAAGCTCAGTTCAGCTGAGCGCGAACGTGAGATTGCTTCTATGATTGAAGGTAAAAACCCTTCTCAGACGGCAATTAGCCATGCAAGAACACTATTGGCAAAGCGTTAGTAAAGGAGCTATTCTTGCTATATTTGAATGTATTAAAAACACAGAGATGAATTATAACTTATTAAAAGGAAAAAGAGGAATCATTTTTGGTGCGTTAGATGAAAATTCTATCGCTTGGAAAACAGCGGAACGGGTTCATGAAGAAGGAGGGTCTTTTGTGCTGACCAATGCGCCGATAGCCTTGAGAATGGGAGAATTAAATGCGTTAGCCGAAAAAACAGGGGCATTGGTGATTGCTGCTGACGCGACCTCCACAGAAGACTTAGCACGCCTCATAGCAGAGTCTGTTCAACACTTAGGCGGAAAACTTGACTTTGTATTGCACTCTATTGGAATGTCTGTAAATGTTAGAAAAGGAAGGCACTATACAGACGAGAACTACGACTTTACGACAAAGGGTTGGGACGTTTCAGCACTCTCTTTTCACAAACTACTTCAACAGCTGTATAAACTCGATGCGATGAATGAGTGGGGCAGTGTATTAGCGCTAACGTATATGGCTGCTCAGCGAACTTTCCCGGATTACAACGATATGGCCGATAATAAGGCTTACCTTGAATCTGTGGCTCGAAGTTTTGGCTATTTCTTTGGCAAGGAAAAGAAGGTTCGTGTAAATACCATTTCACAATCTCCAACGGTAACCACCGCCGGAAAAGGGGTTAAAGGTTTTGATGCCTTCTTGAATTATGCAGAGAAGATGTCTCCACTTGGAAATGCTTCTGCAGATGAATGTGCCGATTATGCGGTTACACTCTTCTGCGATTTGACGCGAAAAGTAACCATGCAAAATCTCTTTCACGACGGAGGATTCTCATCAACCGGCGTAAGTCAAGAAATTGTAGACTTGTTTTCGGATCACTAATCTCTGAGGATAAAAAACCTGTACCAATGGGTAAACTTGTTCATCTTTACTCCATTGTTGTTCCGGTGTACAATCGGCCAGAAGAGTTGAAGCTATTGCTAGATTCGATTGCTATACAGCAGAGTGAAAAAGATTTTGAAGTCGTTGTGGTTGAAGACGGCTCTCAGCTTAGTTCGAAACAGGTTTGTGAACAGAGTCCAATCTTTTCAAAGATCACCTACCTAGAAAAGTCAAATTCTGGGCCCGGTTTAAGTAGAAACTACGGAATGATGCGTGCTAAAGGCGATTATTTCATCATTCTGGATTCAGATTGCATTCTACCCCCGAATTACCTGAGCGAGGTGGATAGAGAGCTCTGTACTCAGTACGCCGATTTTTTTGGCGGGCCTGACGGGGCCTTAGCTTCGTTTACGCCTGTACAGCAAGCAGTTAACCTTGTGATGACCGCTACCTTAAGCACAGCTGGAATACGAGGCGGGAAGCCCAACTATTTCGAGCCCAGGAGCTTTAATATGGGTCTTTCTAGCGAGATGTTTAAGGCCACTGGAGGTTTTGGCACAATTCATCCGGGTGAAGATCCAGATTTAGTCATGAGAGCCTGGAAATTGGGCTATAAATCACGCCTTTTTTCAAACGCCATCGTCTACCATCAACGCAGAATACAGTTTTCATCTTTTTTTAAACAAGTGTTTAAGTTCGGCAGTGTGAGGCCTATTCTTGAAGTGCTACATCCAGAATTTAAACGACTCATTTTTAAAGGCCCCTCAATCTTTTTAATCTACTTGAGTACTGTAGTTGTCCTATGTGTAAGCATGCTTCTAGGTCAAACTAGCCTTCAGTTCACAACACTTCTATGTGCACCTTTAGTTGTTTATTTAGGCCTCTTTAAGCTTCAATTGATCTATAAGACCCGATCGATCAAGTTAACCTCTCTTGCGATTTTAGCCTTTTTTATTCAGATGAGCGGTTACGGTTTGGGGTATATGAGGTCCTCCGTTCTGCTCGCATGGAACAGAAATAAAAACATTGAAACTCTATTTCCTCATCTCTTTTTTAATCCCATAAAGAAAGGTCAGTAGTATGCGCGAACTCCAATTAAAGCAATTCGTATACTTTCTCCTTTTGGCCACTGTAATTTGGTTTTTTAACCACTTGAGCAAACCGTCGACTGTTTCTACCGTTGTTAAGGCTCGTTTTTCGCAGACTCCTGATTCTCTAACTCTCTTAAGCAATGCGCCATTTGATATACCTGTTCGCGTAACGGCCACAGGCTTTAGATTGCTTTTTACGTTTACTTCTAACAAACCTTATGACATACCATTGGATCAAATCGCTGTTGAAAACGGCATTTATTTTTTAGCCCCCGAATATATAGAAAGCGCTTTGCAATCTGCCTTTTCAGAGTCTCTTACGTTAGTTCGAGCATCGATTTTACCTAAACAGGTAGACGTTGCATTGCTTTCATCAAAACGTGTACCTGTTGTGTCTCAGGTGATCACTTCATTTAGGCCTAACCACATTGCTATTGACTCTGCGTCTATTGAGCCGAGTACCATAGAAGTTAGAGGGGTAAAGTCGGTAATTGAGCACTTAGACAACGTATACACCAAGGTTGTGCGTTTAGAAGACATACACGAGTCGGTGGCCATTGATTTGCCGCTTGAGCAGCCCGATAATAGTTTGTATAACTATTCCTCAAATTCAGTGCATTACAGCCTGAATGTGACCCGATTTTCAGAGAATACTTTCGAGCTACCAATAACCGTTCGTACTGATAAACGGTCATTTCGATTGCTACTATTTCCAGATAAGGTAACCTTGGTATGTAAGGCTTCTACTGAACGCTTAAAGACACTAAAAGCAGACGATTTTGAGGTGTCTGTTGATTTTGATGCTTCTTCAATGAGACATCCCAGCGATCCGTTAAAGCTTAAATTGACCCGTGTTCCCGATGGTATTTTTCAAGTGTTAGTATTGACAGATTCTGTAAACTATATTATCGAGCCCTTATGAAAAAGATCGCTGTAACGGGAGGTATTGGATCGGGTAAATCTTATGTATGTGATCTTATAGCATCCAAGGGTTTTCCTGTTTTCAACTCGGATAGTTGGGCTAAGGATTTGATGGTTTCTGACGTGCAATTAAAACGCGCTATTGAGCAGCTCATTGGAGATGAGGCTTATCAATTAGATCAAGATCATAACATACGAATTAACCAGGCCTATATTGCTTCGAGAATATTTGGGCAAGCAGCATTGAGGCTGCAGCTTGAGCAGCTTGTACATCCGGTGGTTCGAATGGCATTTGAACAGTGGGTCACGGAGCAAACTACGGCACTGGTTTTTCAAGAATCCGCCCTCATATTGTCTACAGAATACTACAAAAATTTCGATGCCATTGTATTGGTGTCTTGCTCTGACGAGCTTCGAATTAGTCGAGTAATTCAGCGCGATAACGTCGATCGCATGACCGTGATTTCGAGAATGAAGGCTCAACCAGACTTTGAATCTCTTTTAGACCGGGTAACTCATGTCATCCATAACTCCGGTGATCAATCGCTTGAAGATCAAGTGGAGGCCTTGATTGTTGATTTGATCGGTCATTCGGATTTATAGATGCAACGCCCTAATTTTATAGGAGACAACTAACGTTTTAGGGTATGAATAGAAATGGGCTTTTTGCGACAATTGGATTGATGACGATTGCTCTATTGGGTTCTATACTCGTGCAGGGTTATTGGATTAAACTTTCACTGGAAAGTCGTTCTGAGGAATTTTCAACGGCTATGATTGATGTGATTGAGCATGCTACAGACATCATTGAAGAGCGAGAGCGCAATGATTACTACTCTAAGCTAGCCGTACTTATTGACAGTGTTGGGGCGCCTAAGTCTACTCAAATTCGCAACTTTTTTTTTGTTGACCGCAGCTTAACCAACGATGAAATTATTTTTTATTCACACGGTATTTTAGAGCAGGGTTACGATGTCGCTACTAGTGCACTTCCCGGATTTAGACAATTAAACAATAGCGACACTACCCGAATTATCAATTTTACTTCGAGAAGAAGTCAGAAAACGTTTAGGCCATCCTCGTCTCTAGACGGGTCGGCGGTTACATTAGAGCCCATTGATGTAATTGATAAGATCGGTGGGCTGAGCAGTATTGAAAAGGCACAATACGAAGATGTATTCATGGAGGCCGCCAAACTCACACCTATACATCAACGAGTGTCGGAGTCTGAGATACGTTTTGTTTTGGATAGAGAAATGCAAAAACGTGGAATCAAAGGTGACTTTGAGTTCGGCGTAGAGCGTTTGGCTTATCCCACTTCAGTAAAGTCTGCAGCATACGACTTTGCCGTAAGGCCAAGCTTTTCTGTTCCCTTGTTTAAGGATAGCGAAGGTTCAAGCGCCTATACCCTAAACGTAATAATCCCCAACAGAGACGCGCTAATTTGGAGAGATGTTATTGGGCTAGTTGTGATTTCTATTTTTTTCACCCTTATCATCTTGGTGGCGTTCAGTGTAGCCCTGCACCAGCTCTTTACACAGAAAAAAATAGCTGAAATAAAAACAGACTTCATCAACAATATGACGCATGAATTTAAGACCCCGATTGCTACGATTAATCTCGCCGTAGAAGCGCTTAAGGTGACTTTTAATTCAGGCAAGGCGCATTCAGAAACTTTCGACCGTTACGTAAAAATGATAAAGGATGAGAATAAGCGGATGAATGCACAAGTAGAAAATGTTCTTCAAATATCCCAGTTAGAAAAGGGGCAGTTAACTATTGAAAGAGAACAAGTTGATCTGCATGATGTGATCGATGAAGCAGTAGAGCGCGTCAAATTATTTGTTGCCGATCAAAATGGCACAATAATTGTTAATAAAGAAGCAGTTCATGGAAAAATTTGGGGAAATGCAATGCATTTAATCAATGTCTTTGTGAATATACTAGATAATGCCCTTAAATACGCTGATGCAGAACGTGCATTACGCATAGAGGTTAAAACGCAAAACATCAACAGAACTGTGGTAGTTACGGTAAAAGATAATGGAAAGGGAATGAGTCGATCTTCTTTGAAGCACATTTTCGAAAAATTTTACCGTGAGAACACTGGAAATCTTCACAACGTTAAAGGACATGGCTTGGGTCTTGCCTATGTGAAGCAAATTATTGAGGCACATTCTGGTGAAATTCATGTAGACAGCGAAAAGGGCGTAGGAACTGAATTTTCAATTAAACTCAATTTACACTAGTTATCATGGGTGATGCTAATCGAATTTTATTAGTAGAAGACGATCCTAACTTTGGAATTGTGCTTAAAGATTACTTAGGCTTAAATGGCTTTGAGGTGACTTTAGCCAAAAACGGAATGGAGGGATTTGAGAAGTATAAAAAAGGGGCTTTTGACGCCTGTATTTTAGACGTAATGATGCCCTTTAAAGACGGTTTTACCTTGGCGAAGGAGATTCGTGAAGACAACGCTGTTATTCCCATTATTTTTTTAACGGCAAAAAGCCTAAAAGAAGATGTTCTAAAGGGTTATAAGTCAGGAGCTGATGATTATTTGAATAAACCCTTTGATTCAGAAGTTCTTTTAGTCAAGCTAAAGACATTGCTGAAAAGAAAGTCTGCAGGTGCAATAACTCAAACACAACAGGTAGACTTTGCGATTGGAGACTTTTTGTTAAACTCAAAGCTGCGGTTTTTGACCTTTAAAGAGGAGGAACCCATTAAGCTTTCTCCCAAAGAGAACGAGTTACTCAAGATGTTAGCGCTCCACCTAAATGACCTGATGCCTC
>Ga0222714_10004646_pt1 | contig 13347 bp, 13 predicted proteins | sample C33_3DmetaG_FD_165048 | JGI IMG/M metagenome (GOLD analysis project Ga0222714, IMG submission 165048) | Estuarine water microbial communities from San Francisco Bay, California, United States - C33_3D | ecosystem: Environmental > Aquatic > Marine > Unclassified | place: USA: California... | reverse complement strand
TCTAGCATTACGTCGCCCGGAAGTACCGGCATAGAAGACCCGCCTGGAATCACTGCTTTCAGTTTCAACCCACCGCGAACTCCACCCGCCATTTCTAGCAGCTCCCTGAAAGGAGTTCCGAGCTTGACTTCATAGTTACCGGGTTTCTCGACATCTCCTGATACCGAAAATAGTTTGGTACCCCCGTTGTTGGGCTTTCCAAGACCTAAAAATTTCTCGGCACCATTCGCGATAATCCAAGGGACCGCCGCGAATGTCTCTGTGTTGTTGATGGTCGTTGGTTTTCCAAAAAGACCATAAGTTGCAGGAAAAGGGGGCTTAAATCTCGGCTGCCCCTTTTTGCCCTCTATTGACTCGAGAAGTGCCGTCTCTTCTCCGCAAATATACGCACCAAAACCGTGGTGAGCATGCAGTTCAAACGCAAACTCAGAGCCTAGAATCCTTTCACCGAGATAGCCTTGTTGCCGAGCCTCTCGAATTGCCTCTTCGAATCTCTCATACACTTCCCAGATTTCGCCATGAATATAGTTGTAACCAACGCTGGCTCCCATTGCGTATCCCGCTATTGCCATACCCTCTATCACAGAGTGCGGGTTATATCTCAATAAGTCTCTGTCCTTAAAAGTACCCGGCTCACCCTCATCGGAGTTACAAACAACGTACTTTTGTCCAGGAGTTTTGGGCATAAAGCTCCACTTGAGCCCAGTCGAAAATCCAGCGCCGCCACGACCTCTTAATGCTGAAGTCTTAACTTCAGCGATTACATCTCCTGGCGACATTTTAGTTTCAATAATTTTTCGGAGTGCTTGGTAACCACCGCGGCTTTCATAGTCTGCAAGCCGCCAATTATTCCCATTGATGCCGGCCATGAGGACGGCGTCAGGGCCATAGGCTCCAGAAGCAAACGGGACTTTAGAGGTAATCATCTCTTTCTTAACTCCGCTAATAAATCAGCCACCTTAGAGCCACAAACAGTGGTTCGCATTTCCCTGTCATTCACGATGACCACGGGAGCATCACCACATGCCCCCATACACTCTGCCTCCTTGAGTGTTACAAGACCATCATCTGTGGTTTGATTGAAATCAATACCCAATTCAGATTTAAAGAGCGCAGCCGCATCGTTGCTACCTTGAAGTGCACAAGGCAAATTTGTACAGATCGCGATCTTGTACTTCCCTGGCTTCTCGAGGTTGTACATCCCATAAAAAGTTGCCACCTCCCAAACTGCGATGGATCTCATACCAAGATGGGCGGCAACAAACTCAACAACATCTTTTGATACCCAACCTATCTCGTGTTGAGCGATCGCGAGCGCCGCCATCACCGCAGAAGATTTTCTTTCCTCCGGATACTTTGCAACCTCCCGATCGATTTTCTCGATAGCCTCTTCACTCAAGCTAAAAACTTCTATCACCGGTCAATCTCTCCAAAAACGACGTCCTGCGTCCCAATAATAGCGACTAAGTCGGCGATCATATGGCCACGCGTCATCTCGTCTATTGCTGATAGGTGCGCGAAACCGGGAGCACGAATTTTCAAACGATAAGGTTTGTTCGCCCCGTCTGACATCAGGTAAATACCGAACTCTCCCTTTGGAGCCTCAACCGCTGCATACGTTTCACCCTTAGGAACATGCATTCCTTCAGTGAAAAGTTTGAAGTGATGAATGAGATCTTCCATATTCGATTTCATATCCACTCGAGACGGTGGAGCTACTTTATGGTTCTCTACGATCACAGGGCCAGAGTTTTTCCGCAACCACTCAATACACTGCTTGATTACTCGGTTGGACTGACGCATCTCCTCCATCCGAACAAGATAACGGTCATAACAGTCACCATTAACCCCAACGGGTACATCAAAATCGACATGTTCGTAAGCATCGTAAGGTTGTTTTTTCCTAAGATCCCACGCAATCCCAGATCCCCTCAACATCGGTCCGGTGAATCCCAGTGCCAGCGCCCGCTCAGGAGAGACCACTCCAATACCCACCGTACGTTGCTTCCAAATTCTGTTATCGGTCAGCAATGTTTCGTACTCGTCGACTTTTTTTGGAAACTCATCAACGAAATGCTCCACAAAATCAAGTAATGAACCACCACGCAATTCGTTTAATTTTTTGACATCTTTTTCAGAGCGATACTTTGATGACTGGTACTGGGGCATTTGCTCTGGCAGATCGCGATATACCCCACCAGGTCTGTAGTATGCGGAATGCAAACGCGCACCAGAAACCGCCTCGTAACAGTCCATCAAGTCCTCTCTCTCTCGAAAACAGTAGAGGAACATCGTCATAGCCCCAACATCAAGCGCGTGGGCTCCCAGCCATAACAAATGGTTGAGGATGCGCGTGATCTCATCGAACATTACGCGGATATACTGGGCCCTAACTGGCGCCTCGATACCCAACAAATTCTCAATTGCCAGCACATATGCATGCTCGTTACACATCATCGATACGTAATCAAGCCGATCCATGTATGGGACTGATTGCAAGAAAGTCTTGTGCTCTGCTAACTTTTCTGTGCCACGATGCAGCAGCCCGATATGTGGATCTATCCGCTCGATAACTTCCCCGTCAAGCTCCAACACCAGCCGTAAAACGCCATGCGCAGCAGGGTGCTGCGGCCCAAAGTTCATCGTGTAGTTCTTAATTTCAGCCATTAGGCTGCCCTCTCCAATCGGGATGCAAAAATTTCCATTTTTTTAAACATCGCCGTAGGTATCCTCGCGCGTAACCCGAGGAACAATCTCTCGAGGTTCGATCGTTACTGGTTGATAAATTACCTTACGCTTCTCGGGGTCATACCGCATCTCCACGTGTCCAGAGAGCGGGAAATCTTTTCTCAACGGATGCCCAACAAATCCATAATCCGTCAAAATTCTTCTTAAATCTGGATGCCCCTCGAAAACAATTCCAAACAAGTCAAACGCCTCTCGCTCAAACCAGTTGGCGCCGGACCATATCTCCGTTACCGATTTCACCGAAGGTGCCATCTCATCTTCGCAAAAACACTTCACTCGTAAACGGACATTAAATTCCGTTGAAAGAAGGTGATATACAACACAGAAACGTCCTGGCAATTGATCGCGATCTGGATGCAAATCGTAATCCACTCCACAAACATCAATCAGCTGAGAAAACTGGAAACGCGAGTCATCCCTGAGGCGCTTCATGTGCTCGCCAAGCAACCGGGTCGGGACAGTAATCGTCAGTTCCCCACCCTCAACGAGTATGGCTACACCACTGCCCGAAAAAGCATCATCGAGATCTTTGCGGAGAATTTGTAACGCGCTCATAAGAGAATTTCCATCGACCGACGCGACTTAACGCGCAATCGTGTTCGTCCTTTTAATCTTGTTTTGGAGCTGCACAATGCCGTAGAGCAAAGCTTCGGCGGTCGGTGGGCAACCTGGTACATAAACATCGACCGGAACAATTCGGTCGCACCCACGCACAACGGAGTAAGAGTAATGGTAGTACCCGCCACCGTTTGCACAAGATCCCATCGAGATCACCCAACGCGGTTCCGCCATTTGGTCATACACTTTCCTGAGCGCAGGCGCCATCTTGTTACACAAGGTTCCTGCCACAATCATTAAGTCTGATTGTCGAGGGCTAGGCCGAAACACGATGCCAAAGCGATCCAAATCGTAGCGAGAAGCACCAGCGTGCATCATCTCAACCGCACAACAGGCTAAGCCAAAGGTCATCGGCCACAACGATCCAGTCCTCGTCCAGTTGACAACATTATCAACAGTCGTGGTAACAAATCCTTTTTCTTGTAAACCCTCAATCACCATCTGTAACTTCCCAGTTCGTTAATCCCATTCGAGAGCCCCCTTCTTCCACTCGTAAATAAATCCAACCACAAGCAAAAAAAGGAAGACCATCATCGCTATGAATCCATACAGCCCGATATCCTCAAGCGCCACTGCCCACGGAAACAGAAACGCAATCTCGAGATCAAAAATAATGAAGAGGATGGCGACGAGATAATATCTAACGTCAAACTTTACCCTCGCATCTTCAAAAGCCTCAAATCCACACTCGTATGGTGAAAGTTTTTCTTCATCTGGGCGGTGGGATCGCAACACGCGACTGAGTACTGCACCGACGATCGGTAGGCCAACCCCGAGAGCCACCCCGATCATGATGAAAAGAAGAATTGGAAAATACTCAAGTAGCATTGATGGAACTAATCGACGAGAGCAGAAACGACTCTCAGACAAATCTCCGCAGAATTATCAAAAGTGCTGGTTCGACTAAGCAGCCAACCCAACGTTCAACATTTGGTGCCGACGGCGAGACTCGAACTCGCACGACTTTCGCCACCGCCCCCTCAAGACGGCGTGTCTACCAATTCCACCACGTCGGCAAATAACTCGGATCGCTCAAATCACCCAAGATTACTTGGGGATATCGTCGACCTTAGCTTCGCTTTCTCCTTCCTGCGCAGGTTCAGACACTGTGTCCTGAGCTGGCACCACGGAGGTCGCGGCCGGCACATCAGACATCACCCCCATCGATCGAGTCGCCTCGAACTGTAGGAAACTTAAACCCATACTAGTGAGAAAGAATACGGTCGCAAAAATTGCAGTTGTTCTGCTAAGGAAGTTCGCTGATCCGGAGGCGCCAAAAAGACTACCGGAGGATCCGCTTCCAAACGCAGCACCCATATCTGCGCCCTTCCCATGCTGCATCAGAACGAGTCCGATAACGCCAAGAGCCGCAAGAACGTGAATAACCAAAATGATAAAACTCATAATTTCACCTAGCTGACTTCAAACTAAACCACCGCAGCACATATCGCCGCGAAATCCTCAACTTTTAACGAAGCGCCTCCAATAAGCCCCCCATCAATATCTTCCATCGCAAACAAATCATCAGCGTTTTCAGGCTTTACGCTTCCCCCATAGAGGATTCGAACCTTTGATGCAGTGTTTTTGTCGCTACTGCCCACCAAATCTCTCAATACCGCGTGAACCTCCTGCGCCTGCTCGGGGGAAGCCACTCTCCCTGTTCCAATTGCCCAGACCGGCTCATATGCAATGACCGACCGATCGACCCCCTTCGGCCCAATCTTCTCCAGAACTACACGGAGCTGCTCTCTTACAACTTCAAATGCCATTCCACCATCCCTCTCATCGAGGGTTTCACCAACACAAATTATTGGCGTAATATCTTGTTTCAAAAGCATTTCTGCTTTTAAAGCGACCACATTGCTGGACTCCGAATAAAGACTCCTTCTCTCCGAATGACCAACAATGCAAAACTTCACATCGAAATCAGCGAGCATTTTGGCAGAAACCTCGCCAGTGAACGCCCCCATATCCTGCTCACTGACATTTTGAGCGCCCAAACTAATCGGGCTTCCACTCAACGCTTCTTTAGCCTGCTGCAAGTATGGAAATGGAACGCAAACCGCGGCTTTTCCTTCATCCAATCCGCCAAGTTTGTCGCGAATCCCACCGAGAAGACTTGAGTTCGAGGAGGCAATTCCGTTCATTTTCCAGTTGCCAACCACGAGCTTGTCCCGACGCATCTAACCACCTTCACATAAAACCCTGGGATTTTACAGGTTTACCGCCCGTAGGGTCAATTCGCGAAACCTGTCTAAGAGGGCTTAAGCGCTAACCAAAGCGGCCTGTGATGTAATCCTCGGTCGCTTTGACTTTTGGCTTAATAAACAAACTCTCGGTGGCGCCAAATTCAATCATCTCACCGAGATACATGTAGGCCGTGTAATGCGAAACTCTAGCTGCCTGCTGCATGTTGTGAGTAACCATAACGATGGTGTAATCCGAGGCGAGTTCGGTGACAAGTTCCTCGATCTTTGCCGTTGAGATTGGATCCAAGGCCGAAGTGGGCTCATCGAGCAGCAAAACTTCAGGCTTAACAGCGATTCCTCGCGCGATACATAGACGCTGCTGCTGCCCCCCAGACAAACTGAGGCCGCTACGAGTAAGGATATCCTTGACTTCATCCCACAACGCCGCCTTCCTTAAAGCCCACTCAACCCTCTCCTCCATCTCGTAGGACGCGAGTTTTTCGTATAGGCGCACACCAAAAGCAACATTATCAAATATGGACATCGGAAACGGCGTAGGCTTTTGAAACACCATACCGATCTTGGCGCGTAACTGATTAACGTCCTGCCTTTTTTCGAGGATGTTCTTGCCATTGAACATGACCTCCCCCTCAGCCCTTTGTCGAGGGTACAGATCAAACATTCGGTTAAGCGTACGTAGCAACGTCGACTTGCCGCAGCCGGACGGGCCAATAAATGCAGTGATCCTACTTTCTGGGATAGTGAGCGTCACATCCTTGAGCCCTTGGAAATCGCCATAGAAAAAATTGAGATTCCGAATCTCGATCTTTGGCGGTTCCTCAATCTCAATGGTTACATTCTTTTCAGACACAGTATTTCCCCAAGTTTCTTGTTAGGTTCCTGACGCGGACTTCCTCGTCAAGGAACGAGCAATGATGGACAAAACTAAAACGCTCGCGGTTATTATCAACGCGCCCACCCAGGCTAATTCTTTCCAATCGTCAAAAGGACTCATCGCAAACTGGAAAATAACCACAGGCAAATTCGCCATCGGATCCGACAGATTAACGCTCCAGAATTGATTATTTAAAGCGGTGAACAATAACGGCGCAGTTTCACCACTGATTCGCGCTATAGTCAAAAGAATCCCCGTAATTACTCCCGCCTTCGCCGCGCGAAGCGTAACCAACGATATTATTTTCCATTTCGGCGCTCCCAGAGCGGCAGCCGCTTCTCGAAGACTATTTGGCACAAGAGACAACATGTTGTCAGTAGATCGGACAATCACCGGAATCGCTATTAGCGCTAACGCAAAAGATCCAGCCCATCCAGAAAAGTGCTTTTGCGTTGCGACGTACGCAGCATAGACAAAAAGACCAATTACTATCGATGGGGCAGATAAAAGTATGTCATTCACAAAACGAGTTAGCGGCGCAACCCAACCCCGATGTCCATACTCAGCCAAATAAATACCAGCCATGATTCCTATGGGTATCGCGATAATGATCGAAACCGATACCATGATGAGACTTCCGACAAGCGCATTGAGTAACCCACCCGCCTCGCCTGGTGGAGGCGTCATCTCGGTGAATACCGCTATCGACAAACCGGAAAGCCCTTTTATAACGAGCGATGACAAAATCCAGAATAAAACTCCCAACCCGAGCGCCATCGCGACCATCGAGAAAAATAGTCCAAGTTTATTTATGAAAAGACGCTTGCGATATAAATCCATTAACCCATCCTTACGTCCGAGTACCTTCGTTTTTTGCGACCCTCGAGAGCATATATCTCGCCGCCGCCAGAACCGTAAAAGTAATTCCAAACAAGAGAAGCCCCAACGTAATCAAAGCAGACTCGTGTAATCCACTGCCTGCCTCTGCAAATTCATTCGCCAATATTGAAGCGATACTATTACCCGGATTAAAAAGTGAGGCGCTAAATTCGTATGCATTGCCAATCACAAACGTAACTGCCATGGTCTCACCCAAAGCCCTACCCAGCCCGAGCATGATACCGCCGACAACTCCCGATTTCGTGTATGGCAACACAACCTTCCTCACGACCTCCCAAGTCGTTGCCCCCAGTCCATACGCGGACTCCTTCAGGATCGGTGGCACGATGTCGAAAACATCACGCATAACCGCAGCGATAAATGGTATGACCATAAACGCCAGGATGATCCCTGCGGTAAGTACCCCAATTCCCATCGGAGGACCATCAAACAAAATACCGACGACAGGTATCGGAACCAAGTACTCGAGTAAGTAGGGTTGAACGTGATCAGCAAAGAACGGAGCAAAAACAAATAATCCCCACATCCCGTAGATAATGCTCGGAACCGCCGCGAGCAATTCGATCATCGTCCCGAGCGGAGTTCTCAAACGAGCAGGACACAATTGAGTGAGAAATAGTGCGATCCCAAAACTAAGGGGTATTGCTATTAAAAGCGCAATGAAAGACGTCACGATCGTCCCAAGAATCGGATTTAACCCGCCATACTCTTCCGTTACCGGATTCCAATCTGTGCTGAATATAAACCCAATTCCAAACTCTTTGAAAGCCGGTAATGAGCCTATGACCAACGATCCGATAATGCCAGCCAGAAGAGCCAATACAACAAGAGCGAAAAATCGACTGGTGCCCCTAAAAAGGGTGTCTTGTATCCTGTTCTTCGAACTGAGATCTGAGGTTGCCATTGGCTCTGAGGCGTCCTTAATTTTTTGAACCCGATCTACGAGCTCGCAACTTATTTTTTATAACCCCGATTGTAAAGACAAAGTCGGACCCTTGCAGGTCCGACGATCTCACGAAGGGCTCAAACTTTGAGTCGAGCCCACGTTTACTACTTTGCTACCAAACTGATTTACCAGACTTATCTTTAATCTGAGCGCTCCATGCTGCCTCAATTGATTTGACGACGTTGTCTGGCATTGCGACATAGGAGAGCTCATCAGCCATTGCCTTACCATTTTTAAAGGCCCAAGAGTAAAACTTCAAGGCTTCCTTCACCCGCGCTGGATCTTCTGGCTGCTTGTATACAATGATGAATGATGCTCCAGTGATCGGCCAACTTCCGGCGCCTGGCTGATCTGTGAGGATCACGTAGTATCCCTCAGAGCCTTCCCAATCCGCGTTTGCCGCAGCGGCCGCGAATGCCTCCGCGGAAGGTGAAACATATTTTCCAGCAGCGTTCTTTAGCTGAGCATGAGACATGCCATTTTTCTTCGCATATGCATATTCGACGTAGCCGATAGCGCCCTTAATTCTTTGAACATAAGCCGCGACACCCTCGTTCCCCTTGCCACCAACTCCCGTTGGCCATGCTACGGCTTTTCCGAGACCAACTTCCTTCGCCCACTGTTTGCTTACCTGTGCGAGGTAATCGGTGAATAAGAAAGTGGTCCCAGACCCGTCGGCTCTACGAACAACTGTGATTTTCTGTGCCGGCAGACTCAGATCTGGGTTCAAAGCAGCAATCGCTGCATCATTCCAAGTCTTAATCTTTCCCAAGAAAATATTTGCGAGTGTCTTGCCGTCTAACTTAAGCGCGCCCGGAGCCAAACCCTCCAGGTTCACAACTGGAACCACTCCACCCATGATCGCTGGGAACTGCATCATGCCGAATTCATTAAGCTCTGCTGGCTTGAGAGGCGCATCAGAGGCACCGAAATCAACGGTCTTAGCCTTGATTTGCTTAACGCCAGCGCCCGAACCAATTGACTGATAATTGAGACTAATCCCAGTCTCCTTTTTGTACACCGCGGCCCACTTTGCGTAGATTGGGTATGGGAACGTAGCCCCTGCTCCAGTAATCTCTGCGGCAATTGCGGAACCAGCAAAACAACTAGCCACAATAGATATTGCCGCCAAACTCGCTTTAAATCGGGTCAACATTTCGCACTCCTTGTGTTTATTAACTAAGATCAATTTAAAAAGGGAAAAATCTTAGTCGCCAAGTGTAAGAACGAAATATTACAGAAAGATTACATGTAACTAACGTTTGGCCCCGCGAGGGTATAAAAACTAACCAACAACCGCGCTCCTGAACTCCGCAGCCGCCTGATCAGCAAATGATTTGGTTTTTTGGGGATCCGGCCCTTCCACCATCACACGCAAAAACGGCTCGGTACCAGATTCCCGAATCAGGACTCGGTAGTCACTGCCAACCAGATCAACGTATTTATCCGAAATTTCTCTAACTTGCTCTTTTTGCAAAGCATTAAGCTTGGAAGGAAGTTTTACGTTTACCAAAACCTGAGGAAATAGGTCCACCCCTTTTAAGAGCTCCTTCATGGAGTTACCGGTGCGCTGTATCTCTGCAAGAACCTGAAGCGCAGACACAACACCGTCACCAGTCGTATGTTTATCCAAGCAGACAATGTGGCCAGATCCCTCACCCCCGATCGCCCAGTTTTTTTCTTGTAACTTTTCAAGGACGTATCGGTCACCAACTGCACTTCTCTCAAACGGTATCCCTAGATACCTGAAACCATTTTCGATCGCCAAGTTAGTCATCTGGGTTCCGACGATACCCCCCTCCAAATTTCCGCTCTCGAGGCGAGATTTCCCAATGATGTATAACAACTGATCGCCATCAAAGATGGAACCGTCTGCATCTGCCATCAAAACTCGATCTCCGTCTCCGTCAAGCGTGACGCCAAAATCGGCTGATTCTTTCCGAATATTCTGAACGAGGTTTTCCGGGTGAAGCGCTCCACACCCCTCGTTAATGTTCAACCCATTCGGCGTCACCCCTACAGCAAATACGGTCGCGCCCAACTCTCTGAGCACATTTCCCGCTACGTTATAAGAAGCCCCGTTACCACAATCCACAACGATTTTGAGCCCCTTCAAATTCAACTTTTGCGGAAAGGTGCTTTTGCAAAACTCGGTATAACGACCGGTCGCATCACTGAGCCTGGATGCTTTTCCAATTTTTCCTGCGGGAGCAACATTTAGCCCTTTATCGATTAAATTCTCAATTTGCAGCTCAATCTCGTCAGAAATTTTTCCACCAGCACTCGTGAAAAGTTTTATACCGTTGTCATGGTGCGGATTATGAGACGCCGTGATAACGACGCCCGCATCAAGTCGCAGAGCCCTCGTAAGTTGAGCCACAGCTGGCGTCGGAACTGGGCCAGCGAGAACAACATCGGCTCCGGCTGCGGCCAGACCAGCCTCTATAGCTGACTCGAACATGTAACCCGATAGGCGAGTATCTTTTCCGATCAATACCTTCGTTCGAGAAGGCTTAGACTGCGAGGAAAAAACCAATCCAATCGCATGACCAAAGCGCATCATAAAATCAGGATTTATCGTAGCTGAACCCACTACACCACGAATCCCATCTGTTCCGAAATATTTTTTCTTCATCCCCGCCTTTGTATACTTTTTTAATCTCAATTAATCAGAGGAAAGTTTAACCCAAACTTTCAGCGCATCATGGGTTTCTGCCACGTCATGAACACGAATAATCGACGTTCCGTTGGCTACAGCTAACAGAGCGGCAGATATACTCGCCCCGATTCTATCTTTTGGATCTTCTTTCCCAGTGATCCTCCCAAGCATAGATTTTCGAGAAAGCCCAGATAAAACTGGAAACCCAAGATCGGCTATCTTTTGGATGTTTCGCAGCAATTCAATATTGTGCTCATCAGTTTTTCCAAAACCAAAACCAGGATCCAGGATGATCCTCGACGGCGCAACCCCCGCTTCAATCAAAGACTCTGCGCGCGATCTTAAGAAACCGCAGACCTCCTCTAACACATTTTCATAAGAGGGTTCATCTTGCATCGTGCGTGGGGTTCCTTGCATGTGCATTAGGCATACACCAACCCGACTCGAACTCATCACGTCGATTGCATGCTGATCGGATAAGCCAGAGATGTCGTTGATTAAGCACGCCCCCGCATCTACCGACTCCGCCATCACGCTGGACTTCACAGTATCAACCGAAACCGGCAGGCCCTGTCTTGCAAGCTCGGCAATAACAGGTATGACTCGAGCTCGCTCCTCCTCCGCTGACACTGGAAGAGATCCGGGTCGGGTGGATTCGCCCCCGACATCGACGATATCAGCTCCCTGCTGCTTTAGAGAAATCGCATAGTCAATCGCCGCATGAGTATCACGAAATAAACCTCCGTCTGAAAACGAATCTGGAGTGACATTTACAACCCCCATTATTAATGGGCGATCCATCGTAAATTCATAATCTCCAAGCGTTAATGTTCTCGTCAAAAGATCACCTATATAAAAAAAGGCTCGAGCACTCTCGAGCCTTAAATTACGTAAAACGTTTATTTATGCCTGAGTCTCACCAGCGGGCTTTATAGTTGGTGATGGCTTTGCACTAGCGCCAGGGGTCTGGTCACTAGAGTCATTCCTTGGAGTGGGCTTCGGAGGACGTGGTGGCTTTCCATCCATGATGTCATTTACCTGATCAGCGTCAATGGTCTCCCATTCGAGCAATGCCTGGGCCATCGCCTCAACTTTATCTCGGTTTTCTTCAATCAGTCTTCTCGCTAACCCGTAGCGGTCATCAACAATTCTTCGAATCTCAGAATCCACTCTCTGCATCGTCGCCTCCGAGAGATTCTTATGTGTTGTTATCGAACGACCAAGGAAAATTTCACCCTCATTCTCACCGTATACCATCGGACCAAGCTCATCACTCATACCCCACTGAGTCACCATTCTTCGAGCCATATCGGTTGCACGCTCGAAGTCGTTCGAAGCACCCGTGGTCATTTGATCCATAAAAATTTCTTCCGCGATCCGCCCTCCAAAGAGAACGGAGATATTTTGAAGAATCTGTTCTTTGTCCATACTGTAACGATCTTCCTGGGGCAACTGCATCGTAACACCCAACGCCCTCCCCCTCGGAATAATCGTCACCTTATGAACCGGGTCTGTTTTTGGAAGCAATCTAGCGACAACGGCGTGCCCAGACTCATGGTAAGCGGTATTCTTTCTTTCGTGCTCCGGCATCACCATCGATCGACGCTCAGCCCCCATCATGATTTTGTCTTTAGCTTGCTCAAAATCATCCATATCAACCAGTCGCTTGTTTGCTCTAGCCGCAAACAGCGCAGCCTCATTTACAAGATTCGCTAAATCCGCTCCAGAAAACCCTGGTGTTCCTCTTGCCAGAATGTCTGCCTTAACATCTGGCCCCGCAGGTACCTTTCTCATGTGCACGATCAGTATCTGCTCACGACCGCGAATATCGGGAAGCGGTACTACAACCTGACGGTCGAATCTTCCAGGTCTTAACAAAGCTGGATCCAATACATCTGGCCTGTTAGTTGCCGCAATCACAATAACTCCAACACCAGTTTCAAAACCATCCATCTCCACGAGCAACTGGTTTAGCGTCTGCTCTCGCTCATCATTCCCGCCTCCGAGCCCAGCACCCCTCTGCCTGCCTACCGCATCGATTTCATCGATGAAGACGATACACGGCGAGTTTTTCTTGGCTTGCTCAAACATGTCCCTCACGCGAGCCGCGCCAACGCCGACAAACATTTCTACAAAGTCAGAACCCGATATAGAGAAAAACGGAACCTTAGCTTCACCGGCAATCGCTTTTGCAAGGAGTGTTTTACCCGTACCAGGAGAGCCGACCATCAGAACACCTCTAGGGATCCGACCGCCGAGCTTCTGAAACTTGCTCGGATCTCTGAGGAAATCGACCAGCTCGGAGACTTCCTCTTTCGCCTCGTCACACCCAGCAACGTCAGCAAAGGTAATTCCATTGTTGGTGTCATCTAGCAATCTAGCTCGGCTTTTA
>Ga0222714_10004643_pt1 | contig 13352 bp, 8 predicted proteins | sample C33_3DmetaG_FD_165048 | JGI IMG/M metagenome (GOLD analysis project Ga0222714, IMG submission 165048) | Estuarine water microbial communities from San Francisco Bay, California, United States - C33_3D | ecosystem: Environmental > Aquatic > Marine > Unclassified | place: USA: California... | reverse complement strand
AGGCGCGAGCTCGAGGTGCGTCGAACGACGTTGACGACGTTGGCGCCGGTGCGCGCGACGGTGAGGGGATCGAGCGCGTGTTTGGACGCGCGGTGAGTCGAGAGTTGCGACGGACGTGGAATTCGGGCGTGGATTACGCGTTCGGGGCGGGCGTGAAGGCGCTGAGCGATCGAAAGTTGTGAGACGCGTTTCGGGACACGCGTTTTAAGCGGTTGACATCATGGCGCTCGCGAATGTGAATGTTTGTGGGCCAAAGACCGCGCGAGTGTGCGCAAAAGCAATGAAAATGAATGCGGGGGCAAAGGTGGGGCGTTCGGGTGCGATGTCGCGCGTGGTGAGAGTGCGGGCGTCGGCGGAGAAGATTGATTTTAACGACGAGGGCGCGTTTACGCTGCCGTACGCGCCGGTGCGCGAGGCGTTGTTACCGGATGGACCGTGGACTGTGATTGATGGTGGTGTGTGCGCGGCAAAGGGGTTCAAAGTTGCAGGATATAAGGCTGGTTTGCGTAAGAAGGGCACGCGAGCGGATTGCGCGTTGATTGTTGCGGATGAAGACGCGACGTGCGCCGGGATTTTTACGACAAACCTGATGTGTGCGGCGCCCGTCGCGTTTTGCAAAAAACAACTCGCGGGTAAGCCTACGGCGCGCGCGTTGCTGATCAACGCTGGTCAAGCGAACGCAGCGACCGGCGATGCGGGCTTCGCGGACTCTCAAGCGACTGCCGATGCGTTATCCAAGGCGCTCGGCGTCGCCGGAGACGACATTTTGCTCATGTCCACTGGCGTCATCGGTCAACGCATCAAAATGGATAAGCTTTTGCCTGCGATTGACGTTTTGGCGGCTAACGTGGAGGCGAGTACTGCGGCGGCGAACGCCGCGGCAACCGCAATCTGCACTACCGATCTCGTTCGTAAGACGATTGCGATTGAGGTGGACATTGGCGGCAAAAAAGTGCGCATGGGCGGCATGGCCAAGGGCAGCGGTATGATTCATCCAAACATGGCCACCATGCTTGGTGTGGTGACGTGCGACGCCGCGGTATCCCCCGAAGTGTGGCGCGGGATCACTTCTCGCGCTGGTACGAATTCGTTCAACCAAATCTCCGTCGATGGTGACACGAGTACAAATGACTCGTTGGTGTGCTTTGCGAGCGGCAAGGCTGGAAACGCCGTCATCACCGACGCCAATAGCGCGGATGCCAAGCTTCTCGAGCAAGCGCTCACAGCCGTGTGCCGTGGTCTCGCCAAGGCGATTGCGTGGGATGGTGAAGGCGCGACGTGCTTAATCGAATGCAACGTGTCTGGTGCGATGGATGATGAAGACGCGCGCGTCATCGCGCGCTCCGTCGTGTGCTCGTCTCTCGCCAAGGCGGCTATCTTTGGCCACGACCCGAACTGGGGTCGCTTAGCCTGCGCCGCGGGCTACGCGTCGCCAGTCAAGCATAACTTCAATCAGAACGATCTCAAGCTCTCGCTTGGTCCGCACCAATTGATGGACAAGGGTCAACCTTTAGCCTTTGACGCCGTCGCCGCGAGCCAGTACCTCAAGGATGTCACCGGCGTGCACGGCACGTGCGTGGTTGACATTTCTGTCGGTTCCGGCCCGGGTAAAGGCCAAGCATGGGGCTGTGACTTGTCGTACGACTACGTCAAAATCAACGCCGAATACACCACATGAGCGAGCCTCGCGGGCGTGGTAATTTTGTCATATAACATTTCATTTCATAGACGTCCTTTTTCGCGTGCCCCAGTCTGTTACAAAAAGCATGGGCGAAAACTCTCGTCACACCTCGGCGCGTCGTCGCGATGTCTCACGAATACACGTATACGATACGATTCAATGAACGGTGTTCTATCGCGTCGTCGTCCTCTGAACCGTCGACGACGAAAACGTTTGGGTTTGTGAGCCGTCGCAAACCCGCGTGCGGGCTCATTCCTCTTCCACTGCGCGAGCGTCGTCCTGGATCGTCGCGCGACGTCTTGCGGTATGTGTACGACAATGGTAGACTACGAGTCATGAAGCCTGGTGAGCTCACGCCCGAGGGTGGCGCACCGAAAGGATATGGCGTGCGTTTGGACTTGATGGCGCGGGACGCGGCGAAGCGTTTCGCTGAGCGTGCGTCACATGCGCTCCTTCCAGAACCATCGAGCGTGACGAGCGATTACTGGGACTACGCGAGGTTTCGTTTTGCGCAGCGCATCGCGAGCTCTTGTATTTCAGTGTTTGCGACGCAACAAATGTTGACTGCGGTTGGGCTCGGGGCGAGTCGGACGTTGCCGGCGGCTGCGGCAGTAAATTGGGTGTTAAAGGATGGTTTAGGGCGTTTAGGCAAGCTTTCGGTGGCTGCAAACTTTGGACGCGCATTCGATAGTGATGTGAAGCGGTTTAGATTCACATCGAGCGTGATTTACGACGCGAGTTCGTTCGTTGAGATTATTACGCCGTATTTTCCAAAGCATTTCTTGCCGCTTGCGACGGCGGCAAACATCGGTAAGTCTGTTGGCATCACAACCGCAAACGTCGTGCGGGCACCGATTCAGCGTACGTTCATCTTAGAAGAAAACTTAGCGGAAGTTGCGGCGAAGACGAGCGCACAACAGGTTGTGGCGGATAATATTGGCTTGGCGCTTGCCGTCGGCGCGGCACGAACGATGAGTAAAGTGGCAAGCGTTCGACCAGAGATCAGGCGCGCGCTGCCAGTGATTGCGTTTGGACCTCTAGCTGTGCTCGACTTAGTGTGCATTTGGAAAGAGCTCAAGGCGGTACAATTGCGAACAATTAATAAGGAGCGAGCGGAGATTATTGCAGAGATGTTTGTCAAGGAGCGGGAGATCCCAACTCGTGCACGCGTCGCTGATGCCGAGCGTCTGTTCATTCCGGCGAGACTTGACAAATCAAACTTACCGCTCACCGTGACTTCACTCGGTGAGGTATGCTCGACGCCAAAGTCCTTGGTGAACGCGTTGAAAGGAAGTCGTAATGCGCGCCCGTACATTTTGGCATACGAGCCAGGCACATCAAAGCAGCGCGTGGTTTTAGACATTAATACCCGTGATGCGCCGAAAACAGTAGCTACAAACGTAACGACGAAAACACGCACCAAGCGCCAGCACAAGTTTCCATGGCAGCGCAAGAAAACTGGCTTGAAAGGTCGAGCGTTACTGGCGTTGAGCGAATCCGCTTCGAGCCGAGACGTGTTGCAGGCAATCATCCAAGTCGCACATCTCCGTGTTTTACCTTACCGTCCTGATTTAACCGCAGAACAAGCGTACGTTTGGGCGTTACAAGAATCAGAAAGCTTGGCCAAGCGTGACATCGATGTGTTTACTAAAAGGCTCGCCGACCGTGGCTGGAATGCCGGTCGCGTCTTACTAAACTCCGCCGAGCGGGCGCCGTATTCTGTAGATAACGTCCCAGCTCTCATCGCCGCCCTCGAAGCTGCTGTGAAAAATACATAGACGCTGTATGTTCAGTATTATACCCTCGTTCGCGCGCATCTAGGCGCACATTCATAGCCATTTCTTTCTCGCGTTGTGGAATACTATTAATTTCTGAGCGAGCATACTGCGTGACGTCACAACTCGCCGCACCATGTCATCCAACGCCGACGTCGAAGCCGCGCGCGAGGCTGCACGCGCCGAATGCCTCGATGCCGCGTTCTATGGCGGCATCAGAGGGTCGTTGTACGGCCTCGCCGTCAGTGCCCCCGCGGTTTTCCTCGCAAACTTGAAGAGCTCAGGCTTTCGCCGGCTCACGGTGAGCGCGAAAACGGGCTTAGTCGTCTCCCCGTTCTTCCTCGGGTTTTTCTTGAATAGCGAATTAGAGATGCATCGGTGCGTTTTGAAGCAGCGCGGGATCGAGGCGTGAGGCGTCGTGTGCGGCGCGGGTGAAGAGAGTTGTTTTCGCGGAAGGGACGCGTGTACGAGTAGCGATTAGCGGGCGTATTGTAAATGTAGTAACGAAACTGAAATGGATATAAAAAAGCAAAGCGTGATGTAATTCGTGTAATGTTTAGTTCGGCACGAGGTCAAGACCCGGACGGTAAACGCCGCCTAAGAATGGGTCGTCGAAAGTAAAGTCAAATGCCGGGTGGAAAAAGCGCACGCCGCCATCCTTTGGCGGCGGTTCGATGGCGTCGATGAGCACCTTTTGAGCATTGGTCAATCGGAACGTCGTCGCTTTCATGCATTCATCAAGCGTTTGTTCGTCTTCGATGATGATGGGTACGCCGCGCTGCAAAGACCAACGCGTGAGCAATGCCTGAGGCGTCTGCGGGTTGGCGGCGTCGGCGCACGCTTGAACGAGCTTGGGGTGCTTCAAAAGCTTGTCGTCGCCGTTTGCGAGTGACGTGTGCGCGACGACGAGCAAGCCGTAACGTCTGCACACACCAACAAGCTTACGCTGCGCCAAAAGCGGGTGTAACTCCACTTCGTTTACCGCCGGTTTGACCTTGGCCACCTTCATCAAGCGTTCGACGGCGGGGACGGAAAAGTTGGCCAAGCCGAGCGCCTTTACCGTACCTTCACTCACGCATTTTTCAAGCGCTTCCCACGTGGCTTCCAAACTACCTTCGCCATCGATCTCCGTAGTGCCCTGCTTGTGCTGTACCGGCCACTCGATGGAAAATAAATCCAAATACCCCACGCCAGTGGCGGCTAAAATCGCCGCCACCGCCTCCCCCACGCGCGCGTGTTCATCGGGCGACAATTTAGCGCTCACGAACACCTTTTCGCGCCCATACGCCGCGATCGCTTCCCCTGCACTCTTCAAAGAACCATCACGCGAATTCCCACATCGAACATGCGTTGCTCCCGCCGCCAAACCTCTCGCCGCGACCGAGCCATCGCACCCGCAATACGGCAGGCGCCCCCCGCCCGCGACGTGCGCATCCTTCGCCTCCTTACTCGCATCAAACACCTCCTCTTTCGGGGTATTAACATAATACGGCGTCCCAGGTTGCGGTTTACTCGGATCCCCACGCGGTGCAGGACCATCCCACACCGCCGTCGCTTGTCTAAACCGCTGTCCCGGAGGCGCCGGCCCAGTCGGCGCGCCTCCGCCTCTCGCGCGCGCCGCCTCCAACTGCGCTCTCGTCGGCGGATACGCCGGCAGCGTCGGGTTATACCCATTCACGTATCCACTCACAGAATACCCACCCATCGCTGCGCCGTGCATCGCGCTCGGCCGCGCCGCACCGCCTCCACCGCTCGCCACATCGTCGCGACTCGATGGGCAAAACGCCCACGACTTTTGTGCGCTCCCGGCGCCGTGGTTGGCGTATTCGCGACGCATGAAGCGCTCCATGGGTTGGCATCCGTCTTGCGCCATGGTGCGAATGAATTGATTTTTTAAAATCCGCGTGCGTGTGCGTCGACGCGCGAGGGCGTGCGGGGCGGACGCGGCGGAGAGTGCGGCGCACAAAGGCGAGAGGGGTGGCGTGACGTCACATGGCTTTTTCATGGTGAAAAAGCGTTTTCGGCTGCGCGCGCGGGTTTTGGTGGTGATGTTGAGTGCGTACGCGTTGTATTACATAGCAGTGAATGAATGAGGAGACAAAGACGACGATTGTGTGTTGTTTTCTTGTATTTGTGCGCGTGTGCGCGACGATGGGGGTGGGTTTGATTTTTTAATCAATCTCGCCCGCGTCGACGGTTTCGTCGTTGATTTGGTTCAAGTACAAGTCGTAGTAGCGACCGGCGTTTTCGAGGTCACCGAGTTCGGTGTATAAATCAGCAATCGCACCGAGAGCATCCATGTCGCCTGTGTAGTCGCTTAAACGCTGACTGACATCGAGAACTTCTAACAAGTCGGCGATGGCGCCCTTTCGGTCGCCGAGTTGACGCTTGGCGGCGCCCAAGCCGCGCGTGGCTCGGCGGACGGAAATCAAGTCGCCGACGACGCGCGCCAACATGAGAGACTTTTTAAACGCTGCCAAAGCATCGGTAGCCTTGCCATCGCGTAAGAATTTACGACCTTCGCGCAAGGCTAACTTGAGCTCCTTCATGTCGTCCGACAACGCTTCCCATTCATCCGAGCTCGTGGCCACAGCCGTCTTCACTTCGGCGGCATCCTCCGCACCCCCTCCACCGGGTTCATCCATCGTCCCTCGACCTCCTCTGGCTTGTTGACGCAACGTCGTGTTAATTCCTCGCAACTTTTCATTTAATTGCGTGATTTCCTCCTTCTTTTGATTCGCTGAGATCCCGCTCGCCACCGCTCCCGCCAACGCCACAAACTCTGTGATCCCTACAATATCAATCCCAAAAGGTGTCACACACAACGTCTTCCCCGCGAGCACTTGCTCCCGACTCTTACTCTCACCCTCCTCACGCAATTTCATAAACTCAGCCTGCGCTTCACCCTCCTTTAAATACCTCAATTCGATCGCTTTCGATTCCTCCTCGCGAAGTTCGCGATAGAGCGCCTCGAGCCGCTCGCGGCTCTTCGCTTCTTCCATCTTTCGCAGCTCGAGCAATTCATCCGCGGGCCCGCTCGATGCGGCAAACGACGGCGAAGGAGTACCGACACCGCCCGTGACGCATGCAAACGCGCCTAACGCGAGTGCGCGCAGTGCTTGGCGTCGATCGATCGCCGATGAGGTTGATGACGACGACAGCGCTGGGACACCGCTGTCTTTCTCGGCGCGGGTCGTCGTCGTCCGTCGCGTCGTCCGTCGCGTCGCGGGCATCGTCCGCGCCATCGTCGTCGTCGTCGTCGTCGTCGTCGTCGCGCACGGCATGGTGGCTGTCCGTCGTCAGCCGCGTGCGCGCGAATGGCGCAACTTTATCCACTTTTGGACTTATGGTGCGACTTTTGAGGCGGCGCTCGAGGGGCACGTACGCGTTTGGATGATTTTATATTGAAAGAGTTGCTACGCCGATGCCGCACGATGCGGTGATGACGCGCGAGACAATGGGCGTGTGCACACACGACGGGTTTAGTTGTCGTCGCGGCTCTTGCGCAAGGCGTCGAGTTCGCTCTCGATGGCGTCGCTCACGGGGCGCCCTTCGGGGAGCGCGCCCTTGGAGGACGCGCCCGGGAGGGATTTTTTCAACGCTTGTAATTCGTCATCGATCCCACCACCGGCTTCCAAAGCCTTAAATTGCTTTTCTAAATCATCAGGGGCGGCGAACACGCCCATGGCTTCGGCTTCGGCTTCCATGGACATGACTTTTTCCTCCATGCGCTCAAACGCGCTCAACGCGCTCGACGTCGACATTCCGCTCACCATATCATTCACCGCCTTATTCGTCTTCGCGCTCGCCGCGCGTGCCTTTAACGTATCTTTCTTACTCTTCGCCTCAGCCATCTTACTTTCTAATAATCTCGTATTCGCAATTAATTTCTCCACCGCATCCTTTTGCGCGTCCAAATTTGTCTTCATCGACTCGGCATTCTCCGCGTAAGACTTTCGTCTCGTCAACGCTTCTCTCGCCAAATCCTCGTCTCCTTTCTCCATCGCAAGCTGTGCGCGTTTATACCAATCATCACTCGCTTGCTGTGCCGCTTCGTATTTCTTTTCTAATTGCTTTTGCGACGCAATCACCTGCGCCGTCGCCTGTCGCATCTTGATCAAATCATTCTGCATATCCATCACCGTCGACTCGAGCAACTTCTCCGGGTCTTCCGCGGCGGTGATCAACGAGTTGGCGTACGACCCGATGACGCGGGTGAAGCGCGAGAACAAATTGGCGTGCGTCACGACCGCGGTGCGACGCGCGCGCGGCGGCGGCGGCGTGCGCTGCGCGCGAATGTTGGATCTTCCCTGGCGCGGCGTGAACGACGACGCGCGCAAGGACGTCGCAGAGGCGACGCGAGCGTTCGCGAGAGACATGAAAGGCGAGAAAACGGCGTTCTGTTTGCGCGTGCGCGGGCTGTGTGCGGGCTGTTCGCGCGCGCGCGTAGAAGTGACGCGCCGGTGTGGTGTGCCCACGTCACTGGAGATAACGCGCGCGCGCGACGCCATAGCGCCGCCGCGACATGAGCGCGCGACAGCTCAGACGCGCGCAGGGCGACGCGCATGGGTTATGCGCGCGCGATGACGCGCCGCGCGCGTCGAGCGATGAGAGCGAGGACGAGGGCGAGGACGAGGGCGCGGTGGTGCTCGAGGTGAAAAATCCATTCGCGGCGTTATTAGGGAGCGACGAGGACGCCGAGGACGCCGAGGACGCCGAGGAGGACGAGAGGTGCGAGGAGAGCGAATCAATCGCGCGTGTTGATGCCGCGGCGACGACGTCGACGTCGGGTGGGAAGAAGACGAAGCGCGGAGGGAAAGGACGTCGTCGGCGGTCGTCGGCGGCTGACGCCGACGAGGATGATTTGGACGCGTTGGTGCGCGAAGTCACGGGCGTGGATGTGTCTGGGGTGAAGAGCGCGAGTGAGGTAGGTGATATTGAGGCGCGCGAGGGTGGTGGCGGCGAGCCTGCGTCGTCGTCGTCGGTGGCGTCAGTGGCTCCGAACGCGGCGTTGCGGCTGCTCGTCGTGGACTTGCGCAAGATGAAAGCTGAAGATGAGTTGAAGCGCTTATTCGGATCGCGAGTCGTCGCGAACGTGGAGGCGGAAGAAAATGGGCGTTATGGCGGTCGCGCGAGCGCGCTGAAGCAAAAGTTGCGTTCGAAGACGACGTTTGCTACGTTTCGCGACGCGTGGTCGACGTATCGAAGCGAAGGCATACACATGGAGCTGTGTAAAGATGTGTCCGACCCGTCGACGGGCATGAGCGAATATGCTTTTGTGTGGAAGCCAGAGTATGAAGAGGCACAGTTTCATTTCGAAGTCGCCGTGGCTTCGCACGATCCCAATAGACTGTTTCATTTGGCCCGCGATTATCCGTGGCATTTGGAGACGATTTTACGCATTTCTGAGTTGTACCACTATAGCGGACAGGCGCAAGAATCCAGCGACATGTTAGAACGATGCTTGTACGCGTGTGAACGCGCGTGGCACCCGACGTTTGCGTCGGCGGCATCAAATGGTTTAGCGCGATTAGACTCTAGCCTACCCGCCAACAAGCCGCTGTTTGAAGCGCTCTTCCGTCACGTCATCAATTTGACTCGCCGTGGATGTCAGAAGACAGCACTCGATACGGCCAAGTTTCTTCTCGGCCTCGATCACACCGACCCAAAAGGCGTGTTGTGCTGCATAGACTATTTCGCACTTCGCTGTGGTGAAGAGCACTGGCTGATTGATTTCGCGCAGACGTTCGGAGACTCGCGTTACGTCGGCGACGGCGAATGGCAATCTCACGGCAGTCTTTTAAGCTTCCCAGGCTTCGCGTACAGCTACGCCATGGCGCTGTATGTCACAGCTGATGACATTGCTGATGCTGACGCCGCATTACTTCAGGCTATGCTCACGCATCCTTACGCTTGGAGTGCGGTGTTGTCAAAAATTGAATCCAACGACGCCGAGACCAAGGAGATTCTCGCGCACGAGCATTTCGACTTTTCCAATTGCTCGCTCGCGTGTCGAAGCCTGGAGCACCTATCTGACATCTTTGCCACGAGACACCACGCGCTTTGGAAGCCCGAAGCGACGATGAAATGGGCCAAGAAAGTCGCCAAAATGGCCATCAATCTCATCGACTCCACGAAACCGAGCCCATTGTTGGATGGTTTAACCGCCGCGGATTTCACCGCCGTTACTCTCGAATCTTGGATGGACGGCGCCGAAAACGCCTACGCGCACATCATCATCGACGACTTCCAAGACGTCGTCAAACGTCAGCTTCCCGAAGATGACCCATTAGCGCAACGCCAACCCGCCGGCGACGACGACGACGACGACTAGCGTCTCGGTTGAACATCGAGCCTTTATAGAATACGCGTCGCGTTGTAATACATGTAAAAACCTCTCGCGAGCTGAGGTTTTTTCACGCACACACCTCACAATCGCCCACGCGTCGCGTCGTCGATCGTCGACGCGCGATGAGCACGGTACACGCACACGCCACGACATTCGCCTCGCGCTTCACGGCGCGTCGCGTCGTCGCTGGGTCCCGTGGCGACGGCAATCGAGTGCGATTGGTGCGCGGTAACCATCTCGGTCGAGGCGGTCGCCGCGTGCTCGTGACGCCGCGCGCTGAAGGCGATGACGATCGAGACGAGCGCGCGACGGAGGAGGCGAGTGAAGATTTCACGAGCGGCGGAGACGGGTTTTTGGAGGAGTCAACGACGAGTGATGTCGCGGAGGTGTCGGCAGAGGCGACAGCCGCGAGCGGCGCTGAGAAGAGGCTCAAGCCGCGGACGCGTAAAGGGCGTCGAGGGAAACGCACCGATAAACGGCGCACACCGTTCGTCAAGGCTGAACCAATCGAGGTGAACGATACGTTTGTGAGTAAGCAATCGAGGTTGGACAAGTTTTTGCGCGGTGAGCCGAGGTTTAAGCGAGGCAACGCGACGGCGCAAGACGCGCGGCCAGACGGTTTACGCGGAAGCCATCGTCCGTTGTTGACGCCTGGGACAAAGTCGTGGTACGATGCTTGGAGAAAAGAAAATCAGCTCGCAAGCAAAGAGTTGCGCAAGCGAGAGTTGGCTAAGACGGGACGTAAACCGATATTGGACTACAAAAAAGCTGGGGTGGCTGCGGGTAAACCCTTGAGCGTGGAGGAGTTGCAGTTCACGCCGCTTGGGCGTGCGAAATTGCAATCGCAACGTCAACACATTGCATATAACACATTTATTATGGATATCATGACACAAGATATTAAGGAGCTTTATGTCAGCGTGGATGCCGTAGCACGTTACGCTGCGGTGTACCAGGATGGCCGAGTGGCGTATTGCCAAGTGGCGCCGTATAATACAGAGGTGTATGATTTGACACAAGTCGTGGGATTGGAAATTAAGCCAACGATGCCAGAGCCTGCGAGTCATACGCTTGCGGCGGTTGGTGATCGTGCGTCGGCGGTGAAGACTTTCATTGCCGGTTACGGTTTACCCTCGCTTGGCGTCTTCACAGTGTGGGCTATTGTTTTCTACATGCAGCGATTCCGAGGTGATTGGGAAGATCGCCAAAAGATTCTGGAGCTTGAACGTGCGGAAGAAGCGCAACGACAGGCCGAGAAGGGCGATCCGCGCATTGCCGTGCTCGAGGAAGTGTATGAGAAGCTTGATGTAAATGACCCACAGCGGGATACTATCAAGCGAGAGATTCGCAACCGTAAGGCTGCCATCGCTCGACGTAACATGGATAAGAAGGACGCGTCGGCCAAAGCAGCAGAAGGAGATCAAATGGGCGCGGCAAACGCTTTCATGAAGGTTGGTGTTAAAGTGGTGAAGAAGAAGAAGAAGTCGGCTGTTGACGACGAGGAGGGCGAGGAGGGTGAGGAAGTTGAGGAAGAAGAGTCGGAAAAGAAGACGACGAAGAAGGGCGCCAAGAAAGGGCGCGTAAACACCAAGATGAAGCTTCGCGATGAAAGCGAGACCGTGACTTTTGATGACGTTGCGGGCATCGGGACGGCAAAGGTTGAACTTCAAGAGGTTGTCGATTTTTTCCTCAAACCTGAAAAGTTCAAGGCCAGTGGGAGTAAAGTGCCCAAGGGCGTCTTACTTACCGGTCCTCCGGGTTGCGGTAAAACTCTTCTTGCCAGAGCCGTTGCTGGCGAGGCTGGGGCGACCTTCTTTTCCCTTGCTGCGTCTGAATTTGTAGAAATGTTTGTTGGCGTTGGTGCGGCGCGCGTGCGAGATTTGTTCACTCAAGCCAAAAAGCAAGCACCATCCATCATTTTCATCGACGAACTCGACGCCGTCGGTCGACCTAGAGGTGGCGGTGGCTCGGGCAATGACGAGCGTGATCAAACATTGAATCAGTTACTCGTTGAGCTTGATGGTTTTGGTAGTGACACGCAAATTGTCTGCATTGCGGCGACGAATAGAGTCGACGTGCTCGACAAGGCGCTCGTTCGTGCTGGTCGCTTTGACCGTAAGATTGTTATCCCCAAGCCTGATTACAATGGGCGCAAGGAAATCTTACAAGTTCATGCCAAAAACAAGCCCGTAGCTCCGGATATTGACTGGAACTTGGTGTCGGGTGAGACTGAAGGCTTTAGCGGCGCTGCGCTAGCGTCGGTGGTGAACATCGCCGCGTTACAGGCTGCCAAGAAATCTAGGTCGCAAATCACCATGGAAGATTTCCAAACGGCTCTCGAAGTCGAGACGTTGGGTAAAGTGTTGCCTCAAGGCCTCGGTGAAGAGAACGAGCGTCGTTTGGCACTCATTCATGCGGCGTCAGCTGTGGCGCTGCGTTTGTTGTGCAAGGACATGATTGACTTGTCTTATGTCACCATCGTCGCGCGTGAAACAAACGCAGAGGGTCAAGTAGCAATCGCAGAAAACCCCATAGCGCTCCGTCCGGGTGCGTTTACCAAGGGTTTCCTTCGTAGACACTTGCGCTCGTGTCTGATCCCTTCAGTGGCCGAACAACTTGTTTATGGTTTTGACAACTGCACAAAAGTCGCCGCGCCGTACAATGCTCGCGCGAGAGAAATTGCGATATTCTTCGTAAACAATGCCGGTTTTAGCGACGAAGAAGGCAGTGAATTTGCGTACATGCCCACAGGACATATCATTGAGAAGAATGACTTCCTCGGTGGTAACCGAGAAGAGTACATGCTCCCGGGTACGACGTTTGATCGATACGCTGCTGCAGATAGAGAGACTAGACGTTTGATGGAGGCTCAATATGCTGCCGCTCAAAGGTTTGTTGAAAAGCAGCGTCCGGCGATTGAGGCGTTACAGGCGGTGATTATGGAGAAGAAGACTGTGCAGGCTGAAGAACTCTTGGCGATTATCGATAAGAATGCAGTGATGCCATATGATGATGAGCTTTTGCCGAGCGCTTATGCAACTGAACGCAAGGCTTTCGCGGATTGGAATGGTACGGTGCCTGCAGAATATGTCACCGACGGCGCAGCTGCTCGTCGAGAAGCCATAGCTGCGGAACAGGAGCGCATTCGAGTTGAAGAGGAAGCCATCCGGGCTAAAGCTGAGGCTGAAGCTGCGGCAGCCAAAGCCGCTCGCGTGAAGGCTGAGGAGGACGCCGCGCGTGCAAAGGCTGAAGCCGAAGCTGCAGCCGCAGCTGCGGAAGCAGCGCGCTTACGCGCCGAGACCGAAGCTGCCGAAGCCGCTGCCGCTGCTGCTGCCGAAGCGGAACGCGTGAAAGCTGCCGCCGAAGCTGCCGCTGCGGCTGAAGCTGCTGCCGCCGAAGCCGCGCGAGTGAAGGCTGAGGAAGAAGCCGCTGCTGCTGCTGAAGCTGCACGAGTGAAGGCTGAGGAAGAAGCCGCTGCTGCTGCTGAAGCTGCACGAGTGAAGGCTGAGGAAGAAGCCGCGGCCGCTGCTGCTGCTGCTGAGGCTGC
>Ga0222714_10004642_pt1 | contig 13352 bp, 15 predicted proteins | sample C33_3DmetaG_FD_165048 | JGI IMG/M metagenome (GOLD analysis project Ga0222714, IMG submission 165048) | Estuarine water microbial communities from San Francisco Bay, California, United States - C33_3D | ecosystem: Environmental > Aquatic > Marine > Unclassified | place: USA: California... | reverse complement strand
CAAAAGATATTGGTTTAGTAGATGGTTTAAAAATAGCAAATAGTTGGATTAATGTCAATGGTTATAAAGATTATAATTTAGTGCATAAACACCCTCACAGTATATTAAGTGGTGTTTATTATGTGTCAGTACCTAAGGATAGTGGTAGAATAGTCTTTGAAAATCCTGCTTACGAAACTATGATTTATGACTGGCATTTAGAGAGAATAAAAGACTTTACGGTTCATAGTTCAGCAAAATGGTTTTATGAGGCACGTGTGGGGCGATTGTATATCTTTCCTAGTTGGTTAAATCATTTAGTTGAACCTAATCTCAATAAAAAAGAAAAGCGTATTTCCATATCGTTTAATTTAGTGTAATTGCCTAAATAATCATACACATCATCATTGTATATTCCACAACAACTGGCCTGTTTACACGAAAGGACATATCTTATGCCTAAATGGCCTAGATTGGTAAGTCTAAAGAAAAAGGCACCCAAAGTACCTGACTTTACTTGTATTCACATTGATAACATTATTGATAAATTAGAGAAGTTGGCCTCAGACGAGAAATTGTTGACAAAGGCACAACTTACGAGATTACGTAATAGTTTAGAACGATTACGAAGTTCTAATGATAAATTACGAGATAGTGGTATATTCTGGTATGAGGAATACAAGAAACTACTGGATCGCTTGAAGCAATCAAAGTAAAGGCCGTTGAGCCACCAGCCGTCGGAAACTCGGAATTTCTCTATTGCCTTTTCAATAAATAGTGTATATAAGAGAGAAATATGGCAAACATTTTTAAACCGAAATATGGCGATGGCCATAAGATTGTACTGAAATCAAACATAGCAAGTAATGTAAAGTCCATTTTAGTTAAGAATGGTTTTACTCCTGGTAAGAGTGTGTTTGATATTGTACGTAAACCAATTAGTCAAAAGCAAATCAAAGCATTTGTTCTATTTGGAGCTGGTGGCGAAACCATAGATTTAAGGGTAGAAAATACTACGAAGATTTATCGGTTCAAAGGAGCAAAGACAACCATACAAAATCTATTCGATCACTTCGGTAAAGGTACAGGCAAATCAGCAACAGACAAGAAGACACAAACCAAAGAGTTGGTTTCTATGTGTATAATGGAACAGAATTTACGATTTGGTAAAACCATAGATGAGGACTTTGTTGAAGATTGTTTACCAAAAGACTTAAAACAATATTATACATCTGTCTATTACAGTTCAGCTTTATCACAATTACAGGCCTTTAAAAACAAAATGGGTACCAAGTTTAGAGGTGATTACATCTATGAAAGACAAGCATTTAATGTCACAAAGAAGATGTATGAAGTGGCACAAAGTTTATCAGGTCTACAGAAAGATAACTGGAACCCAGCCGACATCTGGTTGATTAAAAGAGGTTTTAGTTTAAAAGACATTGAGAGTTCTAAGAACATTGAAGAATTAAATATGAAATTAATACAGGCCTATAAGAAAGGCCAGTTAGTAGGCATATCATTAAAACAAGTCACTACAAGTAGAGGTCAAATTAGTTTCATCAATGAAAAACCAGGACAACGACCTGAAGTCAATATGAATTTTGATTTTACTCGTATGTCTTTATCAGAAACATTTAACAATGCCATCATAGAAACAAAAGATAAGTTTGGTGTTCGTATTGGTTATAAAGCGGCCGCTGATAATTACAATGTATATTTGGAAGGCAGAATGATAGGATCAGGTGTAAACATTGGTGCCGTAAATGCCAAAGAGTTTCCAGGTTATGTAAAAGAAAGATATGGTTATACAGTAAGAAAAGAACCTGTTGAACCTGATGTGCAAAAAGACTTTGAAACAGCAAGAAAAGAGTATGCTGAAATATATAAAAGATTTTCACCACAACTGTTATCAAACAAGATACAAAACTATAAAGACTTGATTGCCACTTATGAGAAGTCACCTGTCTTTATGAAAAAGAGATTTATTAAGTTAATTACATTTATCTACCCTTATCTCATATCAGCATTTAAAAAAGGTGGTGATAAAGAGTTCAGAAACTTTATGATGTGGAATTACTTTCAAGCCAAGAAGATTACAGACAAAGGTGGCTTTTACATTTTATTATCTTAATAAATAAACATATGACTTTGATTTTTAAATGGTTGTTCATACCATACTTGTTAGTCATTCTATTTGCTATGTTTTTAGGTAAAGATGGAGTTTCTGATATAGCAGAAAACAATTTAACGGAAGAATATTTTATTATAATGTTCTTTTTAATAATAATAGACACACAAAGGATAATAATAAAATGGCTAACACATACGCATTAAATTGGTTACCTAACGCTGGTAACTTCCAAGAATATCCATACGAAACTGAATGGCTAGAATGTGATTGGAAATATGTACACGATACAATTCACCTAGTTACAGCATTTTGGTACCCTTGGATAGATACATCTTCGTACAAATATAATATATAAATAATTATATCGTTCATCCCAAAAGGACGGAAGTAGGCGTATGCCGAAGGAACGCACCTAACTTTAACTAAAGGAGGGTGTATGACAGACAGGTTCACCCATTTATTCAAAGCTAGAAACAAAGAACACTTAAAAGAAGAAAAAACAAAAGTGTTATTTGGTGCTAGAAAAGAAGTTGATATAAATGGAGAAGGCACATCTGGTTATGTTGTAAAACACGGAGCCAATAAAGGCAAAGTGTTAGGACACGTAATGAGAAAATCTACAAACAACTGGTAAAAGTTGTATAAATAACTATACCACACCAAGAGAGCTTCGGCTCTCTACGAGAGGTGAGTTCCTCCACACACACTCACCTCTCACTTAATCAAACATAATAGGAATTTTGGTACAGGCGGATTGAATCGAACAATCAACCTCTGGTTCCACAAACCAGCGCTCTAACCAATTGAGCTACGCCTGCTTAAAAGAAAAACGTATAAACAAGTCCGATAGCATTAACGGCTAATAAAGTGGCATTGGTTACAATTAACGACCACTCTTTCCACATAAAACTTACAATCAACCAAAATACACCACCAAGTCCTGTAATCAAAGGTCCTGCTGGATATATGTTAACAGCATTTAGTCCACAACCAACAATCAGTAAAGCTGTGGCTATCCATTTTAAATAATTATCTATTTTCATCTGTAATATATGGCAAAACTATCGGCATAGGCCATATGAACATAATCCCTAGGTCTTCTATAACCTGGTTTTGAATTGCCTCTATATCTAATTCGTAAAGGTTTTACTTTTTTAGAAACCTCTTTAAACAAAGGTAGATACTTCATAGGTATTCCTTTGGCTATACCACTTTCGTTTGGATGTGCCTTGTATTTTTTAGCCAACACATTGGCCACCTTTTTAAGTTTTTGGTAATAATCAGTATTCATAACTTTATCAGCGTACAACATAGTTTCCTCCTATTTTAAATATAATGGACCAGTCCATTGAATTGGATAATTTCCAGTTAATACATTTCCTCTTGGTGAGTTTAAAGCAGGAGCATTCCAGCCAGCCGCTTTTAATATATCACCTTTTTTAAAGTGTTTAAAATCTTCTTTTACGATAAAACAAAAAACACCAGTATCTTGTACAACCTTGATGTACTTCTTACCTTGTGAAACTTTTGTTTTTTTATCCCATAAACCAGTTTGTTCTAAAGAATAACCAGTTAGTTCTTTTGTACCATTATTAGTTGACATTCTTACATAGTCGGCTTTTGCGCCAGCCATCATAAATTTAATGCCTTCTTCTAATGTTTCGCATTTTTGTGATACTTTTATCATAGTGTTATTGTCCTTTTTTCATTGTTAATACGGTTAATATACCAGAAATTATCATAATTGTCAAGCAAATAAAAAAGGCTGTCCAATTTTCATTACCGATACAAGCTCCGCCACAATCCTCGATTGTACCAACTGCTAAAATAGCAGCCAAAATAGTTGTAATACCAAAAAAGTTTGTCATAGTGTATTTTCCTTTGTTTTTCATTGTTTATACGACCATAATACCACATAAATATCGTAAAGTCAAGCGAAAAAATCAAAAAAATGATAAAAAAAACATTAAAAATTACTATTTTTATTACATTTGTTCTTATTTTGTTCTCATCTTGTGTTCCTAAAATTGAAAATTGTAAATTTTTACCAAAAATTGAGTTGGGAAGTGAAGAAAATAACGAATCAGTTGATAAAAATGTTGGTACAAAAGAAAAAATCAATAAAATGATAGAAAATAGAACAACAAGCGCTACGGCAAGTTGTAATTTTTAAGATAAATAGTTAAAAAAAAGAGGAAAAATGTCTTATTGTCAAAATTGCGGTCATAAATGTCATTGTAAAGGCTATTGTTTTCAAAATTATGGCGAAAAAGAAGAAACTTTGTGTTGTGTACATTGTAGGCACAAAGAAAATGAAGAAAAAATTGAAATAAATGAAGATTTATTTAATGGAGCATAAAAAATGAGTAAAATGAGAAAATTTTTGTTTTGGAATGAAGCGGGTGAAGAAAAAGAAGTAGAAAAATTAAGTTTGAAGACGGCAGTTAAGGCAATTCAAGCAGATTTTAAAGACAAATTTATTGGTGTTGAATATATTAGTAAAAAAGGTAAACAAATGATTGAAACTATCAAGTTACCTTGGGGAAGAAAGAAAAAATTAGGTAAATAATGCCTGCTGTTTGTAGAAAAGGAGATACTCTCTCTACAGGCCATTCTTGTGTAGGCACAACTACATTGGATACACCTGGACAATCTACAGTCAGAGCAAATGGTATATTAATCGCTAGAGTAGGCGATCCAACTGTTTCTCATCCAGCGCCACCTTTACCACCTTGTCCGCCTCACGTAAGATTTGTTAATGTAGGTTCATCAACAGTTCGTATAGCAGGAGCATTTGTGGCTCGTGTAGGAGATTCTGCTGATTCAGGCAATATGACTAGTGGTTCTTCCAATATATCTTGTGGATAATGTATAAATATTACCACTATGGCAATATATGACGCTTCAAATACGAATAAGAGTAAACGTACAGCTAGGAAGTTCTATAAAGATTTAGATTTAAATTTTACAAGAAATCCTGTCACTAATGATATAACAAAAATTGAAGATGTTGACGCTGTAAAGAGAAGTGTTAAAAATTTAGTTCAAACTAATCTATATGAGAGACCTTTTCATCCAGAATTAGGTTGTGGTATTAGAGAATTACTTTTTGAAAATTACTCACCAATTATTGGTATATTTTTAAAAAGAAAAATTAGTGAAGTTATAACTGCTTATGAGCCTAGAGCTTCATTACAAGATATTGCTTTAGAAGATGACGCAGACAGAAATAGATTAAAAGTTTCTATCTATTTTTATGTACAGAATATACCTGAACCTGTATTAGTAGAAACATATTTACAAAGGCTAAGATAAAATGGCAACAAATAAATTATCAGTATCAGAATTAGATTTTGACCAAATCAAATCGAATTTAAAAACATTCTTACAAAGTCAGGCTGAATTTTCTGATTATAATTTTGAAGGTTCTGGTTTTTCAATTCTCTTAGACTTACTTGCTTACAATACACACTACCTAGGTTTCAATGCTAATATGTTAGCAAATGAAATGTACTTAGATAGTGCTGACATAAGAAAAAATATAGTTTCAATTGCTAAGATGTTAGGTTATACTCCAACATCAGCAAAAGCTCCTTCAGCGTCAATTAATATTTTAGTTAATAATGCTTCAGGCGCTTCTTTAACAATGGCCAAAGGTACTGTGTTTACAACTTCAGCAAATGGCACATCATATCAATTCGTAACTAATGCTTCTCACACAATTACACCTTCAAGTGGTGTTTATCAGTTTTCAAGTATTCCAATTTACGAGGGCACTTTAACTACTTTTAAATATACAGTTAACACTTCCGATCCTGACCAAAGATTTATTATTCCAAGTGCTAATGCTGATACAACAACTTTAAAAGTTCAAGTTCAAAATTCTTCAAGTGATTCAACAACAGCAACATACACAGCAAGTTCAACATACACAAGTTTAGATTCAACTTCAAAAGTTTATTTCTTACAAGAAAGTGAAAACGGAAAGTTTGAAGTTTATTTTGGTGATGGTGTTGTAGGTAGATCATTAAGTAATGGTAACATAGTCATATTAGAATATGTTGTTACAAATAAAGCAGAAGCTAATGGTGCTTCTACATTTGCTTTATCAGGTTCAATAGATACTTTTTCTAATGTTACAATCACAACAGTTTCATCAGCACAAGGCGGTGCTGAACCACAATCAAAAGAATCAATTAAGTATAATGCTCCTTTACAATATTCAGCACAAGATAGAGCAGTCACTACATCTGATTATGAAACAAAAGTTTTAGAATTATATCCTAATGCTCAATCAGTTTCAGCTTGGGGTGGAGAAGATGACGAAACACCTGTTTATGGTGTTGTTAAAATTGCTATTAAGGCCGCTTCAGGTTCTACACTAACAGATACAACTAAACAATCTATTGTAACATCACTTAAAAAATTTAATGTTGCTTCAGTTAGACCAGAGATTGTTGATCCAGAAACAACATCATTATTATTAACTTCAAATGTTAAGTATGATGAAAAGGCTACAACTAAAACAGCTGATACTTTAAAATCAGAAATTACAACAGCGTTATCTAATTACAGTTCAAACACATTACAAAAGTTTGATAGTATGTTTAGATATTCAAAAGTGGTAGAATTAATTGATGATGTAGATACTTCTATTTTATCTAACATCACTACATTGAGAATAAGAAAAAACTTTACACCAACACTTGGTTCATCTACACGATATAATATTTACTTTAGAAACTCATTATATAATCCACATTCTGGCCATAGATCAGAATCAGGAGGTATTTTAAGTTCAACTGGATTTAAAGTCACAGGTGATACAACAAATGTTTATTACTTTGATGATGACGGCCAAGGTAATATTAGAAGATTTTATTTTGTAGGTTCAGTTAGAACATATGTAAACAATACACAAGGTACAATTAATTATACTACAGGTCAAATTACAATTAATTCTTTAAATGTTTCTAGTGTAGAAAATATTAGAGGTTCTGCTTCAACGGTTATTGAGTTGACAGTACAACCAAACTCAAATGATATAGTTCCTGTAAGAGATCAGATTTTAGAAATAGATACAGCAAATTCATCTATCACAGTTCAAGCAGATACTTTCGTTGGAGGTTCAGCTGACGCTGGTGTAGGTTATACAACTTCATCAAGTTATAGCACATAAAAATGGCCACATTCAAAGATAAAATATCACACCTGATAAACTCGCAGGCGCCAGAGTTCGTTATCGAACAGCACCCTAAGTTTTTAGAGTTTGTAAAAACATATTTTACCTTTATGGAATCTGCCGAGTTAGTAGTAACTTCGGTACAAACAACAGATGGCATTCAATTAGAAACAGAAACAGCTCAATCAAATACTTTATTGTTAGATGGTTCTCGTATTGATTCTGATAGAACACAATTAGATTCTGGTGATAAGATTATTTTAGAAAGTTCATCTTTTGGTAAGTTTACTAGAGGTGAAACAATCACAGGTCAAACTTCAAAAGCAACAGCAACTGTAATCGCTGAAGACTTATCAAACGGAAGATTATTCATATCAGCACAAGATAAATTTAAAATGGGTGAAACTGTTTTAGGTGGTTCTTCAAATGCTTCTGCTGTCATCAATAATTATAAACCAAATCCTGTAACAAACATACAAGAGTTATTAAACTTTAGGGATCCAGATAAAGCAATTTCAAATTTCTTAACTAAATTTAGAAACGAATTTTTAAATACATTACCTGAGAGTTTAGATACTGGTGTTAATAAAAGAAAATTAATTAAAAATGTAAAATCACTTTACAGAGCAAAAGGTACTAATAGAGGCCACGAATTATTTTTTAGATTATTATTTAATGAAGATTCTGAAACAATCTATCCACGTGAACAAATGTTAAGAGCATCCGATGGTCAATGGGATACTCAATTAATAATGAGAGCGATACAAACAACATCTCAATTATTAACAGGTGATACATCTAGTTTAGTAGGCCGTACTATAACTGGAGAAACTTCAGGTGCTACAGCCATAATTGAAAACGTATTTAAGTTTCAAGTAGGTTCAAATTTAGTTACAGAATTTATTTTAAATGAAGATACTATAACTGGTACATTTCAAACAAACGAAGTTATTAGAGGTACAGAAAGTGATGATGATGATTTTTTTATCAAGGCTACTATAACAGGTATTCCTAACTCAGTTACAATTACCAATGATGGTTCACTATATAATTCAGGCGAAACTGTATCGGTAACAGGTGGTGGCCAAGGAGCAATTATAAATGTTGACTCTATTGGTAGAGGAAGTTTAACAGATTTTTATATAGATGATGGTGGTTCAGGTTATGAAATTGGAGATAATATTATTTTTAACAATACTGATACAGGTGGTGGAGCTGCTACAGCAAAAGTATCCGTTGTAAACGGTGGATTAAGATTAGAAGAAGGTACGGAATCAGAATCAACTAGTCATATTGTTTTAGAAGATGAAACTACAAGAGGTGATCCTTACACAGGAAATAAAATCGTACAAGAAAGCGGAACAGGCTCTGGTGATATAACAGATATAAGAATTATAAATGCTGGTTCAAATTATCTATCTCTACCAATTGTAACTGTAGATGATACAAATGGTTCAGGTGCTTCAATACACACATACGGTTCTGAAATTGGTAGAATATTATCTTTGAAAGTTGTAGAATCAGGTGCTGAACATCAACAATCAGCTACACCTCCAACTTTAACATTGAGATCAAAAATTTTAATTTTAGCAAAATCAGGTAATTTTATAACAAGTGAAACAGTATCAGGCATAGCATCCGATTCAAGTGCTGTTACAGCTACAGTTGTATCTTTTGATGCTGATAGAAACATTTTAACTTTAAGTGGTGCTACAGGCACATTTGCTAACGACACTACAATTACAGGCGATACTAGTGGTGCTACTGCTACAGTTAAAGTTACCGATCAAGCTACAGCAACAGCTACAGTTGGTGCTACAGCAAATACAGCAGGTGCTTTTATAAATGAAGATGGTCACGTTTCAGAAACAACAATGAGAATACAAGATAGTTTATACTACCAAGATTTCTCTTATGTGATTAAAGTTGGTCGTACAATTAATGACTGGAGAGATTCATTTAAGAAAACAATGCACTCAGCTGGTTTTTATTTTACTGGTCAAGTTAACATAGTTTCACAAGTAAGTGCTCAAATTCAAAGTATCACAGGACTTAATTCAGGTATTGAATACTCTGGTCCAGCACTTATACTTAATACTCTATTCTCAACAATATTTGGTAGAAGATTAGGAACAACTACAGATGGTACATCTTTAAGAGTTAATCCAGAATTAGGAGTTGATCCAGACTTCACAGACTCTACTAGTACACCATTAAGTAAAACTACTAGAGATTTAACTTTAAGTCAAATCATCACATTAAATATACAGTCTAAACCAAGAATTACAGTTAGAGATACAGAGCTTAAATACGGATATGCTGTTATGCCTCCTAGAATGAAGTCTATTAATAACTATAAATTCAGTCTTTTTAGTGGTAGTGGTATCGCTCAAACAGGGGCTGCTGGGGCAGATAGTTCAGTTAGAAGTTATATCCAGCCTATGCAATTGGCCGATTGGGCAAACCATAGAATAATAGGTACTCAAAATACATCAATTGATGGTGAGATTGTACAATTTAGAGATTATGCCGTAGATGACTTAAAAACTTATATAGCTTTACCTACGGAAATTACAATAAGCTATAGTTAACGAGTATAAATATAAATAAGATTAAGAGGAATATATGCCAGCGATTATAACAAACAAATTTAGAATCCATAATCAGGAACAATTTGTTGAGTCTTTTTCAGAAGCTTCAGCAAATGTGTACTATATGGGTATCGGTAGACCACAAGCGTGGGCTACATCTACAAGAGGTGATAGCCGTACTCAATATGAGGGTACAGACGCTTCTCCATTAACACCAGTTGATTCAATATCACAAGAGTTTCACGTATTTGATGACCTTTTAGCAGCTAAAAGAGTTACAAGTTCAGACGTTTCAGTTGTAATTCCAAGAAGAAATTGGACAACAGGAACAGTTTACGATTATTACAGACACGACTATGGCCATTATGTTACTGGTTCTACTTCAAGTGTAGTTACAGCAAATAGTGGTGCTACTGCTTTATATGATTCTACTTTTTATGTTTTAACCGAAGACTTTAATGTTTACAAGTGTTTAGATAATAATAGTGGAGCTAACTCAACAGTAAAACCTACTGGCACATCAACATCAATTTTATCAACAGCTGATGGTTATAAGTGGAAATTTATGTACACTTTATCAGCAGCTCAAAGAACAAATTTTTTATCAACAGACTTTATGGCTGTTGCTACAGACTCAACAGTAGCTGCTGCTAATACAGATGGTGCTATTGATATAGTAAAAATTAAAACAGCAGGCTCTGGTGGTACAGATGGTACTCACACAGGTATTGCTATAAAAGGTGACGGTTCAAGCGGAACAGTTTCAGTTACAGTTTCATCAGGAGTTGTGACAGCAGTTACAGTTACAGCAGGCGGTACTGGTTATACTTACGGTTATATTCGAAACGCTGATATAGTTTCAGCTGGTGCTACAGGTTTAAGTGGTGCTGAATTAGATGTAATCATAGGTCCAAAAGGCGGCCACGGTGAAAACGCTATCGAAGAATTAGGTGGATATTTTGTAATGTTAAATACAAACTTTGAAGCTGCTGAAACTTCAAACTCTGGTGACTTTACAACAGCTAATGATTTTAGACGAGTTGCATTGATGAGAGATATTTTATCAGCAAGTTCAGCTGCTACAGCTACTACATTAAGAGGTACTAAAGCAATATTAGTTACAAGTCCATCAGGTTCATTTACAGTAGATGAAGAAATTAATCAAGCAACAACAGGTGCTGTGGGTAAAGTTGTAGAATGGGATAGTTCTAACAATATTTTATATTACATACAAACAAGATTTAATGATGAAGGAATAGATAGTGACGGTAATCTAACAGCGTTTTCTGGTACTAATACTATCACAGGACAAAGTTCAGGAGTTACCGCTACACCTTCAAGTTCAACCACAACTGTAGATAATATTTCATTTACAAGTGGATATAATTCTGGTGAAATTGATGCTGATACTGGTGATGTTCTATATATTGAAAATAGATCGCCAATCACAAGAGCTTCAGACCAAACTGAGAATGTTAAATTAATAATTGAATTTTAGAGGGAAATAAATGCCAAGTCCAACAGACTTTAACCTCTCGCCTTATTATGATGACTTTACAGAGTCAAAGAAGTTTCATAGAATACTTTTTAGACCGTCATTTGCAGTTCAAGCGAGAGAATTAACACAAGCACAAACAATTTTACAAAACCAAATCGAAAGAGTTGGCGATCACCTTTTCAAACAAGGTGCGATGGTTATTCCTGGTCAAGTTTCAATTGACACAAATTATTATGCTGTAAAATTATCTAGTATAGAAAGTGGTGCTACGTTATCTAGTTTTGCTACAGGAGATATTTTAACTGGCGGCACATCTGGTGTAACTGCTGAAGTTGTAAATAGAGTAGCTACAGACGGTACTGATCCAGATACTTTATATGTAAAATATAATAAAACAGGAACAGATAATGCTGATTTAGTTTTTGCTGATGGAGAAACTTTAACATCTAACGCTGACACACCTGTTACTTGTGTTGTATCTACAACTGCTACAGGTTCGGCTGCTGGCGTATTACAAGGTGTTTATTACATAAATGGTTTTTTTGTTCAAGTTGATGCTACAACATTAATACTAGACAAATACACAAATACTCCATCATACAGAATAGGTTTTACAGTTACAGAATCTTTTGTAACTCCAAATGATGATTCAAGTTTAAATGACAACGCTGCTGGTTCATCTAACGTAAATGCTCCAGGTGCTCACAGATTTAAAATACTTTTAACATTAGCTAAAAAAACATTATCAACTACGGAAGATGAAAACTTTTTTGAAATTGCTAGAGTTGAAAGTGGTGTAATTAAAACAATTGTTAGAAATACAGAATATGCTGTATTAGAAGATACACTTGCTCGTAGAACATTTGACGAATCAGGCGATTATGTTTTAACTAATCCTGACTTTGATGTAAGAGAACACTTAATATCAGGAAACAATAGAGGTATTTACACTTCAGGAAATGGTGGAAGTTCATCAAAATTAGCAATTGGTGTTTCTCCTTTTAAAGCATATGTAAAGGGTTATGAAAACGAAAGATTAGGTACAACTTTTGTTGACGTAGATAAAGCAAGAGATTTTGAAACGGCTAATAATCACAAAACAAGATTTAACGTAAAAAATTATATTAACGTAACAAACGTTTATGGTACACCTGACATTGGTTTTGTATCAGGTGATGTTGAAGCTTTTAAAACAATTAATTTATATGATACAGCTACAAGTGTTAGAGGTACGGAACAATCTACAATAGGTGTTTCAGTACCACAAATTGGTAGAGCAAAATCTCGTGGTTTTGAAACTGTATCAGCTTCAGAAAGTTTAGATATAAATGATACTAGTTCAATATACAGACATTACTTGTTTGATATTGAAATGTTTACACACTTAAATGCTTTAGGTACAGCTTCATATACTACTGGAGAAATTGTATCAGGAGCTACTTCAGGTGCTACAGGTGTTGTTCAAAGTATTACAGCAACAAAAAATACACCTGTCACTTCTATTTCTGTTGCTAGTCCAGGTGTTGTAACTTTAGCTTCACACGGTATTAAAGATGGCCAACAAGTTTATTTAACAGGTGGTACTTGGCAAATTGATTCAACTGCTACAAGTGATAGTACAATTTATACAGCTAGAAATACAACAACAAACACATTTGAATTGTATGAGTCAAACGGAACAACTGCTGTAAATGTAACTTCTTTTAGTGTTGCTCCAACTTTAGAACACACAACAATTGTTGTTTCAAATGTAGAAGGTACATTTAGTGCTGGAGAAATTATATCTGGCCAAACTTCAAGTGCGTCTTTAACTCTACAATCAGACGTTTTAGGATTTACTGCTGTTAGAACAAGAGAAATATCTGCTGTTAAACAAATTGGTATGGCAGGTTCTCCTACTTATACTGCTGATACTGTATTAACATCTACTTACGGAGATAATTATACTTTAAAAGGAAACATAACAGT
>Ga0222714_10004639_pt1 | contig 13356 bp, 9 predicted proteins | sample C33_3DmetaG_FD_165048 | JGI IMG/M metagenome (GOLD analysis project Ga0222714, IMG submission 165048) | Estuarine water microbial communities from San Francisco Bay, California, United States - C33_3D | ecosystem: Environmental > Aquatic > Marine > Unclassified | place: USA: California... | reverse complement strand
AACAATTTATGAAAGCTACCGTGTTAATTCTCTTAGACGCTATGCGTTGGGATTATATCGATAAAGATGTTACTCCATTCCTTGCAGCATGTGCAAAAAAAGGCCATCATATACGTAAGGTTGTTCCTAGTTTTGGATTTTGTGAACGAGCAGAAATATTGACTGGTCTCACCCCAAAAGATACAGGATATTTCACTGCAATTGGGTATGATCCTGAACGGAGTCCATACAAAAATTATCGCTTTTTACTATCTTTTTTGGCTTTTACCGAGCGTTTAATTCCTGCTACATTTTATGCCAAAGCAATACGTAAGCTAATAAAAACTGCTGTTAAAGCTCACCCTCATAGCATGAAGCCTTACAGAGTTCCTTTAAACCTTTTGCATAAATTTTCTCTTACTGAGGATTATTACGATCATCGCGATGCACGCGCCTTTGACCATCCCAACCTTCTCGCCCAGCTAGATAAAAAGGGACTTAGTTATTTTTATGATTCCTTTACTGCATTAAATCTTGTAAGTGGAAGTTCTGATAAAGAACGTTTTTCACTTGCTCTAGCTGCAGCAAAAAAGAATCATGCTCTATATTTTGTTTTCAACTCTGTTCCTGATGCTATTGGGCACAAATATGGTGGGAATTCCCCTGATACAAAATTAGCATTATCAATTATGGACAAAGCTCTAAAAGACTTTGTGGAGGAATTTGAGTCACGCCGTCCTGATACTCGTTTTATCATCGTCGGCGATCATGGAATGGTTGATGTTGAAAATACCATTGATTTAGAGGAAATTATCAAGGCTAAAGCCAAAAAAGAAAAGCTTCGCTTAGGAAAGGATTATACTTTTTTCTTGGACTCAACCCTTTGTAGAATTTGGCTGCATACCGCTAAAGCCAAGGGTCAATTTTCAAGCGCGATAACTCATGATCCAAGTTTGCTAACACATGGTGTCTTTGTTGATGAGAGTATTGCCAAGAAGTATCACATTCCTTATGGAGACCAGCGGTACGGGAATCTTTTGTGGTGGGCAAATCCGGGGACAATGATTTTGCCTGACTTTTTTCATAGGAAAGATGAGAGTGTAAAGGGTATGCATGGCTACGACCCCAATCATATCAATAGTCAAGGGTCCTGTATTCTATTTGGCGCTGGCCAGAAAAGTATTACGACAACTAAAATTCCATTAACCTTCGTGAATACCCTTCTAAAGGAGTCTATCGCCTATCAGACTGGTATAGATATTTAATCAATTTTTAATATTATCTAAAGAAGTTCTAAGATGAAATTTTGCAAGGAAAAACCGATTCGATTATCTGTTATCGTGTGTGCTTACAATGAAGAAAAGCAATTAGAAAACTGCCTTTCTAGCATATTGAAGCAAGACTTTGATCCATCTGAATTCGAAATCATCATAATGGACAATGAATCTTGTGACTCTACTCCGATCATAGCTAAACGTATTGTTGATAAAAATCGGGGGACAATACAAATTAGATATTTAAGGATTAAGCATGCGGGTTTGTCAATTTCCCGCAATACCGGCATATCTATGGCGAGAGGAAGTATCATTGCATTTGTGGACGCTGATGCTTGTGTTGGAAAAGATTGGATTAAGAATATTTTAAGTCCATTTGATAATGATCCCTCTATTTCAATTATTGCTGGCAGGGTGCTTAATTTGAACGAAGATATATGGTTCTCTCGTTTTATATATCGAGCCCATTATTCCTCTGGCGTTAAAGCGCGATCAAGCACCAAAATTGGCGGCTTGACAGGCGCCAATATGGCTTTCAGACGCCGTGTATTTGATTTTACTGGAGGTTTTTTTGATGGGTTTGCTAGTTATGGCGATGAATCCAGTGTTGCTGTCAAATATTTGGATAATCACCCTAATGAAATCGTGGGTCATGCTGAAGACGCAATCGTTTTTAATGAACATCCGAAGACATTATACCGTTGGTTGCGGCAACGATTTTTTCAAGGAAGAATGCTATTTCTAATTAATATGCATATTTCCAAATCTAGTACTTTGAATACTGCAATGAAGGCTTGTATAAAATTTTTAGGTTTATTCTGTTTGTTTATTGTATTGCTCTTTCCTGTGATTCATTTGCCTGCAGCAATAAATTTTGTGGCGATTATTTTTTTCTTGGCTACTTTTTCTACCAGGTTGAAGTATTTATTTGCTGCGTATCGAGAGGTTTCTAGTTTATTTAGTAGGCCTATTGGAGCTGCGGGAGTGATGACTTGTATTGTTGGCAATATTTGTGGGGATGCTGGGTTTGTTTTAGAGGCTTTGATGGCTCTTACCGGAAAAAAGGTCGCATTGGATAATTCTAAAAGTCAACTTATAGAATCCTGCTAATAAAAAATTGGCCACTACATCATTTTTAGACACTCCCAGCATTATTAAAATAGTGTGTATATTCTATTAATTTATAATCGAATACTGTTGAAATAAGTACTGAATTAGCATGTCGACTACTCGCTGAATCAGAGCAAGTGAAAAATTTTATCTTTTAGTATATTTTATTTAGGAAGGAGAGGTCTATGGACTTAAGAATTTATCGAGATTTACTATATTTCTTGATTGCGCTTATTTTTTCTTTCATTTACATACCTCATATATGTTGTTACTGGCTAAGCTCAAATCGTGAGTTAATTCATCATGATGTAATTTGTTTAAGTGGTAAGATTTATGTAAGGCTTCACGGGGTACTAGCGTTAATATATTTTCTTCATAATGATAAGTATTTTCGAACACTTTTTTACCACAGACTGGGACCGGTACAAGCTTTATTGATTGGTTGGTGGCGGCCTGGTAGTCGTGATTTAACTATTTCAAAAACAACAGAGATTGGGGCGGGTGTCAACTTTGCGCACCCATATGCCACTATATTAAATGCGGAATCTATAGGTACTAATTTTTCTTTTCGTCACCTAACAACAGTTGGCAATAAAGGTCTAAATAGCGAAAGGCCGGTCATAGGAAATAATGTCACATTGGGAGCGCAAGTAATGATTATTGGTGGAGTCAGAGTCGGAAATAATGTTATTGTTGGGGCAGGAAGTGTTGTTGTCCGAGATGTTCCTGATAATTGTGTAGTAGCAGGTAATCCAGCTAAGGAAATTCGCTCAAAGATATCGGCTAAGAGGCCAAGAGAATAAACGATATATTGCATTGTTTGATTAGTTGGACCTATGAATTGGTTTTGGATTGTGCCTTTACTATGATCGCATTGAAATCTGATTAGTTTTGATGATAGTTGGTGTTTACATAGCTCTCTAAAATATTTTCAAAAGTTAGCAGCGGCGGTGTTTAGATTGTTGTGGTGGGGTGAATGTATTTTCTTAAGCCTAATTGAGGTATTTTTTTGATTAAACAAGAAACTAGAAGAAAAGTATATGTATGCGGGTTTATTATTCTTGCTTTATTTATTAATTTTAACAGTCTAGATTTGGGTTATTTTATGAATGAATTCAACTTCCTTCAGCATAAAAAGTAAGCGATGTTATGAAAAAGATTTTTATGTTCGTTAATGTAGATTGGTTTTTTCTCTCACATAGATTGCCAATTGCTGAATCTGCAGCTGCCAGAGGGTTCGAGATGACTGTATTTGCTGACTTTACACGACCACATAAAGAAGAAACTTATAATGGTTTTTCATTTTTACAGAGCCCTATTGGTCGAGTTTACGATGGTTTATATTCTTCGTGCATCGAATTCTTTGCTACACTTCGCCTAATTAAATGCGAGCGGCCGTCTCTTGTTCATGCTGTAACCATCAAACCGATACTATTTTTAGGTATTGTGTGCCTTATTCTTAGAATACCTTTTATTGCTTCGATATCTGGTCTTGGGCCTGGATTTTCTCCTGCAAGCTTTGAGGGCAAAGTTAGATTATTGATAATTAAATCATTGTATTGGCTGATATTTCTTCCTAAGAAAACTAAGGTGATATGTCAGAGTTTAAATGATGCTGATGTGCTTATAAATGCTGGTCTAGTGTCTGCTGAAAAAATCACTATGGTTCCAGGCTCCGGTGTTGATCTTGAAGAATATCTGCCCAGGAAATGTTTAGGTTCAGATGTCACAAGTGTTTTAATGGCTTCACGGCTATTAGCGGAAAAAGGTGTTAGAGAGTTCTGTGTTGCTGCAGGGACAATAACTAAAAAGTATGATTTTAATGTTTATTTCAGCCTGGCAGGCCCTGTTGATTATGATAGCCCAAGTTCAATGTCTGAAGAACAGGTCATAGAGATGTGTAAGTCTAACAACGTTCAATTTTTGGGCAACAGAAGTGATTTGAAGGATATTTTAGCTATGACTGATATCTTTGTATTGCCTTCCTACTATGCTGAAGGATTGCCCAAAGTATTGCTCGAAGCTGCAGCATGTGGCTGTGCTGTCATCACAACGGATCATCCTGGATGTCGGGATGCAATAGTTTCTGGTTCTACTGGAGTGCTAATCCCCATTAAAGACTCGACCGCATTGGAAAATGCATTTCAAAGCCTTCTTTCTGATCCTGAATTGGTTGTATCGATGGGACAAGCTGGGCGGAAGATCGCTGAACAAAGATACTGTATTTCCAAGGTAATCGATATCCATTTTTCTATCTACAATGACTGTTCAAGTGCTGGGGAGAATCTTCGTAGCAAGACTAATTAATTTATTTTGTAATTTGTAACATCCGCGCCTTGTATTATCTATTTGTTTAGGATTTTTGATAATACATAAATATATAAACCTAAACTTATAATTTATGCTAGTTTTTACTATTTCATGGCAGTCGAGTTAGCCTGGTATTACTCTTTGAGCATTATCTTTTCTAGCGGTTGGCCTTGCTCAAACAGATCTAGTGCTGCATAACCCAAATAAGTAACCACTAAGTGGTTGTTTGTACCAAATTTTAGTTCCTCATATATTATTGGTAAGATAATATAAGCAAATGGATAGGTTATATCATTTTTGTGGAGATTCACCTTGTTCTTGATTTGAAATTGCTAAAGAAGTTTTTAAATAACTAGAAATGTATGACCAAGTTCCTTTTCTAGCCCTAATGGCAGTAACAACTGAAGAATGCCCCACGCTTACATAGCGCCCCAAATTTTCACCCTTGGATAATAAAAAAATTCAATAAATTTTTAATATTTTTCCTTAAGATTGTAAAGCTGATATAGGATTGGTCCTCAAGAAGGTTAATAAAGTATCATATATTTAAAATTTGTATTTTTTTGATTGATTTATTTATGAAAAAACTTGTTTTATTAGAATTGAATGAAATAAACTTCGACGCGGTAAGCTTTTATATTCAAAAAGGATATTATTTACCAGGTTTTAAAAAGCTTTTTGAAAAAGGCATTGCAATTACTGCATCTGAAACAGTATATGAAAATCTTGAACCATGGATTCAATGGCCATCAGTTCATACTGGGAAAACCTATGATGAGCATAAGGTATTCAGGCTCGGTGATTTTGTTAATTCAACTGATGAGCAGTTTTTTGAAAAGGTTGAAAATGCTGGTTTTTCTGTTGGCGCTATAAGCCCCATGAACGCCTCTAACAAGCTTGAAAATCCTGCATATTTTATCCCAGATCCCTGGACACAAACCCCCCCAGATAGTAGTTTTTTTAGTAAAAGTATCACTGACGCAATTATTCAGGCAGTAAATGATAATTCAAAGTCTAAGTTAACATTTAAAACCATTTTTAATTTGGGATTAGCTTTTATCTATCTTGTAAAGCCAACTAGATACATCCCAATGGTAAAATATGCTTTTAATGCAACCAGTAAGCCTTGGAGAAAGGCTTTATTTTTGGATATGTTTTTGTATGAAATACATAAAACATTATATCGAAGAAAAAAACCTAATTTCTCAACATTATTTCTAAATGCAGGCGCACATATCCAGCATCATTATTTTTTTAATTCACAATATATTAATTCACTAGAGTTAAAAAACCCCGCTTGGTATATCGGGAAAGACGATGATCCTTTTTTAGAAATGATCAAAGTTTATGATGAAATGCTAACAGATATTGTTGCGTTCCCAAATACAGAAATTATTGTTGCCACAGGACTGTCTCAAAAACCCTATGAGCAATTGAGGTTCTATTATCGTTTAAAAGACCACGCATCATTTTTAAAAAAAGTTGGAGTGAAATTTGCTGATGTTGTACCCAGAATGACTCGGGATTTCTTGATTTCATTTGATACTGAAGTGCAGGCATCTCAAGCAGAGCAACAGTTATCAACAATACTTGTAAATAATGAAGTTAAATTATTTGATGAGATAGATAACAGAGGCAAAGAAATTTTTGTGGTGTTAACCTATCCGTCAGAAATTACAGACAACACCATGATTTCCTTTTCGGATAAAAAATTTCAGCTAAGTGATTTAGTAACTTTCGTGGCGATTAAAAATGGAGAGCACCAAAGTAAGGGGTTTGCTTATTTTTCAAATGGCATATCAGAATTTGCACCACTCCAAGGTAGTCATGTATCTGAAATTCACGGTGTTGTATTAGATTTTTTTGGCATCACCAAGCCAAAAGAAATTTAATTTTTTCCACAATACTGTTTTCACTCAATTAATTGTTGGCAAATTCAAATTAAGAATCTTGTTAAAAACTTTCTAAATTAAATAAAGATATAATTTCTAGGTGTTGAAGTCTAAAGTCCAAACATGAAAAAAATTTCTCTTTATGCTGTATCACATATCCTGAGTATTTTTTTATTAGCTGATAATAATTTTTATATCTATGGAAATCAGCAATCAAGCTTCAACTCTTTTGGTGAATCGGGTCTTATTGTATTGCCAAGTGCTGAAATTAAAGATGCAGGGTCAGTCAATTTTTCTTTTTCTAGAAATGATATTTATAAATATGGAGCATTAACCATTAGCCCATTTAATTGGCTTGAGGCAAGTTATTTTTATTACAGACCCAGAGATTTATATTGGACTGGACCGTTTACCAAGGGGCAATACCTTGATAAGGGCTTTAGCATTAAATTTAACCATGAATTATCTGAGCATCTTGCGCTTGCAGTTGGACTCAGTGATTTTTCTGGAACAGGTTTATTTACTCGAGAATACATTCTTGGAACCTATAGAGATAATGGATATAAATTTACAGCAGGACTTGGTTTTGGTAAGTTTGCTGATCAAGATAGTTTTAGCAATCCATTTGGATTAATCAAATCTGGTTTTAAGAAAAGACCCCTTCAATCTTCAAACTATAATTTAGGAGGATCGCCTTCATACGATCAGTGGTTTAGAGGGGATGCAAGTTTTTTATTTGGAGCTGAATTTTTCTTGTCCGGTCGTCTAAAAAATACCACTCTCAAAATAGATTACGACCCCTTTGATTATATCAATAGTTTTTCTACCAGGGGCAAACCTGGGGCTGATTTTGATTTAAGGAAAAAAGATGCCAATATTAATATAGGTTTGCACCAAGCATTTGGAGAAAATGTAAGTTTAGGAATTTATTTTATTAAAGGTAACACCTTAAATTTTACTTTTACTTTTGGAGGCAATTTTTCTGGGCCTTTTTTTAAGAAAAAACTTCCATCTGTTTCTGCTCTGGATAGTCAAAAAGGGAATTCTGCAAAAGAATCTTTTTATGAGGATTTAATTTTTAATATAAATAGGAAGAGTATCTTTCTCCAGTCTGCAGAATTAAAGGATGGCAATCTTGAAGTTGCTGTTGCCTCAAGCAAATACAGAAATCCTATTCATATTCATGCGCTATTGGGGGAGACAGTAGCTGCAGTGCAAAAAACAAATGCAGTGCCCGTTGATTCGCTGACCACAGTTGGAATTAATGTGGGCCATGAGTTGCATCGTATCTCGAGCCCTCTTTCGGTTTTTTCTGATAGAGAAAATGCAGTTTTAGAATTAGTGGCCAAAGAATCAACTTTGGCAGCTGGCAAGGGTGATGCTTATCGATCTTATGAATTTAGACCCACTATAAAGTATCCAGCTAGTTTTACTGGAATTACTCCAGCGCTTGTTAATCACATCGGCGATCCTGTAAAATTTTATTACGGCGGCATTGTTTTGCGCTTAGATAATGAAATTCAATTCTCATCTCGTTTGCAACTCAATACCGAGATCCACCAAAATCTAACCAATAACTTTGATGAAAAAAGAAATTTCCCTGATTCTCTTTTACCGAGAGTAAGAACCGATATTGTTTCTTATTTGCAAGAAAGCGATACCTATATCTCAAGCATGCAGCTTGATTATTTCTTTAATCCCTATAAAGAGGTCTTTGGAAAGTTTAGTGCAGGCATCTTAGAGAACATGTATGCAGGTGCTGGGGTAGAATTTTTATACAAACCCTTTGAGCAAAATTTTTCAATTGGTTTGGAGGCCTATCGCGCTAAAAAACGTGCTTTTGATCGCAAGTTTGAGCTTTTGGACTATGAGATCAATACCGGCCACATCAACTTTAATTACCATCTGCCTCAGTGGGGTATTTTGGGTACCTTAAGTTATGGTAAATATTTAGCAGGGGATGAAGGCTACACGTTTGATATCTCTAGAAGGCTGCCTTCAGGTTTTAGAACGGGAGTATTTTTTACCCGTACCAATGTCAGCGCTGAATTGTTTGGGGAAGGCTCGTTCGATAAAGGGTTTTACTTTCAGATCCCCATTGATTTATTCTTAAACGATTATCGCGGAGGTTATATCAACTTTAAACTAAGACCGCTCACCCGTGATGGGGGGCAAAAATTAGAAGCAGGCAATGATTTAATTGGTTTGATGCATACGACCTCGCGTGCTGAGATTGAAAGAGATTGGGGTTCGTTTAATGACTAAAAAGATTCTAGTATTTGGAGCAGGCTACGTTGGCAGCTCTTTAAGCATTTTGCTAGCAGAGCACTTTCAAGTCATCTTAGTCGATACCGATCAAGTAAAGCTTATAAAAATTGCACAAAAAAAAGCACCCATTGACGAGCCTTTGCTGCAAGATTTTTTAAGTCAAAGAGACTTAAATTTATCAGCTACCTCTTCTTTTAAGGAACATCTTGCGAACACGGATTTAGTAATTCTTGCATTGCCCACCAATTATAATGAGAACACTAATTTTTTTGATACAAGTATTTTAGAGCAAGTCTTAAGCGATTTAAGTGCAGCAAATTCAACCGCAGCTGTGGTGATCAAATCAACCATTCCCATTGGCTTTACTGATAAAGTCAGCAAGGCGTTTCCCAATCTCTCGATAGTATTTGTCCCAGAATTCTTAAGAGAAGGGCATGCTATTTTGGATAATCAACATCCTACTAGGATTGTGATAGGGGCTTTCAAAGAAAAAGCATCTGCTATCTCAGATGTTTTTTTAAAGATTGCAAAAAACTCTCCAGAGGTTTTGCACATGAGCTCCACGGAGGCAGAAGCTGTCAAGTTATTTGCCAATACCTATTTAGCAACTAGGGTGAGCTTTTTTAACGAATTGGATTCCTTTGCTTTGGAGCATCAATTATCTGCTAAAAATATTATAGATGGCATTAGCTCGGATCCTCGGGTTGGGAAGGGCTATAACAACCCTTCGTTTGGTTACGGAGGTTATTGTTTACCTAAAGACACCAAACAGCTTTTGGCGAATTTTGCGAGCATTCCTCAAGGTCTCTTTCGAGCCGTGGTTGAAAGTAATGACCTGCGCAAAGCATTCATTGCTTCCAAGATTTTGCAAAAAAAACCCAAGCAGGTCGGCATTTTTCGTCTGGTGATGAAAAAAGGCTCGGATAATTTTAGGGAATCGGCTATTTTTTCTGTGATGGAACTGCTTGAAAAAGCTGGCACAGCATTGCTAGTCTATGAGCCATTGCTCAGTAAGACCGATACTGCTTTTGCAGTGACCCATGACTTGGAGCACTTTAAAAGCAGTTGCGATCTCATTCTTGCCAATCGCATGGACGATGTATTGGTGAGTGTTGCCGATAAAGTCTTTACCCGCGATCTGTATGGCGAAAACTAAGAAGCCTAAAGTCCCGCAAAAAAAATCCAACCTGCAAGCGCAAGCGCTTCACCAAAGCCAGCAAAATCTGCTTGCCGATTTTCAAGAGGGCAATGCGCCTTTGGGCGTCCTAGAGACCTGGTTGATTAAAGAAATTGCCGAGGTCATGCATTGGATCAATTGCTTGCAGACCTCTAAAAGAGAATCCTTCTGGGATGCGATGCGCGCTTATTTGGCCGAACGCTATTTGTTTAAGCAAAAGCTAAGCAACCCTGAAAGCGAAGAAGCTATTGTTGCCTTAGTCAGCGCTTTTCGCACCTGGCAAGAAAGCCAGGATACGCAAGCGCTCAAAGCCCTCTTGCAAGATCCAAATCTCAACATGGCTTACGTGGAAGACCAAGTTCTCAATAGCAAAGATTTCCTAGAGCGCATGCAGTTGCTTGATCAGCGCATTGCCTCTCAGCATGCGCTGTTAAGGCAGTTGCAACGTACGCTCTATAGCGCCAATTTGCAACCCTTGGTCAAGGAGAAATTGCAGGCCCATATCCAACATTTAAAGCTTTCTAATCAGGTTTGGGAACATGACGAGCAAGGCTAAGTGGCGCGCCAATCAGCGCAACGCCCAATTCTCTACCGGCCCCTTGAGTGCTGCCGGTAAAAAGCGCTGCGCCCAAAATGCCTGGGTGCACGGTCTAAGTCAAGCGTTGCAAGCCGAGGACTTGGATGAGAAGCATCAAGGGATAGCGGTAACACTGCAACATGCAGGTTACAGTGCTGGCCAATCGGCTACAATGGCGCTAGCCATGCAAGACTTTCAACGCGCCAAAGGTTTTAGAGCAACCATCGACCCTGTTCGCTACCAACGCCGCGCGCTCAAACAGTTACGTCAAGTTCTAACTTCCAAGGTATTGCCCTTAGCACTTATGTTGTTGTTACCAGCTTGCGTGCCCTTTGGGCTTTATCAGAATGCTTACAATGCAGGCAAGGACTATCTTATTCCACAGCCTTTCTTGCTGACCCAAGCAATCTTGGATTCCCCATACGCCATGCAATTAGTCCAATACAAGAACGCGCATGCGGTGATGGTGTTGGCCTTTGTAGACGATGGTGAGAAATTATCTTGGGTGGATAGCGATGGCAATGGCTTCACTACCCTGGATGGCAAAATCATTACCAGCAATGGTTTGGACAATAATTTAGAAATTCTTAATCCTCCAAAGCTTAGCAATATTATTAGCACTCTTTTAAGCAGAAAGAGTAATAACATTGTGCATACCTCGCTTTATCGACTCAGTACTCCGCCTACCACTTATTTGGAGATGGAGCATAGTTTTAGCATCCGCGAATATAAGGAAAAAACTTTGCAAAGAACTATTAACCAACAAGCTGTAACTTACAGTTTGCTTGAAGAAAAGCTCAAGGTACCAGCGCTCAGGTGGGAGGCTACGAATTTCTACTGGGTGGATGATAGGGGCAACGTTCTCAAATCCAAGCAAACGCTTGCGCCCAATCTTGAGACCTATTTTCTCGAAACATTGAAGGATTTTAACCCTAATAATTAAGGATAAACTTTAGACATACTATATAATGCAACCATGAAAAATTTTAGCTTCTTTTTCGCTTTCTTAAGCTCTGTGTTACTGGCTTTTCCAATCTATGCTCAAACTTTGGACGAGGATTTTCTTGCATCCCTGCCTGGTGATGTCCGCACGCAGTTATTGAACGAGATGAATAGCAAAGAACTCGCTAGCAAAGAAAAAAATTTTAAAGCTCCCTCCACAGCACTCTCTAAAGAAACGCTTGATTCCGATAAGTTTGGTGTGCAGTTCTTTAGAACCTTGCAAACCACCTTCATGCCTATCAATGAACCAACTTTCGATCCTTCCTATGTGTTGGGTGTGGGCGATGAGTTACTCGTTCAATTCACGGGTCAAAAAAACGATATCTTGCAGATGAGCATCAATCGGGATGGCACCATCAACTTGCCTGAAATTGGGAAGGTGGCAGTGGCAGGCTTAAGCCTTGCTAGGGTGGATGAGTTGCTGAAAGCAAAAATCAAGCAAGCCTTTATTGGGGTTGAGATTTTTACGACCCTTGCATCGATTCGCGATATGCAAATTTTAGTAGTAGGAGAAGCTGCTTATCCTGGTGTCTACACCTTGCCTGGCAATGCAAGTTTACTTAATGTGCTAGCCGCTGCCGGTGGTTTTAAAGAGCAGGCGAGTTTGCGTTCACTGGAGATTAAACGCGATGGTCAAACCATCAGCACCGTGGATCTTTATCAAGCCTTTGTTTATGGAGATTTTTCAAAAATTAATACTCCTTTGCGCTCTGGCGATACTGTTTTTATAAAACCGGCAACTTTTGAAGTGCGTATCCAAGGGGGCGTGCGCAGAGGAGCTGTTTATGAATTGCTTGCAGATGAAGGCTATGCCGAATTGCTTGATTTTGCCAATGGTTACAAAAACACTGCTAAGCAAGATGAGATTCAATTGACTCGGGTAGCTAATCAAAAGGTCAATTACACCATTTTTTCAGACGCACAGATACGTGAAGCAAAGCTTGTGCATGAAGATGTTCTAACCATCCAAAGCATAGAAACTATCAGTGTTAATATCCGTGGTGCAGTGAATAGACCCGGAAGTTATACTCTGCCAGAAAATGCAACCTTGCTTGAATTGGTGGATTTAGCAGGAGGATACAAAGATAATGCTTATCCTTTTGCAGGCATCTATCTTACAGGGTCTGCAAGAACAAAAGAAAAAGAGGCGGTTGAGCGTATTCGCAAAGACTTGATTGCCTTTATTGCAACCATTCCATTGGATGGAGGGGATACTCAAGCTGATCCTAGTTTGCTAATTCAGGAGTATTTGTCGCTTGAACCTCTTGGTAGAGTTAGCATTGATTTTGCCATTAACAGCTTAAGAGCCAATGAAAACAACCTAGTGCTGCAGGATAAAGATCAAGTTATTATTCCAAATTTTGAAAACATTGTGCATGTGTATGGCGAGGTTGAAAATGCTGGTTCTTTCCTCTTCAAATCCGGTCAAGATTTAGATCAGTACATTCGTTTAGCCGGAGGCAAAAAATACAATGCTGCTGGAAAAGTTATTTTGTACCATCCTAATGGTGAGTCAGAAATTCTCGATACTAGAAGATTGTTTGGATTTAGCCAAAGCAAACAGTTTGTCTACCCTGGGACGTTAGTTTTTGTGCCAAGGGAATTTGAGTTATCTGCAATCCAGACAACCAACCTTTATTTACCGGTTGTTTCTAATTTAGCAGTGACGCTTGCAAGTATTGCATCCATAGCTAATTCAACTAAATAGGGAATTTGAAGCAGTAATTTGCTTTGAAAAAAAAAAAAATAAAGAAAAAATAATTGCTA
>Ga0222714_10004638_pt1 | contig 13359 bp, 20 predicted proteins | sample C33_3DmetaG_FD_165048 | JGI IMG/M metagenome (GOLD analysis project Ga0222714, IMG submission 165048) | Estuarine water microbial communities from San Francisco Bay, California, United States - C33_3D | ecosystem: Environmental > Aquatic > Marine > Unclassified | place: USA: California... | reverse complement strand
ACGGCTAATGTATTAGAAAGCATGCTTAACACGGCAAGAGTTCCAAGAAAACAAGGAGATATCAATGGATTTAGAGCGTTTGAGAGAAGATTTAGAGACTGACGAAGGTGTTAGGTACGAAATTTATTTGGATCATCTAGGCTATCCTACTTTTGGTATTGGACATCTTGTTCGTGAAACCGACCCAGAACACGGCTGTGAAGTCGGAACGCCTGTCTCTGCCGATAGAGTCGCTGAAGTCTTCGAGCAAGATGTCCAAACAGTATTGTCAGACTGCGCCAAACTTTATTCGGACTTCGATGAGTTGCCAGAAGAAGCTCAACTCGTTATAGCAAACATGATGTTCAATCTAGGTTATCCACGTTTGAGTGCCTTTAAGGGTATGAAAGCAGGTGTCGATGCACGTGATTGGAATCGTGCAGCAGACGAAATGATTGATAGTCGTTGGTATAAGCAGGTTCCTAATCGAGCACAAAGACTAGTAGATCGGATTCGTGCACTAGCATCTTAATAAATAATTATAGTAAATTACTATTCCATAAAAATAAGTATTAAAATTCAAAACAAAATCTTAAAGATTTTTGTTGCTATATAATACTATTCATTATAATATAATATAAAATATGACAGAAGTTTTGATAATATCAGATAGTACGCCATGGACTGATGGTAATATAAACGGATTCAATGTCCATCTGGGAAATTTAGATCTTGTACCCACTAAAACTGCCGGTGCTTATAAAATAGCCAACCATCTTAGGACTAACGGATTCACTTGCAAGGTAATTGATAATTTCAGTTATCTTTTATACAATGACGCACGAGCTTTTATAGAAAAGGTTACATCTTATATAACTGAAGAAACCTTTTTGATAGGATTCAGTTGTACATTCTTTTATCCAACCCCGAAGATAGAAAAGGCAATAAGGATCTTTATAGCATCTGCTAAGAAGAAAAATAAGAACGTTAAATTTGTAGCTGGCGGAAACAGTCCAAATACTAAACTCTTTTATGAGAACTTTCAATTAGATTATAGAATAGATGGTCTTGCTGAAAATAGTATATTGGAACTATGCACTAATTTAAAAAATAAAACTGAAACAAAACCAATTTATATTGATTTACCTGCTCATGGATACAATTTTCATGAAGCAACTCCTGCATTTAGTCAAGAAGATGTTATACTACCCTCTGAAGTTTTGCCTATAGAGATAAGCAGAGGTTGCAGATTCAAATGTAAATTTTGTAGTTTCTTTTTATTGGGAAGAGATCCTAAGGCAGACAAGTATATCAGAAGTCGCTACAGTTTGGCAAAGGAATTTGAAAACAATTATAAAAATTTTGGCACTACAGACTATATTTTTGTCTGCGATACATTTAATGAAAGTATTGATAAATTAAAAGTAGTTAAACAGGCTATTGACGATGTGGGTATAAAGTTAAACTTCGGCTGCTATAATAGAATAGACTTGTTGTACCATCACAGAGAACAAGTTGATTTGTTATTAGAGATGGGTATTAAAAGTGTCTTCATGGGCATTGAATCTTTGTATACGCCTAGTGCAAAGGCAGTGGGAAAAGGCTTAACATCAGAAAAAGTAATTGAAATGCTGGACTACCTGGATGATCACTGGGGAGATCAAGTTCTTAAACACGGTAATTTCATTATTGGACTGCCATATGATACTGAAGAAACTATTGAAAAATGGATGAAGTTAATACTTGATGGAACAGTCAAACTAGATAGTATTCAAATAAATGCTCTTCTAATGGGACGAGCAACTGACCGTGTATGGTCTAGTGAGTTTGAAAGAAATCCTGAAGTCTACGGATATGAAATTTATCAAGATAATAATAATATTTATCAGTGGAAAAGTCCTACCATGACTAGTTATGATGCAGTTAGGATTCAAAATTACTGGCAAGATAAGATAGACCAAGAGTTAGATAACAAGATTGATCCATTTGTGGCAATTGGAATGAAAAATCTAGGTTATTCTTATGATGAAATTTTTAAAATTATACGTAAAGCTGTATACAATGATAAAATGTTACAGGATGATATTGTTAATAGAATTAAAAACTGGCGCGGGCGTTGGGAAAACGCCTTTTATGAAAAAATCTAATAGATAAATATGCAAAAGAAGGTGTTCTATTATGGGTTTGAAACTAACTGCAATCATGTTCATTTTAATGCTTGCAATGGGTGGTGCAGGCTATTGGTATTATAATGATACACAAAAGCGGATGCGTATACTTGCAGAAAACAATGCAAAATTAGAAATGGCAGTTCAGACACAACAACAAGCTATAGAACAACAGAAAAAAGACATAGCTGCTGTTAATGCAGAGAAGAATGCACTTAACACTGAGTTCCAAGCTAGCAGACAGCAGGTAGCTGACTTAGAAGATAAGTTTAACAAAACAAGCAATTTACTTGGCCAACGTGATATAGGTGAACGAGCTATTGCAAAACCTGAAGCAATAGAACGTGTAATCATAAACGGAAGCAAAAATGTTATGCGTTGTTTTGAAATCTTAAGTGGAGCGCCTAGAACGGAGAAAGAAGATAATGCTGAGAAGAAAAGTCAGATCAATAGTATGTGCCCAGATGTAGCGAATCCAAAATATGTACCAGCAATCCCTTAAATCACATTTCTACGTCTACGAAGTTCGAATTGAAAATGTGGATTGATACATGGGCTCGTGCTGTTGGTATGCCGGCTCTTGCATTTCGTACTTTTTGGATAGCACTACATATTATTACTTGTATAATGATTATAGCAGGAAACTCTAAGATTTTGTTTGCTGCTGAAAAAACACTAATAAGATCGAAAACTGAAAGTCTTGAGGTGAAAGTAGAAGTAATAGACGGTCGTAGACTCGAAGGGTTTGCGTTTGAAGATATAGTAATTAAGAGAAAGTTAATAACTACTGACCGTGCAGGCAATCAGGTATATATAGAAATAAAAAACAACACGATGACTATCTATTATTAATAACTAGGGAAAATACAGTGTTACAAGCAATTCAAAACTACTTTTCGATTGAAGAACAGGGTAGTACAATTCGAACAGAAGTGATGGCAGGATTAGCCACATTTCTGACAATGGCGTATATTACAGTTGTCAATCCCGCTATAAGTTTAGAACGGGCAGAAAAATGAGTGAGGCAACAAAGCAAAAGATTCGCGAAGCACAAAAAAAACGATGGGAGTCTATCAATGCGTAACATATTAGTAGCGGCTATAGTACTCCTTAGTTTGTCAGCGTGTGGCTCAAGTGTTAAGCCAATTCAAATAGTAAGTGCACCACTAGAGCGTGTTCCACTTGACTTGCCTCCAGTAGATAAATTAAAACTTGATGAAGTAGATTGGATAATAGTTACAGAGGAAAATGTGAATAGTGTTTGGGAAGAATTAAAAAAGAAAAACTATAGTATCGTTATATTTGGTTTGACAGATAAAGGTTATGAAGACCTCAGTGTAAACATAGCAAAGATCAAACAATTAGTACAACAACAAAAGGCAGTTATAGCAGCATATAAAAACTACTATGAAAATCAAAATAAAGCTATTGACAAACAGCAAGAAGAAATAGATAATCAAAAAAATAAAATAGATAATGATAATAAAGCAGCAGAAGAAAAATCAAGTTCGGGTATTAGTATAAAGAATTTATGGCAATGACAATAGCATTGGGCGATCCATATTGTAATAACTGTGGTCGTACAAGTCATTGTGGTTTGCATCTTATGGAAGAATTCTATGATGTTTGGGATAAACATTTAGGACAAATTGAAGTTTGCAAATCGTGTAGATGTGCAATGTGTGAAAAACAAGACAATTTAGAAATGGATATAAATGACTCCTGATTATTGCTGTTATGATTGTGGGTCACTGTAAGGAAATTTCCTGTAAGAAAGAAGTAGGTATTGGCATGTCTGACAAATATACAAATTGTGGCTGTAAAAAGTGCAAATGTAACAAACCTGTTTATCCAGATTGGGGATAAGAAATGTGGGAAATGATTGAACGTATGGCGAGCGATCGTCTATGGATTTATACAAGTATAGCAGGTAGTATTGCAGGTGCTGCCTGTTTAGCCTATTTAAGTACTACAAGAGTAGGCTTATGGGGATATGCAAAGTTTGATAAGATTGTTGATTTCCTAGTAGAACGCTGGGGATTAACTTGGCTAGAGCAACCAGAAGATGCTTGGCGTAAACGCTATCCAAAAATTACTGCTAAGATTGATGAGCTTGAAAAGCGTATTCAAGAACTAGAAAAATAACTGTAACAAAACTTTAACACTTTTTCCACACCCTTTTTTGTAAATAAAGTTGAAGAACGTATACAAACATAGTATACTCAATTATTAGCAGAGGAAGACACACAGTGGAATTAGTTACTTTTTGGATGGCCATAGGATTTCTATTGGCCGCTTACAGTGTCATAGCAAATGACAGTGTACAAACGCTAGGCACTTGGATTGCCAGCAATCACGAACGTTTTAATTATAAGATTCTTTGGGCCGCATCTAGTGCGGTTTTATTATGGGCATTGTGGTACGGATGGTACGTCAATGGTGGGGATATTAGTTACGGACGGCTAACTAAAATTCCATTTGTAGAGGTGCAATGGTATCATGCAGTTGCACCAGCAGTACTGTTATTAATGACCAGAGTGGGCGTACCAGTTAGTACGTCCTTTTTAGTTTTAAGTGCATTTGCTAGTACGTTTGTATTAGAAAAGATGCTTATGAAATCAATTATGGGCTATGCTATTGCAGCAATCAGTGCATATGCTCTGTGGCACATTGTCAGTAGACTTATTGATGAAAAGAAACCAATTGGTGATCACTGGAGTAGACCATACTGGCGTGTAGCACAGTGGGGAACAACAGGGTTGCTATGGTGGACATGGTTAAGTCATGACATGGCTAATATTGCAGTGTTCTTGCCAAGACAGATTCCTGTAGACTTGATGATTGTTGTTAGTTTTATCTTTGTTGGCGGACTTGCTTGGATGTTTAAAGAACGAGGCGGTAAGATCCAAAACATTGTGTTGGAAAAAAGCACCACACGATATATTAGAAGTGCTACGCTAATTGATCTAGTGTATTTTGTAATTCTCTACTTCTTTAAGGAACTTAACAGTATTCCAATGAGCACAACATGGGTATTCGTAGGCTTGTTAACAGGTAGAGAACTTGCTATTGCTACAGTTTACAATACTAAAATGAAACAGGTATTCCCGCTGGTAACTAAAGACTTTATTAAAATGATGATTGGTTTAGGTGCTAGTGTAGGTATAGTTTTGTTCATTCATTACCTAGTTGTTCCAAACGGCTGGTAATAAGTTCTACTACTCGTTTACTCTGTACGATCTCGTAGTGGTTGCGGTCTATTTCAACAAACTGCATATCACTACGAGACATCATACTATCTCTAGTAACAATACCATCATTCTTCCCCATTATCCAGGGAACACTGCCTACAGTAGTAACAACCTGTGTCCAGGGAATGTTTATTGATATATCCCTGCTATATTCTATAAACGGACTAGTAGGAGTAATATCCTTAAACAATTTGTATCCAGGATTCATGAACCTAGCCCAGCTAGCTATTTCACTACCGTTATAAGGAGTAGCAAGTGTAACGCCACCCTTTACTCGTTCAGGGAATTCATCTAAAATATACAGATTGTATATGCCGCCTAAACTGTGACCAATTAAGAATAGATCATCGTCGTAATAACTGAGCTCAGTTATAAACCTATCAATGTTATTACTTGCTGTTGAAGTAGAGCTATCATAATTACAAAAATACGTTCTATCATAATCTATTGATTGTTGTATAAACGCAAAACTTCTTTCCGACCCATTGGCTCCGTGTGTGTAAACTATTCTCATAAGAATATTTATAAATACTTGTAGTTGCAAGTCGAGGAGTGCAGATATGGCAGGCGAAGTAGAACCAATTAGACGTAAGATTGAACTCGAAGTTGAACTAGATACCACTGAGAAGGTTGTCCTACCTAACAAGTATCAAAATATAATCGATCTTGCTAAAGCAGTAGATGCTTGGAGAATTTTTCCAAGGATATTCCTTACAGTGTACATTATTTTATTGTACAAGACTGTGATATGGTTTATGGCACTTCCTGACCCAAACATGAATCAAGCAGGACTTATCTCAGTAGTAGTAGGTGCTGGCGCAGCATGGTTTGGTTTATATACTGGTAGCAGTAAAAAGTTTGATGGCCCTGCTCCTAGTCCTAGTGCACCGCCTGCTAAAAAATAATAGCAGTTGACATTGTTTAAAAACTCCGTATAATTAAATATATGGACGATTATTATAATATATTAGGCGTTAGTAAGTCATCTTCTTCAGAAGAAATAAAAGCTGCTTTCAGAAAGAAAGCTAAGGAATTGCACCCTGATCGTGGCGGTGATGAATCTGAATTTAAGAAAATTAACGAGGCATATGATATATTAAAAGATGATGAACGTCGAACACTGTATGATCGCCAGAATCAAACACAAACAAGAAAAAGAAATTTTCATTCCCAAACAAGTGGAAATTTTGACGATATATTTGTTGATCTGAACGATGTGTTTGGTAACTTTGGCCATTTTGGAGGAATTGATCCCAATATCAGAAGGCGGCAGCAACGAAATAGAGATCTAAATATAACTATAACTATTGGACTAGAAGAACTATTTGATAACGTTAATAAGACAGTAAGTGTTAGACATGTAAACGGAGAGAGAAAACTCATAAGCATTGTCCTTCCTAGGACAGTAAATAATGGTGATACTTTAAAATATCGCGGATTAGGTGATGCTAGTATAACAAATAGACCTCCAGGTGATTTGTTTGTAAATATTATTATTGATGAGCATCCTATTTTTATTAAGGATAAAGAAAATCTTTACATGGACTTGACCATTAGCCTGATAGACGCGATAACAGGATCAAACCCAGAAATAAAAACATTAGATGGTAAGCAATTAAAATTAAAAATAGGGCCAGGTACACAATATGGGACAGTATTTAAAATACCAAACTTTGGTATGTATAGTAAAAATGGAAGCAGAGGTAACCTTCTAATAAGAATTTTGGTTAAAATTCCTGAAAACCTAACTGAAGAACAGTTAAATATAATAAGACAATTAGGAAATTAATAGTGAAAACTAGCAGAGAAGCAGAAATCATAGTAGAAAAAGCAACTGAGTATGCCGTAAAATTAGGGCATGAATTTATTACCAGTGAACATATATTACTTGCACTATTAGAGGACAAAAATTTTAATTATGTTTTAAATCAATATGGCATAGACGTTACAAATTTTACTAATGAAGTAAAAGAATACGTATTAGGAATAGCCGTAGTTAAAGGAAAAATAACACAGCCTAAAAAGACAGCAGCGGTAGACAGAATATTTAATAGAGCGTTTACAAGCACTATGTTTAGTGGTAGGGAACGTGTTACAATATGGGATATTTTTATAAGTTTATCTCATGAAAATAATACTCATAGTAGCTACTTTATTCTCAAATATGGAGTAGAAAGAGAGGACTTTGTTAATTTTATTAGACAATATTTTACTAATGAAATGATGAATGAACAACAAAAAAGTTATTATGAAAACATTCTTGAAGAATATTGTACCAATCTCAATACTTTGGTTGAAGAAGGCAAAATTGATACAGTTGTTGGAAGAAAAAAAGAAATAAATGAAATTCTACAAACTTTTGCTAGACGTAACAAATCAAATGTTTTAATGGTTGGCGACCCCGGTGTTGGTAAAACTGCTATTGCCGAGGGACTTGCTAAACGTATTGTAGAACAAGACGTGCCAAGTTATCTTAAAGACTACACTGTTTATAATTTAGAAGTAGGAGTAATATTAGCAGGTACTCAGTATAGAGGACAGTTTGAAGAACGTATTCAGGAGATACTTGAGGCCTTAATTCATAAAGAGAAGACAATACTTTTTATTGACGAGGCGCACACTATGAAGGGTGCAGGCAATGGCAGCAATGGTGGTACAGACATGGCTAACATGCTAAAGCCAATGTTAAGTAAGGGTAAAATTAAGGTTATTGCTAATACCACTTGGGAAGAGTATACAGAAAGTTTCGAAAAAGATCGTGCATTAATGCGTCGTTTTTATAAAATTGCTATTAATGAACCCAGTGCCACTGTGGCTAAAGAAATTCTAACATCAAGTGCACAATATTTTGAAGAGTTTCATGGAGCTCTAATAACAACTGAGGCAATAGAAGCAGCAGTGGATTTAAGTATCAGATACCAGACTGATAAAAAGTTACCTGATAAAGCCTTTGATTTAATAGACAGTGCATGCGCTCTGAAGCGCAGACAGGACAAGCAACCTGGATTTAGTATACACAAACAGGATATAATCTTTGAACTAAGCAAGTTTACAGGTATACCTATTGACCAGTTGGATGAGAAAAAACAAACAAATATATTGGATGTGGAAGGCAAAATCAAACAGCAAGTGTATGGGCAGGACGAAAGTGTAGAAAAAATTATGGAGAGTTTTTACGTAGCCCGTGCTGGTCTTGGTCCTAAGAACAAACCACTAGGTACATATATTTTTATTGGTCCAACTGGAACTGGTAAAACAGAACTTGCAAAACAATTGACTAAAAACCTAGGTTATAGTTTACTACGCTATGATATGAGTGAGTACCAGGAAAAACATACAGTGGCTCGTTTCGTTGGGGCGCCTCCAGGTTATGTAGGCTATGAGGACAGCACTTTGGGCGGAGGTCTCCTAATTAGAGACATAGAACGAAATCCAAATAGTGTTATTCTTTTTGATGAGATAGAAAAGGCACATCCGGATGTAAGCAACATTCTACTACAGTTGATGGATGAAGGTTATATTACGGGAAGTAATGGCAAGCGTGTTGATGCTCGTAACTGTATCATTGTATTAACAACAAACCTAGGTGCTGAAATGGCAGAACGTAATGCTATTGGATTTGGTAACTTGGAAAGAACTGGCGATGCTGAAAACGCATTTAAGGAATTTTTCCGTCCTGAATTTCGTAACAGAATAACAGCGGTTTGCAAGTTTAATAAATTGGATAATCTAAGTAAGCGTAAAGTAGTAACAAAATTCATCAACGAGCTTGCTGACCAACTAAAAGAACGCAATTATTCTATACACGTTGATGAACCTAGTATTGATAAGCTCATTGAGATAGGCTATGATGATAAGTTTGGTGCAAGGCCACTGGAAAGAACAATTAATAAATTTATAAGAATACCTGTAAGTAAACAATTATTGGTTGACAAATCTAGTACTGGCTGTAGAATTAAAGTACGACTTGATAATAATGAATTCATTATTAAGTTTTTAAAAACAGATAGTAGCAATGTTAGTACCAATGCAAATACAGAAGTTCGCGTCCCAATTTAATATACCACTAGATAAGTCTGACAGAAAATTTTATAAAAAGTTTTGTTATAAATTATCCATAATTGCTCCTGCTAGGACTAATATGTGGGGAGCCTCAGATTTTTCCATAAAAACACATAATTATGGATTATGGCGGCAAATCCTAGATTTAGCTTATAATACCGATGAGATAAAATCTGAAAATAAAGTGCGTAGGGAAGCAAGCACCCTCAGTTACTTTGATAATGATATTAATTCAATAGAAAAGATTTATACGCTTGCGAAGGCATTTGACACTAACAATAACATATCTTTTCGTTTGTATTATATTGACAGTGCTGTTCCTAGAAATGTAAGATTACGCCAAAAACGGCTACCTCACAACAGGTATAATTATGAAATAATTCTAAAGCATACATTTAGCAAACCACAATTAGCTAACTTTATAGAGAATTACGGTGACGCTTATTTGCCAAACAAGAATTTGACCCGTGCTATGAATAATGAAAGGTATTACTATCAGGATCGCTGCGGTCTTTACACAGAATCTCAGGAATATTTGAATCTTTTTACTATATCTTTTGGTGAAGGCATAAAAGATATAATCATATATAAAGTATTGGAGCAATAAATGAATACTAACCTACACAAAATTTTAGTAGAGAAAAATCTACTAACAACAAACACTCGAGTAAGTGCTGTGGTAAATGCAATAGGTTTTAATACTGGAGTTTTTCCAAAAAACAAAGAAATTTTCTGGCATGCTAAACTTGATCCAGAAAACATTACAGCTATTGAAGGCATGGACCCAGAAAGGTTTGCAAAGAGCTATAATATTAAGTCAGATGGCAGTATTAGCAAATATAAGAAGCCAGGTCGTAAGGCTAAGTTAATAGCATAAATACTCTACAAGGAGTATTTCTATGGCTAAACTCAATGAAGAAATGGTTGTCATTAAGATTAGCAAGCTATTAAGAGATAATGAACCCGTTAACTCAATGCTTGATGATGACATGACAGCAAATCTAGAAGCAGTTATTCAAGAACTAGCAGGTGCAGATAAACTTGTAGAGGTTATAAAAGAGATACAATAATGGCAACACCAACTACAGTAACACTAATACCCACAACATCTTTTGGAACTGCGGTAGGAAACTACGATGGCAGTAGCTCTAGTTTCACTAGCGACAAAGTGAAGGGCGATGGTTACTATGGGTTTGTAGATGGTGTACATACAGTATTTTGGCAGGTAACCAACTTTGTTGGTGTTATTAAATTACAAGGCACACTGGCGCAAACACCAACTTCTAGTGATTGGTTTGATATTGATCTTAAAAGTAATGACGGTAACTATACTATAACAGCAGACGGTTTAGTAAGTGAAAGTGTTGCTACTAGTGTAACTTATTCCTCCGCAACTAGTGAAAGTAAAGCATATAATTTTGTAGGAAATATTGTATGGATTCGTGCAAGTATTAGTAGTTTTACTGCTGGTACTGTTAATACTATACAAATGGCACATTAACATGCTTACTGATACTTTTATTAGAGTTACATTTCCTAACGAACTTAATGAACGTGATGAACGTTTAGTTAGTTTAATTGTAACTGAAAGTATAGCTGATTATATGGTATTAAGTGAAGATTCAAATTTAGTAGAAGCAGTAGTTTATGAAACCGAGCAGGGTCATACTATGGAGTTCCCCGCAACCACTGACATTAGTGATACTGATGCTGAAAAGATTTTCGAAAGTATATCTAAATTTTTCCAGGATTTTGAACTAGAGGTCAGCGGCAACTAATAAGTAGCTAATGATTACATGGTTGTTTGATCGTAAAAATCAGTGGGGGGTCATACCCAATCTGATTTCTAGGACAGATATTGTTCCGAACAGTAAAGAATGGTGGGACCTGTGTGTTCAACCACCTTATAGTTATGAATTCAGATTCTTAAAATATTGTTCTTTTGATAAAGTTGAATATAAACTTAGCCTTGTGTCTGATATCTGGCAAGCGCCAGCATATTATCCAGTCAATTTAAATTTCTGGGATAGTACGTTAGACTACTTCAGCTATATGTCACCAGACAGTCTTGCTAAACTACAGCGTGGTGATTTCAAAATATTATTTTATTACAGTGAAGGCGACGATGTTAATATTGAAATTAAAGACCATATTAATAGACTAGCCAGTCTGCATAATATTGATAATAATAATATTATAGTAGTTTCTGCAAATTGGTTATCTTCTGACGAAAGAAATTTCTTTTATTTTCCTGATGATGAATTATACTATAGATATATAAACCTGATGAAAAAAGACAGTGACTGGGTGAAAGAAATTAATTTTAGCCCTAGACACTATAAGAGTACTTGCCTAATAAGAGCTGACAAAATATGGCGAAAGATCTTTGCAAGTTACTTTGTGCGCCTAGGCCTTAATAACCATAGTCAGTTTAGCTATAATAATTATAATTACGAAACTCCATTCATTGAAGAGGATGATATTAAATATTGGTCTAGACTTGATGATGAGCTGTTACAGGTGATATCTAGTTTTGAATTACATCTACCATATAAGTGTGATGACTTATTAGATTCCGACCATAACAATCATAAGTTAATAAATAGGAGGTTCTTTAACGAAAGTTATTGGAACATTGTAGTGGAAACACACTTCAATCAGAAAACTGTTTTCTTGACAGAAAAGACATTTAAGCCTATACTTAACTTACAACCATTTATTATACTTGGCCCACCGGATACTCTTAAATTACTCAAACATTTGGGGTATCAAACTTTTGATCAGGTACTAGATGAAAAATATGACAATATTACTGATGACATTGATAGAATGCATGCAGTAATTGAAGCTAGCTACAGTTTAGATCAAAGAAACGATCAGGAACATATTAATTTACAGCATCTAATGGCAAAAGCTTTAATGCATAATCAGCAACACTTTCTAAGACCAAAAGTCAGTAGAATAAAAAACCTATTAGCACAGTTGGAATACTAATGACCTCAATACACTTTGCAACACCATGCTACGGGGGACAGATCAACGAAGTCTGTTTTCAAAGTTATTTGCAGTGGACTATAATGGCGATGCAACACAATCTTGCGTTTACAGTTGACACACTAAGCAATGAAAGTAATATCAACAGAGGACGTAACAGTTGTGCAGCCAAGTTTCTTAAGGGAGATTGCACACATCTAATGTTTGTGGATGCTGATATTGGTTGGAACCCTGTTGACGTTGTAAAACTAGTGAGTCTTCAAAAAGATATTGTAGTAGGCGCTTATCCTCAAAAGACAATGCCTGCGAAGTATGTGGTAAACGTTACTAAAGATGGAGAGCATGACGGCGATCTAGTAGAAGTAGACAGTGCAGGTACAGGCTTTATGCTTATTAGGCGTAATGTATTTGAACGGCTTATTGAAGAAGGTGCAGCTAAATACCATGACGATATTGGTTTAGATGCGGAAACAAATGCTAACCAATACGACTTTTTTAATTGTACAGTAGAAGGCGGACAATATCTTACAGAAGATTACAGTTTTTGCCATAGTGTAAGACGTGCTGGATTTAAAATTTGGTTAGATAAAACTATTAACTTGACACACACCGGTTACTGGCGTTTCCCCGGTGATACTGCACTATTAGAGGATCTATATGGAAAATATTGAATTTGAATTGGAACTAGGATGTACAGAGGGTCCAGATGGATACCCTGATGTAAAGATTGGAATCATTACACATGATCCATTTGTTGAAAATGTCTATTGGCAGGGAAAAATTGAAGGCGATAAATTAGTTAAGTTCAATGCCGATATTGAAGAGGGCGATTTTGACCTTTTCATTGATTTTGAAGGTAATCCTACTGATAAACTAATTGTAGACAAAAGTACTGGAAAATCTAC
>Ga0222714_10004635_pt1 | contig 13363 bp, 11 predicted proteins | sample C33_3DmetaG_FD_165048 | JGI IMG/M metagenome (GOLD analysis project Ga0222714, IMG submission 165048) | Estuarine water microbial communities from San Francisco Bay, California, United States - C33_3D | ecosystem: Environmental > Aquatic > Marine > Unclassified | place: USA: California... | reverse complement strand
AATTCATTATTGACTTCATATCGGTGCCTATGTCTTTCAGAAATAGTCTTTTTCTTATAAAATTCATGAGCAATAGAGTCTTTTTGTAACTCGCAGGTATAAGAACCAAGTCTCATAGTGCCTGACTTTTTCTTAATGCTTTCTTGCCCCGGTATGAAATGCACAACTGGATACTTTGTTTCCTTATCAAATTCTTCTGAATTAGCATCATCCCAACCAATATATCTTGCAAATTCAATAACTGCACACTGAAGACCCAGACAAATGCCCAAGAAAGGAATTTTCTTTTCTCTGATGTATTTTATAGCTCTTATTTTTCCTTCAACTCCTCTACTATCAAACCCTCCCGGTACAATTAATCCATCAATATCAGCAAAGTATTCTTTAAGACACTTATTGTCCTTACAGTCTTCAACATCAGCAGCACTAATCCATACGAGTTCTGCTTTTACATTCTTGTTCACAGCGGCATGAAATATGGCTTCTTTAAGACTCAGATAGGCCTCATCAAAATTATCATATTTGTTCAAAATACCGATTCTTATTGTCTTTAAATCTTCATTTCCTACGTACTTTTCAACTAGGTCTCTATATTTGTGAATTCTAACACCATTTCTTGTCAAATGAAATTTGTCAATAATCAGATCATCAACATGTCTATTATAAAATTCGATTGGCACTTGATATACAGTTTTAACATCAGGAGCCTCAAAGACTGCTGACCTTGGCACATTGGTGATATTACTTATTTTCTCTAAAATGTTTGCAGGTATAGGCCGGTCAGTCCTACAAAAAAGAAGCTCTGGCTGGAGACCGCTACTTTGCATGCCTTGAACTGCTTGTTGTAATGGTTTTGTTTTGAATTCCTTTATAGTAGGAATCCAAAGCACTGGTGCTACTAATGATATTATTACATCATTCCAATTTTTCTGTTTGAATTGTCTAATTGCCTCTAAAAATGGATAAGATTCAGAGTCGCCAACTGTTCCACCTATCTCCACCAAAACAATATCTGCTTCCTTGCCTAAATCAATTAAACGACTAATAATTTTGTCAGTCACATGAGGCACAATTTGCACTGTTTGCCCAAGGTACTTTCCATCCTCTTGCTCTTGAATAATCTCTTTATAAACAGTTCCAGATGTCAAGATATTCTTTGAACTTACTTGGCATCCAATAATTCTTTCATAAGTTCCTAAGTCCAAATCTGTTTCAGAACCATCATCGCACAAAAATACTTCGCCATGCTCTCTTGGTGCCAAAATACCTGCATTTGTATTTAAATAAGGGTCAAACTTAATTGGTACTATTCTTAACCCTCTCAAACTTAAAAGTAGACCAAGACTTGCTATAGACACTCCCTTACCTGTTCCGCTAATAACACCACCACATACAACTATGAATTTTGCCATGCTTCTAGCCCTTTTAAGTTTCGTTAACTATACAAAAAATTTATATTTTCTTCAAGATAAAAATTTAACTTCACAAATTACTTCAATCGCTTTCCTATATTAAATTAGTCTTCGTAGTTGAAAAAGAATATAATGAAAGACCGCATATTTATAAGACATCCAGACGCTGAATATTTGAAAGAAATTTTGCCTTCTATCAAAGAATATCAAATGCTGGCTGATAAACATGGAATAAAGGATATTTTTCAAGATAATGGTGGAAAGCTCCTTCAGATTCTACTTTATCTTGGTCTTAAACTTCTTCCAGGCCGTACAGGTAATGATGCAATAGATGAGTACGGTAACGAATATGAAATTAAAACTCTTAACAGAAATATCAGCAATGGTTTTTCAACAAATCATCATATTAATGAATCTATAATAACAAAATATAGATCCGCAAAGTGGATTTTTGCTATTTTTGACAATATACAAATGAAAAAGTTATATTATTGCGAACCGGAAGACTTGGAATTTTATTTCAGCAAATGGTCAGAAAAATGTTTTATAACAGAAGCCCATATAAACAATCCAAAAATACCACTCCAACATGTAGAAAAATATGGATATTTGATATGGTCTGCTTAGTCCATATAGTTATTTATTTCTTCGTATTGTCTGCAACCCATGTGTTCAAATGTAAGAAGTCCTTTGCGAGGACTTTGATAATTTGTACAAACACCCCAATCAGATCCTAACTCGCCATCAAGCTTGACAAAATGCTTGCACTGATTTGAACAATCGGGACCGTAGTCTTCATTACGATCCCGATTACCAAATGGCTTAAAGTCTGATTCTACTCTTATTACCAAGTTAATAAGCTCTTCGTGCTTGCTCATATAGCCTCTACTTCATTTCGCAGCCATTTGCACCACAAGCTACATTTTCCTGTAATTTTGTGTTGTCTTCTTCTTCATACAACAATTCCCACTTGACTTCAAGATGGTCCCTTGAAAGATCCTGCCAAAATTTGGTGTTATTTACATCTTTAAGTAAATAAGTCATTTGTCTAACGTCTCCATTAACATATCTCTCGGCAAATTGTTTGGCTCTCCTTATCCAATCAAGCTTCATATTATAAATTTTCCAGTCATGGGTGAGACTTTCTAATATTTCATCATCTATTTTTAGAGGAACAGATGGTTCTATAACTCCCATATTTCCCAAGACAGCATCACAAGCCTGCCACAAATTATTATTGAATGCATGTAATGCATCAACAATCAATCCAGAAGCAAACAAAGCTCCCTTACCATACTTTTCTACTATTTCTTCAACAGAAAGTACTTTAGTAAAAGGCGCTTGCGGATAGTCTAAGTCTCCGGTGCTGCCCAAAAGTGATATGCCAGCAAACGCTTTCCTATTTTCATAGATAAAGTCTTCTACTGCTGGCCACTCTTCTGGCTTAACATTAATTGTATTGCTAACATTGTGACTTAGCCAAGGCTGAACACACTTATCTGTGCGTTTGCCAGCATCAACCCAATTTTCCTGGACTAGCTTGACAGTTTCAAGAAGTTGGACTGCTGTGATATCATCTTTTGTGACAACATCATCTGACATTTGTATTAAAAAGTTTATAACTTCGTCTGTTCCATTGGCGCTCCATACAGACTTTTGAACAGCAGCAGGATTGTGTAACTTATAGTGTTGTACTGGTGCTTCCATAGCATTGCTTTGGACTCTACGAATGTATTTCTTAGAATGACTAGGATGAACTCCAGAACTAGTGCCGAGCAAGCAAGAAGCTGTGCCTTCTGGCTTAACACAAGTAGTTCTTGATGCTATATTTATGCCAATTTTATTAGCTATTCTTTCATTTACAGAAAGAACTAACTGTGCCATTTCCCTCAAATTGTTTTTATCCAAAGTAACCTTGGGATGATCCATAATTCCTGTAATTGAAACACCCAGGAGAGCCTCTCTTCTGATAATGTTTTCACTTACCGGACCAAGATAAGCAAAGTCAGTATACCCTGCCTGTAAGGTTCCAAGAACGGCAGCTACTTCTGCACCAAGGGCAAAATTTAGTTTGCTAGTCAAGAGTGAGCCGTTGATTGTTGACAAGTTACAAGCTTGCCATCCAGAGTTTCCTTTCTCGTCATATGCATATAGTCCAATTTCAACACAAGGATTATACAAAGCCTCTGAATTATCTGCCCAAATCAATCCTGGTTCACCAAACTGTCTTGTTGATTCAAATAATCTATGATACGTATCTCTAGAAGTTGAATCTTTTATAAGTAATGCGCTGTTATTACTTCTTGCTCTTTGAGGATTTGTATAATACCAATCCCCTATTTTAGCATTCAGCATATCTATATCATCTGGAGAGAAGATGCAAAGAGTTGCGCTTCTTCTAACTCCGCCAGATAAAACAGCATCGCTAGAATGCATTATGATATCATATGCATCAATTGAACGAAGTCTTCGTCTTCCAGACTCTAAACATGAGTCAAGTAGTATTTGAATTTTTGCCAAGCACGATGCCAAACCATCGGGTCCAGGGGCTCTTCCTACGCCATAGCTAAGCATAGAGCCTTTTGGCCTGATTTTGCTGAAATCAAAGTTTATTCTCTTGCCATAGAATGATGAAAACTCATCATGCGGCAAATACGATGCGATAAGAACACCAAGAGCATCAGCCCATCCTTCTATACTATCATCTACTTGATAAATTACAGCATTATCAAAATCTTTGATGCTGTTTAAACCTGAATGGAATTCAGGCAGCTTATTAATATGGTGAGTTTGTACGCTAAAACCAGTACCGCAACCACAAAGCAACAACCAAAATGTTTCCTGAAACACTCTTGGCCTATCAATATACGAACTTATACAGTTGTATATTCTTGCATTCTTTTTAAGAATTGGCTCTCCACCAAACTGAAGCGCTCTTTGTGAACCAAGAGCAACTTTATTATGGACATGAGAGAATGCCCACTCTATCTCATCCTTTACCATAGGATATTTTACTATATGCATGTTTTTAACACGCTCTACAGCTTCAGACCAAGTCTCTCGCCTGTTCTTTTCTGTGTTAAATCTTGCATATCTGGAGACGAAGGTATAGTCGCTTAAAGCTTGGAGTGACATATGAGCCTCTTTATAATTTTTTGTTGGGACTAGTATCTAGACCTGAGTTTAAAATTTTACACAAAAATTTTTTTGATTCAAGATAAACAACTATTTTTGCAAAGAAGTAATACCATTTTTTAAAACCAAATTCACTGTATCACAGCCATTTAATTCATCTAAAAGATCATGATTATGAGTAATTAAGAAAACCTGCTTGTCTCGTGAAAGCTCCTGAATCATTCCTATAATTCCATTCACTCCCTGCACGTCTATATTTGATGTAACTTCATCTAAAAACACCAAGCTTAAATTTTTACCTGAATTAATTGACATGATGTGTGCAAAAGCCTGACTAAGAGCCAAATTGACCCTTCCTTTTTGTCCATTACTCAAGGCATAGTATTTTATATCGTTAGAAAAGTCAGGGCCTTTTGTAATTGTCTCATTAAATTCATTATCAAAACTAATACGCATATTTCCTTCAATCAAAAAATCCATCCAATAATTTATATTGTTGTTCAAAGCAGGGACAATCTCATCTATTACATACTTTCTTATTCCCGAATCACCAAATGCCTGTATCCAATACTCATAATATTCATTTAGGCTATAAAGATTTGAAATTTCAGATTTGACTTCCTGTGCCTTATTAACGGACTCTCCTAATTTTTTTATTGCTTCAGTTATCAAATTGTCATATGGAGTAGGACCAGAAATTTCTATATTTTTGGCAGCTATTTGCTCGTTAGCAGCTTCTATTTTTGCTTTGTAAGAAGCCACTTGACCTTCAGTATCTGGCTTGGGCATTTTTTCAATATTTTCTATCTCTTTAAGTGCGCTGTTTCTATCAGTAGCAAGTTTTGATATTGCTAAGCGTAATTTTTTAATTTGTTGATCAGTCTCTGTAGCTTCGCTGGACTTTGTGTTGAAGTCCTGTGTTAGATTTGTAATTTCGCTATCTAATGTTATTATGCTGTTGTCCAAATCTTTTAGTTCTGCATTGTGTGCATTTAATACATCGGAATAATTTTCTGTGCTAATTACAGAGTGACAATGTCCACATTTTACTCCAGCCTCTAAGCTCGTTAATTTTTTTATACCATTTAATAAGACCGACTTTTGCTTGTTAAGACTGGATAAATCAGTTTTTTTTGAATTTAAATTAAACTCAACTTCATTTTTAACTTTGTTTTTTTCATCGAATGCCTCTATCAACATTGAAATTTTTGTATCCGCTTTTTGAACTAGCTGATCAATATCACTTATTTTTTTATTCAATTCTGTTTTCTTAAGTTGGGCTTCTTCATATGCTTTTAGTGCAGAATCATTTTGTAAAATATTTGCAATTTGCTTTTCGAGCAAACTCTTGGCTGCTTCTAGTTTTTTTATTTCATCCTCTTTATTTTTCTTCCAAATAGTCACAGATTGCTCTAAAGATGTTATAGATGAACGAGTATCTTCTACAACCTTTTCAGCATATTGAGAATCTCTTTCCCTTACTTTAACAAGGTCTTTGTGCTCTTTATATAATTTTTTTGCATTGTCGCTATAAGTCCTATACTTTTCTAATGATAGTAGGTTCTCCACGATATTTCTTTTTTCTGAAGCATCGCATTCTAGAAAAGAAGATGTGTTATCGTCAGTAAAGACCCCAATATTTACAAACACTTCATAAGTTAATCCTAATATATTTTCAATCTCTTTTTGAGTTGCTGGCATCCCACCTAAAGTAATCTCGGTTTCTGAATCCCACTTTAGCTCAGAGCTTTTCCAAAGCCTAAGACTGTCTGGTTTACGAGTTCTTACAACTCTGTAATTGTCCCATGTGATTTCAACTTCAAGATTTTTGCCAGTAGAAGAATTTATGATATCCTTCTGATTAAGCTTTTTTGGATTTTTGACTGTCTTGCCATAAAGACCATATACCAATGCATCTATTATTGAACTCTTTCCTATCCCATTTGATGAATGCTTTTCATCAGTCTCCTCGTTGCCAACATCCAAGTTCTTCCCTTTAATAAGTACTATGTTTCCATAGTCATTGAAAGCAATTTGTATTCCTTCTTTGCCATAGCAGAAGAAATTTTTGGCTTTTAAAGTTCTGAAATTAATCTTTTTCATTTTTACTCTGCACTCTCATACTCTGCTATTCTTTTTCCAAGACCTATCAAAATGTCTTTTTCAAGATGATCTACATGAACTTGCTCGACATACTTCTCAATAATTTTATTTTCATCAGCAAGCACGAGTTTTGCATCATTAATCACATGGTCAGAAACTTCTTTTGACTTAGTTTTAAGCTTAACAGAATCGATGCCAAGATTGCTTATTTTATCTTCAAGATTTTTTTTATTTTCAGTTGACAAGTCTCCTTTTGTAACAATACAAACAAAAGACTTTTCAAGTTCTTCTCTTGAGTAAGAATCAAGATTTTCCTCATCAATATAATAATGCTTAGGACTAAAGTCATTTTTGATGTACTCTTGTGTGTTTTTATTTGTATCAAGTATTATGATGTGCTTGTCTTCTCCTGCTTCGCCAAATGATAATTGAAGCGGACTTCCAATATACTCTACATTTTTTGCAAGTTTTTGAGCACCATGATAATGTCCAAAATATGCATGTTTGTATTCTTTAAATATTGATCTGTCTACTTTTACCATATCACCATCGTGTTCTACCGAAACATCAGCGACAGAACCAGCAGAGTTTAATTTTGCCCCATCTATAGAAAGATGTCCTAATAAATATTTGCTACTTCTATCTTCCATAGGAAGCTTTTGTAAATCTTCAAATGGGTTGTGTGTGTATGGAAGAAAATGCCATGTACTTCCAGATATGCTTATCTCTTTTGGTTCAATTACTGTGGTAAAATTGTTAAGACTACCAAATGGATATATTGAATTTACACTCCAACTATTAGAAAACCACATATCGTGATTTCCTAACAAAAGGTAGGTTCTGAAGTTACAATTTTTGTAGTTTTCTAATATTTTAAATACTTCAGTATATGTAAATGAATCAATCTTTTGGCGTTCGTGCAGTAGATCTCCACCAAAAAGCACAGCATCTACTTGTTTTTCAACTGCTTGATCAAACACCCAACGTAAAGCTTTTAAACAATCTAAAAGCCTTTCGTGTTTTCTTTTGTGAGGGTGTACATGAATATCTGAGAAAAGAAGAATTTTTGCCATGCATGAATTATAAACAACTCAAACGTTGAATCAATTGTTTTTACTTCTTGAGTAAATCGTTTTGTTCTTTTCTTTCATTCCAATATTTTTTTTCTAAAGCCCAGACATTATTAATTTTTATATTAGCCGCTGAGACTGTTGGTGTTGCACCGCCTAGTCCTCCTCCTAAGTCTGTACCGCCGGGTGGAGCTAAAGAACCTAAATCAGGAGTCGCTCCACCGGGAGGAGCCATTCCTCCTCCAAGACCACCAGCAGGCGGTGCCCCTCCTAAACCACCTCCAGCAGCAGGAGGAGGAGCAGCAGCAGCAGGACCGCCAGCAGGAGGAGCAGCACCAGCAGGAGCGGGCGCATCAGCTTCAGTTAATAATGTTTCTAAGTATTGTTGAAATGTAATCACAATTTATTTATGAAGATCATAAATAATTTATGATAAATTTCAACGAGTGGAAAAATTTGCATGAAGAAGTTGTCTCTGGTAGCGTGCCTCCAGCAACTCCAATTACTCCAAAAGTCTCTGCTGATACATCTGGCCCAGTATTATCTCCACAAGATGTAAAGCCTTTGGCTGTAACGCCTAAGATCAAACCTTGGAAGGCTGGCAAAGAGCAGATTATGAAGTATTGGAAAGGATTAGCCGCTAATCTTCCTGTAATACTTAAACCTATTGAGTATGATCATGAGGGTACAACAATTCAAGAAGATGGCATTAGAATTACTGGTAGTAAAGAATTTATAACTAGTGTTCTTTCAAGATTGAAAGACTTTATTGCATTTGAGAATCCAAACGAGAAATTAGTTGTTTCTTATAGACAATCTCCAAAAAGTTTCATTAAAGGAAATAGAAATAGCTATAGTTTTTACTTGCAGGTCAAAGATAGAGGAAAAAGTTAGATTATTGTTATCGTTTCATAAGTTTCTTTTTTTACAAGCACTTCCTTAGTTCTAACAATGGTTTCATCTACTTTTTTTGTGAATTTTTTCTGTTTTTCTTCCATACTTTGCAACTTTTCCTCTAAACTCCCGATAATTTTCACTACTTCCGCAATTTTCTCGTTGTACATTTTTCCCTCAATAAGTAAAAACAAAAAGGCATTGTATTTAGAATCTTTTAAGGTAAATTTAGATACATTCGGTATTTTTATTTAAGGAGACTATTTTGTCTGATATAAACCTAACAGATGAGCAAAAAAAAGCTATAGACTATGTAATAAAAAATATAAAGACTCAGCAAATTATAAGTATTGGAGGCTTTGCTGGCACGGGCAAAAGCACTTGTCTAAAATTCCTATCAGACAAATTTAAAAACTATGCTGTTTGCGCCTTCACAGGAAAAGCATGTAATGTACTTAGAAAAAAAGGGATTGTTAAGGCAGAAACAATCCACAGCACAATTTACGATTGCAAACTCGATCATAAAAACAAACCAATATTCGATTTGAAAAAGAAATATTCTTTAGGCATCGACGGCTTTCTAGTTGATGAAGCCAGCATGATCAGCGAAGAAATATTTGAAAATTTATTGTATTTTGGAATTCCTATTGTCTTCATAGGAGATCATGGTCAACTTGAGCCAGTAGGCACAAATTTCAATATTATGAAAAAGCCTGATATTACTTTGGAAACAATTCACAGAAATGCTAACACAGTTGCTAGATTTGCAGATTTCTTAAGAAAGGGCAGCTCTGCTACTTCTTATAAAGACAACGATAAATCTGTAATCGTAAAGCCAAAAAATAAAATTACTATAGAAGAGCTTGCTAATGCGGATCAAATAATTTGTGCTTACAACCGTACAAGGTTGCAAGTTAATAGCACAATACGAAAACATTTGGGATATACAAAACCCATTCATGTTGGAGAGAAAATAATTTGCTTGAAAAACAACAAAAATCTTGATATATTCAATGGAATGCAAGCCACTGTTGACTCTGTTTCTGGGAAAAAGATCAAGTTTAAAAATGATCGTGGGAAAAAATACGAACTTATTATCGATACTAAACAGTTTGGAAATCCACAGTTGCTAGATGACGCTCATTCTAATAACGAAGTAGGATACTTCGATTATGGCTATGCTATAACATGTCACAAAGCACAAGGTGATGAATGGGAGAAAGTTCTTGTTTTAGAAGAAAAATGTGATCTTTGGGAACATAAAAGATGGACATATACTGCCGCAAGCCGGTCTAAAGAATCACTTATATGGGGAAGTGCATAAATGGCGAAAATTATATTAAGTAATGATATAAGCACAATACAAACAGATAATCAAGAATTAATTAAATTTCTTTTTGATTCTCTTAGGTTTAGAGATAGAGCTTATTTTCATAATCCAAGATATAAAGCAAAACTATGGGACGGCTATACTAATTTTTTTAATAAAAATAATGGCAAGTTTCTTACAGGTCTCTTGCCAGAAGTTTATGGTGTTTGCAAACATATGAATGAGCCTGTAGAATTTGTGGACAATAGAACTAAATTTGAATTTGCAATCAAAAATATTGATAAAGATTTTCTTAAACCTTATGTGCCAAATGGATCCCCGATTATTACTTTGGAAGACTATCAAGTTGAACTTGTCAATCAATCTATAAAGAACAAACGAGGAATTATATTTGCCCCAACTTCTGCTGGAAAAGCTCAACCATTACATAGTTTAGTTGTTACTCCAAGTGGTTTTGTAAGGATGGGAGATTTAAAAGTTGGTGATTTAGTATGTACTCCTCATGGCGGTAGTGCCCCCATTCTAGCAATTCACAAGCAAGGAAAAAAGAAAATTGTAAAAGTTGTGTTTTCAAACGGTGATTTTGTTGAATGCTGCGAAGATCACCTTTGGAAAGTCAACGCTTTATATGATCAGTGGAACGGTAAAATTTTGACTACAAAAGAAATAAGCAAAAGAATTAAATGCCCAAATGGTTCTAATAGATTTAATATTGAAACTCCAACGCACGTTGATTTTAAAGAAAAACCAATTTTAATTAACCCTTACTTCATGGGAATTTTACTGGGCGACGGTAGTTTTAGAAGACCTAACAGCATAAGTGTTACCATTTCTAGAAATGATATTGTAGAATTTTGCCGCAAAACATTGAATAATAAATACCATTTAATAAAAAGAAATGGTAAAAAATATCATTACGAAATTTGTGGTAAAAATAAAATTAAAAAATTTGAGCATATTTACAATGCGGAAATCAAAAGATTAGAATTAGATTGTAAATTTAGTTATGAAAAACACATTCCACAAGAGTATTTAATTAATTCTTATGAGAATAGGTTGGATTTGTTGCGGGGAATGATGGATTCTGATGGGTACATTTCAGCAAGAGGAATGCTTTCCTATGTTACAACATCTGAGCAAATGCATAAAGATTTCGTATTTTTAGTAAACAGTCTTGGTGGAATTTGCAGAGTCACTCAAAAAAGGAAATGGTTTACGCACAAAGGTATTAAAAAACAAGGAAGATTGGCATACAACATCGCATTCACTATGCCTGAAAAAGTATGTCCAGTACGCTGCGAATACAAAAAAGATCGATATACCAAGTTTAGAACTAGGAATAAAAACAGAACAATTAGTTCTGTTGAATACGTAGGCAAAATGGAATGCCAATGCATTGAAATTGATCATCCCGATCATTTGTATGTTACTGACAATTTTGTTGTGACACACAATAGTTTAACAATGCTATCAATATTAAAGTCCTTACCACCAAAAACTAAGACTTTAGTATTGCAAAATAGAAAATCTCTTGCATCACAGAACTATGATGAGTATGTTAAGTGGGGACTGCCTAATGTCGGCAGAATTTGGCAAGGTTTTAATGAGCCTAACGATTTCACTGTAGCCACAGTACAATCGGTGGAAAAAGCTGAACATATTTTAAGTGATATTCAAGTTTTGCTTGTTGATGAAATACACGACATGATGTCTGCTGCACCTAAAAATGTTTACAGAAAGCTTAAAAAATGCAGCGTAAGAATTGCTGTAAGTGCCACACCTTTCAAACATGGAGAAAAAGATAAAATCCAAAAGTTTTATGTCAAAGGATTTTTTGGACCTGTTTTCAGAATTAACTCCGCAGACGGAGGAATATTAACAACAAAAGAATTGCAAGAAAGAGGCAGACTATCAAAAAGTAAATGTATTTTCCACACAATAAAGACTCCTAGCCTCGATTATGAAATATATCTTGATGCTGTAACAAAAGGATTGGTTGAGAATGATGAATTTCACCAAAAAGTTGTACAGCTTACTATGGACATGAAAGGAAGAACATTAATTCTTGTTGAAAGGATTGCTCATGGAGATAGTTTAAAAAATTTAATTCCTCATGCTTATTGGGTAAGAGGACAAGACAATAATGATACAAGAAAAGAAGTTATAGACAAATTACAAAAATCAGAGAATTGTGTCGCTATTGCTACTCAAGGTATATTTAACACAGGCATTAACGTATTTGTACATAATTTAATTAATGCAGCGGGAGGTCAGGCTGATCATCTTATTATACAAAGAATGGGTAGAGGATTAAGAACAGCAAAAGACAAAGATATTTTGAACTATCATGATTTTGTTTTTGATATCAATCCTTACTTATACAAACATAGCAAGAAAAGAATAAAAATACTAAAAGATCAAGGCCATGATGTTGAAGTAATTAATTAGATATCTTGAGACATATCTCTTACTAGTCTTGAAAGTGTGCAATTCATGCTTGAAAAGCAATCAAGAATGTTACTTTTTATATTTGCATCTAACTTATTAAATATTTGACTTCCAACTATGTATTTCTTTATTTTTTCAACATCATCTTTTTTATTTTTATAAACATCAGACAGTCTGATGCTATCAATGTTTTTAGCATCTAGTCCCTTGATACTTTGTAAAAAACTAAGAAATTTAGTCTTTTCATCCTTGTACTGAGTAGCTTCTAGCCAATTTTTAAATGTAGACATTATAAATATATTTATGTCTAAAAACAATTATTTCAAAGAATGGCTTGGAAAGTCTCCTGAAAAACTATATGGATTCACCAAAGATTATTCTATATCTGATAAAAAGGTATCACAAATATACGAACTTGAGCCTATGGAGCCAATTAAAGTATCAGATATTATGAAGGAGCTTTTACAACTTGGTAAAGTAGGAACAAAATCTCCAAATAGATTATTTGAGAACAAAATAGTTTATGATTCTCCAGATGATGTCGGCAATTTAACAGTAGAAGTATCACCTTTTGGATCACTTAAAATAATAATACGCAAATCTCTTAAGAATCTAACTGGCGAAGTTACAAATATATGTAAAAAAGTTCTACCTCTTATAAATGATTATAATCATGTAGGACCGACAGATCATCAAGAAGAGTTTAATATTGCGAACTCAGTAAATAGATTTTTGACAAGTCTTGATTCAAAAGGTACAGATACCGCAAGAAATGACTACGATGGATTAAGAACTCTTACATTACAAATGGGTAGTGCAGCTAAAAAAATGCATCCTAAAGTCATGATTTATAACGGGATCGTTGAAAATACAAAAAACTACTATACAATTTATTTTTCTTATAGTGGACAAGGTGTGGAAGCACCATCAGCTAACAGAGCAGAGCAATTTAACATAAATTTATCATATTC
>Ga0222714_10004634_pt1 | contig 13364 bp, 13 predicted proteins | sample C33_3DmetaG_FD_165048 | JGI IMG/M metagenome (GOLD analysis project Ga0222714, IMG submission 165048) | Estuarine water microbial communities from San Francisco Bay, California, United States - C33_3D | ecosystem: Environmental > Aquatic > Marine > Unclassified | place: USA: California... | reverse complement strand
TATTTTGAACTCCTAAAAACATATAAATAGTATTAGTTCTTCAGACTTTTGATTATTTCCATTTCCTTTTTAGATAGTCCTTTAGTCTTATCATCAGATTTCCCTTTTTTGTCGTCATCAGAAGGGACTTCTGCATCTAAATCTTCTTTATCATCAATAAATTCCTTCAGTTTATTGATCACATATTCTTTTTTCTTTATTTCTAATCGATGGTCATATTTCATCTTTAGATTTTCATCTATTAATTCAGCAATTAGATACATGCATGAGTTATAAATTCTTTTTAATTGAATGATTTGGTCTTTTTGATCTTTAGCATCAGCATTGAATTGATCAATACTAGAAATAATATTGGATAGAGTGGATTGATAGTTATTCAACTCAGAATATCTGACAGTATTAGGTATAGAGATAATCTCGTCATACTCTCTGACTTTTTCATAAAGGTCTTTTAATTCAGCAATATTCATTATTGTTATCTCTTTTCTATTATTTATTCTGTAATCTCATTAGATGGTTTTATCCTTATCTAGAGGGTATTGAATTCATCAACTCACTTCGTGAGTTGATTTGAACACTTCGTGTTCAAGGTCTTATTAGTTGTTTATCATTGTAAGAAGCACAGACCTTCTCTACAGAAATAACTGCAGAGTAAAGGTCTTAACTATGATTGTTCATCATTGTGAAGTTTTCACAGTTCTAAATTGCAAACTTAATTTAATAAGAAACTCGGTTGCTCTATCCGTTTTACTGCTGTCTTCAAGTTTAAGTTTCAACTTGCAACGCACCTATTCAGATTCAGACATTTAGACTATCGTCATCTAGGTGATGAGGTAGAGAAAGTGTCGCACTCTCCTCAAACAGTCCCCTCATGTATAACTTGTTGTGCAAGTCCCTCAGAGGTTCATATATGTATTTAGTGCAAACGACTACTCACGAAGTCGTTTTTTTTGAATTAATTTGATGGGTTGATGGTTCCCTCTAAAGTATGTGCATTAGAGAGGTTTAGAATGAGGGATTTCACTTCTCTGAAACCCCCATTCTTACTGCATTCTTTGTTTTGCATTTTCATCAGACTTTAGAATCCCAATCAAAAGGGTCTTGGATGATAGACATAGTTATGAAATCATCTCCAATTTCTTCATCATCACCCACTCTCTCTCTGAGTTTGTTTCTAATTTCATCTTCATTAAACTCTGCATTGAAATCAGTCAAACTATTCAAATCAGAATACAAACTCTCTGCTTCCTCTTTTGACCGTGCCATAACTTGGTTTACGACTCCAATCTCATGATAGATTGTGAATACTCTCCAGTCTTCACCAGTTTGCTTAGACTGTTTTTCTGCATTTTCAAATACATTCATAATTTAATTTCCTCAAGACTGTTGTTAATTAAAAGATTGAGTAAGTGTCGTCTTGTTTCTTTTCTCAATCTGAAACTGTTATGCAATCTGTCTTAAACCAAGACCAAGATGCTTACTAATCTTTTCAACAAATTGATACTTCTGTTCAAATTCTGAATCCATATAAATGTTTGGTATCTCAATGTTGAGTTCTAGTAGCAGTTGAACTGCGTATCCAACCATTTTTCCAATGAAGTTTCCTTGAGTTTCAAACTTGATTAGTTCTTCAGTCCATATATCGTGTAAATGAGTGTCTTTAAGTGTTTCGTTGACTGCATCTGTTAGAGCATAAATTGCTCTGTCTTCATCATCTGTAATAAGTGAATCAGATGCCTTTATTGCAACACCACTCTTGTCGTAATGCAGATTGCCCCACAGTCTTAAATTTTGCATAAGTGAAGTAGGTGTCTTTATGAAGAAACCTTTTTTCTCTCTACCATCTTCTATGTCATTGAGTTCAACACTTACATACTCTTTGCCATTCCAAAGAGATACATCTAAAAAGTCTTCTGTTTTAATTTGACCGAAGTAATACCAGTGCTTTGCAACATTGCCTTCGTTGATGTCATGAATCCAAAGAGTTCCTTTTTCTTTTGCATGTCTTTTTTGATTAACACAATCTTTTGTGTTCAATCTGACTTTGATTCTTACATCCGCAAAATGATATCCATTATTTGAAGGGTCATGATAATGACTCTCTTCTGTAAGATTGACCGCATTATGACCTACACCATCACTACTCATCATCACATCACCAATGCACAAACCATATTTCTTAATGCCTTCAATAAACTTCCTAGTTGTGAAGTGATACATGTTGATTTCACCAGTAGAGATTTGATTTCTGATTACCTGATTTTGTTTTCTCTGAAGTATTTTTTTCTTTCTTTTAAGTGCCTTCAAATGTTTCTTTTTTACTTGATTTTTATTACTCATATTTCTTCCTTTTTTGAAGTTAAGAACCATTTCTCAACCTACATGTATAGGATACAAAAAGTGTAGAGTCATTAACCATGAAACCCATCTAGTAACTGATGGGTTGATGGTGTTAGAATGAGATTATGAAATTAACAGTAAATAAAGTAATAACTCCAAGACTCTATTCGTCAAAAGGTGACTATGCAGACTATTCATATTTTGATGTGTCTAAGAGAACTGTCGGTGGTGAAACGATAGGCAGAAACATTCAGTGGTATCGAATGTGGTGGATGTATCTTCGTCTTGCACTTGAGTGTGAACAGAAAGGTATTCGTATTGATGGTGAAAAGATAAAAGTCAGTAAAAGGTATTACAAGAAATGGAATACTGGTTCTATCTTAGAAAGTCGTTTTGATGACTGGTGGAAAAATCACAAACAACTATTCACGCATGAAAAAATTAAAACAGGTGTCAGTGTTGAAGATGATGACTATCTTGTTTTGATGATACCTAAGACTAGAGATAAGACTGACTTACTCAAAGAACTGGAAGAAGTGTTAGAGGGCAAGACTAAGAGTGTTGTGCAATTTCCTTTTTCAAACTCAAAGGCAACTTACTTGAGATGTCACATGCAATACAACATCTTTATTAAGGCAATGAATGAAGAGAGTAGGGGTGCGATTAGAGATTGGGTAAATGAAACATATGAACCTGTTAAGAGTCATATGTTGCAGACAAAGTTTGATGTGGAAGGCAAACAAATTGGTGAAATTATCTCTAATGAACAAGGAGTAACGAACAATGTTCGTTATGTGAAAAAGAGATTGATCTCAGTGAGCAAGGGCATCTTCCCTTGATGAGTTCTAATAGAGTTAACTTCTACACATAATTATTCAATGGCATAATTGAGAAATGAAGAAATTTGCACTTCTATCTTTGTTTTTAATAATTGGTTGTTCTGAGCAATCACCATATGAACAGAATTTAGATTTAGTAAAAACCATTGAAAATTCTGGCAAGACAAAAGGTTCATATTGGTTAGAACAAAATGTCTTGGGTGAATGGGCAAAAGAAGTATTTGTTTTTGGGTATGTAGATAACTATGAAGCATGTTTAGACTTCATAGAAATCAATGAAACGAAATATGGGGGAACTTACAGATGCATATCAGCAGAATAACTTTATTATGTTTAATTCTATCTACATCAATTCATGCAGAGATTTATTTTTGCAACCATGATTTGCTCACTTTTACTTTAAAAAGAGTGAAATATTCTCCAACCCTTGAGCAATTTCAATATCAACCAAGTGATGAAATCCCATTAAACTACTCAATAACTAGAGAAACTGATAAGTTCTTGTATCTTATGAGAGATAGAGATGGTGGTGCATCTCATTTTATAGTCGGAAAAAAAGATAGTTCATTTGTTGGAATTTATTTGCAACACGAAAAAAGTTCAAATGTATTTAATGGTGAATGTTATTTAATTAAAGAATAATGAGAGAATTTTTCAGAGAAGTAACACTTGGAGATATTTTAGAATATCTAAAAGAGTGGTTTATAGATTCTCTTTATTGGTGGGCAGAGGGTGCAGAAAAGTTAGCAACATTTGATATTTTAAGTTTTGATATCCCTCAAACTTTAGTGACTATATTTTTTATCTATGTTGGTATTTCTACAAGAGATACTGTCACAGATAAGTGGGAAAAGTTTAATTGTGAAGTGGATAATGTCGCAGATGCACTTAAATCTAAACAAGAAACTGATGACATGATTCAATATTTCAAAAGAAGTGGTGCCATGTTTTACGATGAAACTTATAAAGATATGTCAGATGACAAGTTGTTAAAGGTTCTTAAGAAAAGATTTAAAAGAAAGAAACCTAAAATTTATCTCTATGTTAATCAGTTCTTTTATGTGACTTCATTTTATTGGGTAGCAGGGTTCATCTATATCATGACTAATTACTCTACCTAATATCAATGAAAAGCATCTCTTCTCACGATTACTACATTCCATACGAACAGATGATATCTCTTCGTGAAAAGGGACAACTCAACTTCGGTATTGATAGGTTAACTGGTCAACACATGACCAATAATGTAAACATTCTTCAATTAGCAGATGACCCAGCACTTCTCAGGGCAACATGGAGAGCACATAACTTTTGGACATGGGCAATGTTGGGTGGGTTTGCTTTCACAGTCTATTTAAGTTTTACAAGTGCATGGTGGTTTTTCATTATTGGTTTTGTGGCAATGGGGGTTTTTAATCCTATGTTGGTTCGGTCTAATGAAGAAAACTTATTAGAAGTAATGATTAAAGATAAAAGTCTTTACGAGGCAATGCATGCAGGCAAGAGATTAAACTTCTTGGTTGATGAGTCAGTAATATCAGATCTTCAGAAGAGAGATGAATTAACTGAAACCCCAAAAATCCCAGCATTTAAAAAAACAATTCAAAAACAAACTGCCGATGATTGGAGTATTGTTGGTGAATTTGGTGCAATTATGGAAAAGGCAGACATACTGCAAGCATTTTATGATTCCTCAGAATTGCCTTATTCAAAGCATCAAATAAGAGATGCATTGATTCGAAAACATAATGAAACTGATAATGCAGAGGATAAGAATGTTTTCAATACTGGACTGCTTGCACTTGCTCAATTCCAAGAGAATATTGGTTCAATACCTGTGAGAGGCACAGTAAATATTTTAGGTCTTGAAAGGTCTGATAACTTAACTCAAATGGCACGAGAAATAGAAGAGGAAGAACAAAAACTGGATAAAGAGTTGTTTGAGTCATTAAGAGTTATTGCAAAAAGAGAATACGAGTCTTACAAGGCACAACTGAAATAGTCTGTTTTAAGACACTTTTATCTATTTGAATGTCAGTAATGGGGGTGGTTCTAATTTGGTTTTAGAATGACTTTAGAACCTTACTGAATATCATATTTCAACTCTAGTGAAGATATCTTTTTCTCAAATTTCTTGTTAATTCTCTCGTCCCTGATTTTCTTCTTCTTTAATATCGAATGAACACTTGCTGGATAGAACACTTTGTCTCTTGCAGTTTTAATTCCCATCTCATTAAGTCTTTTGGCAATCTTTCTGTAACCCAGTCCTTCACAATGCAGATCAGTTATCGTATTGTGTAGAAATGACTGGTAATCAGAATAACGAGTGTTCCACAGTTGGTTTGAAGTCACTTCTACAACGAATGATAAAGAAACCCCTCTGTAGGACAAAGTCTGTGACTGTTGAATAGGTTCTACAGAGGGGTTTTTTTCATTCTTTTTTTTTGGTCTTCCTCTGTTAGTCAGGACTAAATCTTCTAGTTTAGAAACCTTTTTACCTTTAGTTAATTTATAACCTTTTCTTTTATTCTTCTCATCTAGATATTTAATACCATCACCAACGATAGGTTGTTTGAAGTGCATAATAAGAGTGTGACCACTTTTATCTTTAGTTTGATGAACTTCTATCTTTGATATTACCTCTGTAAGGTAATCTCTCTTCTCTTCATCATTTAACTTTTCAGTTTTTTCTATCTCAAGTCCAAATCTACTTACCCAATCAACCCATTTCTTTTCGTCATTCTTGATTGAGATTTCATCTTCTAACCTTGCAATATCATTTCTTGTTTTATTGAGTTCTTGAGTGAGTCTATCTTTTGTAAGTTGATATGTGACCTGTTCCATTCTCTGTTGCAATCTTTCAACCTCAACCATACTGATTGCATCAAGTGTTCTGTTTTCTTCTCCTTTTGCTTTCTTTAACCTTCCATCTAATTTCTTTAAGTCTGCTGATGAAGATTTGATATTCTCATTCTTAAGTTGAAGAATCTCTTTCTTAAATTTCTCTTTCATGAAAGATGAAGAACCAACTGTCTGAATGACTGTTTCCCACACTAATTCATTCGTTTTATCTAAATTTATATTCTTGGTGTTCTTGCATTTTGTTTTAGGCAATCCTCTCCAATTATTGTGCTTAGATGGACACACATATAGTCTTGTTTGTTTATGTTCAAGAATATGTCCCCACAGTGTTGAACCACATGAACCACATTCAAGTAGTCCACCCAATAGATAGAAATGAGTTGAACGATTATTTTTATAGACACCACTTCTTGAATTTCTGATTTTTTGAACTCTATCAAAAAGACTGTGACTGACGATTTGGGGTGTTGCTACTGGAATTCCCTTCCACTCATGTTGACCTGTGTAGATTTTATTTCCTAACAGATTATCAAGAGTCATTAAGTTCCAACGATTAGAACGAGGTGGTTTTACATTATTGCTTTCTAGAAATGTCGCAATTTGTTTAATACTTTTACCCTCTGCAAACATTGAGTAAATCTTCTTTACCCACTTTGCACTTTCTTTATCAATTGCATATTTCTTATCAACTGACTTATATCCAAAGTTCGGCAATCCACCTGTAAAACCCCCATTTCTAACTCTTTGTTCTTTACCTAGAACACTTCTCAATCTTCTTATCTCATTCTCATATTGCGCATGAGCACCCATTATTTTTGCAATGAAATTATCTTGAGGTGAATTAAGATCAAGTGTCCCAGCATTAGTGTGAAGAGTAACACCTCTCTCTTTAATCTTTGTTCTTATGAGATGCCATGTGTCTTCATTACGAGATAGTCTATCTGTATGAAATGCATATAAGTGTTTGACCTTACCCTCATCAATTGCATGAAGTAATCTCAACATTACTGGTCTTTTGGTGATGTCTTCAGATGCAGAACTGACTGAACCTTCGTTCCAATCTTTAACTGAATAACCCAATGAATCTGCTTTTTGTTTACCTTGTGCTAATTGAGTATTAAGACTATCACCATCCTTTGCTTGAATATCTGAACTGACCCTTCTGTAGATATGCAGTGTTTCTTTCATGATAAAAATACCCCTCTGTAAGTATATTCGGTTTGATGATAGAACTCAATAATGTTATAATCGGAATAGAATAACAGAGGGGTTTATTATGAAAAAATGTGTTATCTACTCAAGAATATCAACTTTGAATAAAGGACAGACTGTAGACAATCAGTTGAAGATTTTAAGAGAAGTTGCAGAAAAGAGAGGACTAGAGATAGTTAGAGAAATCTCTGACGAAGGCATCAGTGGTGCAAAGGGCAGGGATGATAGAAAAGGTTTTGATGAACTGATTAAAGGTTCTATTAAAAATGAATGGGACATCATTCTGTGTTTTGATGTATCAAGACTTGGAAGAAGTCTTAAAGACTTGGTGTCATTTTTAGAAGACATTCAAAGTGCTAGATGTGATTTGTATATTCACAATAGTGGCATCGATACCTCTACTCCAAGTGGAAAGATGATGTTTCAAATGCTTTCAGTGTTTTCATCCTATGAGAGAGAGATAATTAGAGATAGAGTGATCGCAGGACAACAAAGAGCAAAGGCAGAAGGTAAGCACATTGGTCGTCCAACTAATGTAAATGATGGAATCATTACTGCTGTTTATCAGTTAAGAAAAAATAATGTTCCTATCAAACGAATCGCAAATGACCTTCAAATTGGTGTGGGAACTGTCTATAAGATTCTAGAAGATGTAGCATAATACTAATTTATAGGATTCCATTCTCATCCTAAGAAGTGGCATAATCTTTTTATGTCTACAGAACCTGATGCTCGAATAATTATCGATAAACTTCTTCGAGAAGCAGGTTGGATTATGCCTGGTGAAGACCAACCACCAAATGTCACTACAGAGATCAAAAATGATGCAGGTGAGGCAGATTACGTTTTATTGGATTCAAGGGGATTCCCTTTGTGTGCAATTGAAGCAAAACGTTCAGCAAAATCTCCTTTAGTTGGGAAAGAGCAAGCAAGAGGATATGCAGACTCTCTTAAATGCAGATTTATTCTTTTATCAAACAGTATTCAACACTATCTTTGGGACTTAGATCAGGGTAGTCCTTTTGTGATAGAACAATTTCCATCTCAAGCACAACTCGAAATGAGAAAAAATGAATTTAATCCACCAATAGATGAACATGAAGAGATTGAAAATGACTATGTAACCCTTACTCAGTTTCCAAAATACAAACAACATCCCGATTACTTAGATAAAGAAAATAAAGAAGACTTCATCAATAAAAATAAACTCAAGTTCCTAAGAGACTATCAGTTAAATGCAGTGCATGCAGTTCAAAAGGGAATTAAAGAAGGTAAAGATAGATTCTTACTCGAGATGGCAACAGGAACTGGTAAGACTTTGACATCTACTGCAATCATGAAGATGTTCCTAAGACTCTATAGAGTAAAAAGAGTTTTATTCTTAGTTGATCGAATAGAATTAGAAAATCAGGCAAAAACAGAATTTAATGAAATTCTCTCAAATGATTTTCAAACGGTTATTTGGAAAGAGAATACCTCAGACTGGAGAAAAGCAGAGATTGTAGTATCCACAGTCCAATCATTTGTTACAAAGAATAAGTATAAGAAGATCTTTAATCATAATGATTTTGATCTCGTTATATCTGATGAAGCACATCGTTCACTGGGAGCAAGAAGCAGAAGAGTTTTCGAATACTTTAATGGATTTAAGTTGGGTTTAACTGCAACACCTAAAAACTTCTTAAGGTCTGTAGATATCGATAAGTTGGGTGAGAAAGACCCAAGACAACTCGAAAAAAGATTCATGTTAGATACTTACACAACTTTTGGATGTGAAAGTGGAGAACCAACCTTTAGATATTCTCTTGAAGATGGAGTTAAAGACGGATATCTAATCAATCCTAGAGTTTTAGATGCAAGAACAGAGATAACAACTGATTTGCTCTCAAAAGAAGGTTATTTTTTTGAAGGTGAAGACGAAGAAGGCAAAGATATCTCTGAAACATTTACTAAAAAAGATTTTGAGAAAAAGTTCTTTTCAAAGAAAACCAATATTATCTTTTGTGAGACATTTCTTAAAAATGCAAAAAGAGATCCTTATACAGGAGAGATAGGAAAGACTCTAATCTTCTGTGTATCGCAGAGTCATGCAACTAAGATTGCACAGATTTTGAATGTGCTTGCAGACAAAATGTTTCCTAATCAATACCGTTCTGATTTTGCAGTTCAAGTTACCTCTGAAATAGAAAATGCACAGACGATGACTATTAACTTTACAGACAGAAATAATAGTCTAAATGGTCAATCGCAAGTGAATCCATACTACAAAACATCAAAGACAAGAGTTTGTGTGACAGTCGGAATGATGACAACAGGATATGACTGTAAAGATATCTTAAACATATGTTTAATGCGACCTGTCTATTCTCCAAGTGAGTTTATTCAGATGAAAGGAAGAGGAACAAGGAAGAATGATTTCAGATTTCACTGGATTTCAGATAACGAAATACCTCAAGATGTAAACTCGCAAAAAGAAGAATTCTTGTTATTCGATTTCATGGGCAATTACGAGTATTTTGAGAAAGACTTTGACTATGATGAAATTCTAGAATTACCGAAAAAACCATCGATTCCAGTTGATACAGGTGATGACGATGATGAAGATTACGATGATGTAACGATAGATATTCTCGATCCAATGAAACTCATTGAAGAGATTCGTTTGGGCAATCAAGGAATGAGAATTGATAGAGATCTTTATCCATCATTCAAGAGAGATATACAAAGCAATCAAACCATCAAAGAAATGGTTGAGAATCTTAAATTTGATGATGCAGAACAATATCTCATTGATAATGTATTAGATAAACCTCAAGAATTTTATACACTCGATAAACTGAAGAAATCATTAGAATTAGATAGAAAACTTACTGTTTCAGAATTACTTCTATATGCTTTTGATCACATCGATAAGATTAAAACTAGAAAAGAATGTATCGAAGAAGAGTTTGAGAAGTTTGATGATAAATTCCATCCATCAGAGGACGATTTCTATGACACAAAACAATTCTTTGAATCTTATATTCTTGATAAAGATTATCGAGATATCATTGATTCAAAAAGATTTGCAGAACTTAATGTGCATCCATCAGGACGGGCATTTAAGAATATTCCACAAGAATTTAGAGAACAAATTCCTCTTTATGTAAGAGAGAATGTAGATATGGAGAGATTAGTCAGTGCTTGATTCAGATACCAAAAGAAAGATAGATACTCTTAGAGACATTCTTGTTGGGAAAATTCCTAATCCTCAATCACAAGTCGAACAAATCACCACAGGTCTTATCTATAAATTTATGGACGACATGGATCAAGAGGCATTAGAACTGGGTGGTGAGAAATCATTTTTTACAGGTGATTATGAAAAGTATGCATGGAAGAATCTATTTGATTCCAAATTGGGTGGAGAGGAGAAAGTAAAACTATACTCAGAAGCAGTTGAAAAGATGTATCTCAATCCAACTGCACCACAACTCTTCAGAGAAATCTTTAAGAACGCATTTCTTCCTTTTAAAGACCCATCAACTTTAAATATGTTTTTAAAAGAGATTGATGAGTTTCACTACTCACATTCAGAAAAACTCGGTGATGCATTTGAGTATCTTCTATCATTTATGGGGTCTCAAGGTGATGCAGGACAGTTTAGAACACCAAGACATATCATTGATTTCATTGTTGAGATTGTTAACCCTCAAAAGCACGAATCAGTCTTAGATCCTGCATGTGGATCGGCAGGATTTTTAATTTCTTCATACAAACATATTCTTAAAACAAATACTGATAAACGATTGGGAGACAAACTCTCATCAGAAGACAGAAAAAAGGTAGGAGATAATCTTAGTGGATACGATATCTCACCTGAGATGATCAGACTTTCTCTTGTAAATATGTATTTGCATGGTTTTCAGACACCAAAGATTGAAGAATACGATACTCTCTCAAGTGAAGATAAATGGAATGAATACTATGATGTGATTCTTGCAAATCCACCATTCTTTTCACCAAAGGGAGGCATCCAACCGCATAACAGATTTGGTGTCAGTTCAAAAAAAGCAGAAGTTCTATTTGCCAGTTACATTCTTGATCATCTCAAACCCGATGGTCGTGCAGGAATCATTATTCCTGAGGGGATAATCTTTCAAACAGGAACTGCATATAAAGAACTCAGAAAACAACTGATTGAAAATGGATTGGTGGGTGTAATCTCCTTGCCAGCAGGAGTTTTTAATCCATATTCAGGTGTTAAGACATCTATTCTTATTTTAGATAAAAAAATATCAAAAGAAAAAAATTCAATTTTCTTTGCTGAGATAAAAAATGATGGATTCAGTTTGGGAGCAAAAAGAACTCCTATAAAAGAGAACGATTTTCCATGCATATTACAAAACTTTCAAGACTTCAAAAATGGTATAGAGAGAGATCATGCTTCTATTCAAAAGGAAATAATTAGTGAGAGTGGAGACTATTCTCTAAGTTTATCTAAATTCCAAAGAGAAGAGGTTAGTTCTAATTTTCCAGTAGTGAAGTTATCTGAAATTATTGAAATTTTAGATAGTAAAAGAAAACCTCTAAAAAAGTCAGACAGAGTGCAGGGAGATTTTCCATATTATGGAGCAACTGGAATTATTGATTATGTAGATAATTATATTTTTGATGAAAAACTTGTTTTGGTTGGTGAGGATGGTGCTAAGTGGGGAGAAGGTGACAAGTCAGCATTCATAGCAGAAGGTAAGTATTGGGTTAATAATCATGCACATGTAATCAAACCTTTAAGAGATAAGATCCTTGATTTTTATTTAGTTCAAGTTCTTAATAAAATGGATCTTATTCCTTATATCACAGGAGTTACAGTTCCAAAACTAAACCAAGCAAATCTTTTAAGCATTCAAATTCCTCTTCCACCTATCGAAATCCAACAAGAAATAGTTGATGAATTAGAGGGATATCAAAAAATTATCGATGGGTGTAAACAAGTTGTTGAGAACTATAAACCAACTATTGATGTTGATCCAAGTTGGGAGATCGTTGAGTTGGGAGAGATTTGCAATGTATTGGGAGGGAAAAGACTTCCCAAGGGAGAATCATTTGCATCTAAAAAGACAAACTACCCATATTTAAGAGTTGCTGATTTTCGAAATTACAGCATTGAAACACAGGACCTTAAGTATATAAATGAAGACATACAAGAGAAAATAAAAAAATATACGATTTCCTCAAATGATTTATATATTTCGATTGCTGGAACAATAGGTTTAATTGGAAAAATTCCTAATGAACTTTCTAATTCAAATTTGACAGAAAATGCTGCAAAGTTGGTTCTCAAATCAGAATTGATAGATAAGGATTATCTTATGTATATAGGTAACTCTAACTTAGTTCAAAATCAGATAGAAAAACTTACTCATGCTGTTGGGGTTCCAAAGTTAGCATTAATGAGAATTAGAACTATCAATATTCCTTTACCCTCACTTGATGTCCAAAAAGAATTAGTCCAAAAAATAGAAGAAGAAAGAAAAGTTATAGAAGGTAATAAAAAACTCATCGAAATCTATACTCAGAAAATTCAAGACAGAATCAATAAAGTTTGGGGTGAGGATTAGGTTCTAAAGTCTTTTATAAATTTAATTCTAGAAGTTAGTAAAAACAATGGTTTTTAGATGTAAAAAACAGTGGTTTTGAAAGGTTCAAAAGTAGTTACTTTAGAACTTTTAAATTAGTGACATATGAATTTGATTAATAATAAATTTACCCCCAAATAAAAAGGTGTTTAGGACTAATCTCTCTCTGAACACATAGACTGTTTTATTGCGTTCCAAGTGTAGTCATTTCGTATTCTCTTAAAACATTATTTAATGAGTTACGAAGAACATCTGCCTTTGAATAAAATCCTTTAGTAATGCAGTAGTTCTCATTTTTAATCATTTCATCTAATTTTTTTTCTTGGACTTGGTGCAAACGAACATTTAATGGGTTGTCTGAATATTTTTTCATTTATTTTGAACTCCTAAAAACATATAAATAGTATTAGTTCTTCAGACTTTTGATTATTTCCATTTCCTTTTTAGATAGTCCTTTAGTCTTATCATCAGATTTCCCTTTTTTGTCGTCATC
>Ga0222714_10004633_pt1 | contig 13367 bp, 16 predicted proteins | sample C33_3DmetaG_FD_165048 | JGI IMG/M metagenome (GOLD analysis project Ga0222714, IMG submission 165048) | Estuarine water microbial communities from San Francisco Bay, California, United States - C33_3D | ecosystem: Environmental > Aquatic > Marine > Unclassified | place: USA: California... | reverse complement strand
CGAGATAATTCAATAAGTTAAGGACATACCAGCCATGTTGCGAAGTGAGCGATTTTCCCATATCAAATGGCCTTATTCAATCGCTGAATTACGCTACAATGGCAACCCGAAATCCCGTTTGGCCCCTGCAGCGAACTTCGACGTGCCCGATTCTGCCCTTTCACGCTCCCACCCACCCCTCCTGTTCGAGGTTTTCGTCCGTGCCTGGCGCTGACCGCATCGGTGGAGTGATACTGGCCGGCGGCAAGGGCGCGCGCATGAATTATCATGACAAAGCGTTGATGCCACTCGGCGGCAGCACACTCATCGAGCATGTCATCGCTTTAGCCTCTCCCCAGACCAACGAGCTAGTTATCAGCGTAAATCGGCGACCCGAACGCTATCTCTCGCTGGGTCTCCCATTGATCGCCGATGACACCGCTGCTTTTGCAGGGCCCCTGGTTGGAATCTGCAGCAGTTTGAACTGGCTGCGCAAAAATCGACCCGATGGTCAGTACAGCCATCTTGCTTGCTTCGCCGCTGATGTGCCCTGCTTTCCCCCCAATTTTGTCTCGACACTCGCGACACGGCTTGAGGAGACGGGTGCGGAAGTGGCTCTCTGTCAATGTGACGCGCAGTCGCAGCCACTCTTCTCACTCTGGTCTGTTGACACTCTGCCGGTTCTCACACGCGCGATCGCAGATGGGCTCTATGGCCCAAAATTGGTACTACCGAGACTGCACAGCATTACGGTTGATGTCCCGAAGAGCCACGCAGCGGATTTCTACAACGTCAACACTGAAGCTGACTTGTTGAAGGTGAGCGAGTTACTGCAGTTTGTCTGAAATTTCGGCAGTTCACCGCAACGACACCGCGCGACCCGAAAAAACAACACCTGAATTTGCTCGGCTATCTCATTGTTTATATGGGAAAATCGAAGCTCCTTGTTTTTTCAAAAAAGGCGCTAAGGCATTGTAATTATTTATTTTGTCTCTGTTTCATTCGAATCAATCTCCAGCGGACATGCTTTTGAAATGGCATACAATTTGCGCTATTTTCACCTCCGCGCACAGGCATTATTGTCCGCCTACTCGCTAGCTTAAGATTACGACTAATCCCGATTAGATCCGACAATAGTGCGGCACGTGGTCTTAAGCTAGCGGAGACCATTAACCCTTCGGACTTCGTTTCGAAAACTGATTCTCAACAAGAAAAACAAGAACGCCAATGACTACTACTCGTCAGCAAGATCCCTTCCAGACTCCACCTCCAGAGCGTACCGAACGTATTTTTTCCCAGGAAGACCTGTGGTATTTCCGGGTGCGCGAAGGTGAAAACGTTGGCCCCTTCCGATTCAAGTCCGAGGCGGAGAGCAACCTCGATCAGTTTATGAAACATCTCAAGCACAAGCTGGGATAACGGCAAGCTGATCCACCGCCAATAGGCTGCGCGAGACATCGCCCTGCAATCAAGCTCGCAATCTCTGGACGATCCGGCTTTCTCGCATCTACAGAATCACTGCGTTACACTCGAAGTCCATCCCAGCCGGATTCCGTCTGCATGGACTCGATTACTCATTCGCAGCGCACGATCTTCATCGGATATGGTCCTGGCTATGCAGGCAGTAAGATCTGGAACAACCTGCGCTCTGCTCTGATCATTCCCTCCGAGATCGACTCGGCACTCACTGCGCAACGCTATAACCCCGCCCTGCTACTGCTGGATCAACGCCTGATCCAGGAACAGGAATTCTCCACGTGGCGCGCCCAGTTTCCAGACGCGGTGATCTTGTGCACCGAGACTATGGATCTGGATGCCGATCTGATTCTTTCTGACAATCTGCCCTATAAACAGACTTGCAAACTATTGGAGATGGCCTGCCATCACTGGGTAGCGAAGAGTGTTGATTCGACTCTAACTCAGCAGCAGGAAACGAGCTTTCGCTATTTGAAGAAGCTGGCGGACATCAGCATTGCGCTCTCATCTGAAGATGATCTGATGAAGTTGCTGCGAAAAATTCTCGAAGAAGGTCAGAATATTGCCTGCTGTGACGCCGCCTCTCTGTTTCTCATTCACGAAGTCAATGACAGGGAGCGTGAGCTCGTTTTCAAGCTCACGCAAAACGATTCCATGGATTTCCCTTTTGAAGAAATGCATTTTCCGCTGGATGAAACCTCGATAGTTGGCTACGTCGCCAGCACAGACAGCGAGTTGATCATACCTGATGCCTATGCAGTACCCGCGGGGGAACCGTATCAATTCAATCGCTCTTTTGATCGCAGAACTGGCTATCGCACGCGCTCGATATTCGCCATTCCACTTGCCGACAAAAATAATGAGGTTATCGGTGTTCTGGAATTTATCAATCGCAAAAAAGCCAGATCACTCAAGGTGACTGACGAGGCTTCTGCACTCGCGCACACACTGCCATTTGACAGTGAAATAAATATACTTTTACAGGCCTTGGCAAGTCAGGCGGGCATCGCAATAGAGAACACGATCTTGCACAGCGATATCAAGGCCTTGTTCGAAGGCTTCGTCAACGCTTCGGTGGCAGCGATCGAACAGCGAGATCCAACTACCAGTGGTCATTCGTTCAGAGTTGCCGATTTTTGCGTCAATCTCGCAGAGGCAATCTCCCTGTCAAATGTCTCACGCCTGAAAAAGATCAAGTTCTCTGAATCTGAAATACGCGAATTGAAGTACGCCGCGCTGCTGCATGATTTTGGCAAGGTTGGCGTTCGCGAATCAGTGCTGGTCAAAGAAAAAAACTCAGCCCTGGGAACCTCGACAATATTTATCTGCGCATATTGCTTGCACAGGAACGGCTGCGCAGTCAGGCGCTTAACAAGCAATTGGCCATTTACCGTGAAGGCGGAAGACCTTCAGCATCCGAACTACAGTCGATTGAACTGCAATTGGATGATGACGTGCGCAGTCTCATTGCGTTTTATGAAGCTATCAAGACTGCCAACGAACCCAGTATTACCAAACAGGAGAATCAGGAAATCCTGGACAGAATCAACTGTTACCGGGAGCAGCACCACGATCAGAATCCGGCAATCATCACCGCCGGAGAGTTCGAATTACTGAGTATTCCCAAAGGCAGCCTCTCTCCCTTGGAACGAAAGGAGATTGAATCGCATGTCGTTCATACGCAGAACTTTTTGAACCAAATCCCGTGGACGAAGGAATTGCAGAATGTTCCCCGAATCGCCGGTGCGCACCATGAAAAACTCGATGGCAGTGGCTATCCCTACGGCGTGTCAGGAGACGAGATTCCCCTGCCATCAAAAATCATGACGATTTGCGACATCTACGACGCTCTCACAGCCTCGGACCGGCCCTACAAACCGGCAATGCGGCGCGACCGGGCTCTGGAGATTCTGCAAGAAGAAGCGCAGCGAAATCTGCTGGACACCGATCTGGTGCAAGTCTTTATCGAAGCCAGAATATTTGCCAGCGTCGACAGTAACCAGTATGGCAGGCTGGATGATCTGCCCGGAACCAGCAATCATCCCTGTGACCCGGCATTACACGATCTCTCTGACCAGCCGCATTGAATGCGCCAGGCACGGGTCAGGCAGCCAGGCTAGCCCTGTTCTCTGTGGAAAGTCGCAGCCGATCGAACACTTCGTCCATGCAGTGCACAAAGAAGAAGTGGCCGCGATTGGCGACGCGATAGTAGGTAGCATCGGGAATACGGGATACGAGGAATTCGCTCTCTGCCCGTGATGACAGACGATCGGCGGCACCCTGCCAAATTATCGTAGGTACGTTGATCGTGCTTAGGTGGAAATCAAATTTGCGATAACAGGTTCCGAAATCCTGGGCGACGCCTCGCGAGCCCTGCCGCAACGCCTCTCGGTGATCCAACGCCAGTAGCTGCCGAACCCTTGGTACTGCCAGCGATTTCCGGTCGGTATCGCTCAGCATGGACTCTAACTGCATGGTGGCGAACTCAGGGTCGTCGGGAGAGAGGGCATGCCGGATTCGTGTGATCAGTTGCACGCAGGCAGGTGTCAATTCCTGCAAACAGCTGGCAATGAATGAGTCAGGGGAGGATTCATTGAACGCCACTCCGGGAATGCCGCCGATACTCAGTACCGCGGCGACTCGCTCCGGCTCCTGATGGGCCAGAGTGGCCGCATAGATACCTCCTGCACCCAGCGCGAGCACACCGAAGCTCTGCAAACTTAAATGATCAGCGAGTACGACGACATCGGCAGCAAAGTCGGCTGCGGCCTGCAGCGGGTAGAATTGGGTACATCCGATACCAGGGCGATCAACGGCGATCAGACGGTAGCCATGCCGAACGGCGGCCCGGTGAAAATGAGCACATTCGAGCCGGGAGCTGCCAGCATCGTGAAAATAGATGAGGGGGAAACCTTGCCGCGCACCGAATTCATCATAGGCTACCCGGTTCCCGTTAGGGAGGCAAAAACTGGCGGTGGGTACTGGCAGCGCAACGTGGCTCGCCTGCCCTTGCCTGCTGCCTAATAGCTCTATCGCCTTGCCCAGAATCCCTGCCTGCATCGCTCAATTCCCTCCGAAACTACTCTTCGGCTAGTCATCGGCTAGTCGGTATGAATATTAAGTGGGAATTATTCCCACGTCAATGCGTTTCGACAAATGCAGTAAAAGATGCAGGTATATCGAATATGTGGGATATTTTCCCACCTTTGGGTATACTCACGCGTTATGAGTGAGACACCTCCACCCGTTCCGGGCAATCCTTCACCCACGCTCGTCGCGGCGCTTCGACGCGTTCTGCGACCGCTTGTGCGTCTGATGCTGGCACACCAGGTAACCTACCCGTTTTTGATCAGCCTGTTGAAGTCAATCTTCGTTGAAGTCACCGAACAGGAAATGCAGGTGCCCGGTAAGCGTCAATCCGATAGCCGAATTCATTTGCTCACCGGCGTACACCGCAAAGATGTGAAACGACTGCGCGCAGAGACCGCGGCAAACCCATCAGTGCCGCAAACCGCATCCGTGGGCGCGCAAATCATTGGTCGCTGGATGGGTAGCCGGGAATTCGCAGACTCTGCTGGCCGCCCCCGACCACTGGCATTGAAACAAGCGGGGTCTGACGGAGTGAGTTTTGATGCTCTGGTTGAGCAGGTTTGCAAACAGGATATCCGGCCAAGAGTCATACTCGATGAGTGGTTACGGCTAGGTGTTGCCCATATTGAGGATGAGCACGTGGTCTTGAACACTGGGGCGTTCACGCCTGAGAAAGGCTTCGATGAAAAGGTGTTCTTCTTCGGGAAAAATACCCAGGATCACATCAGTGCGGCTACCCACAACCTGCTGGGCAACAAACCTTCCTATTTCGACAGAAGTGTTTATTATGATCAGCTATCACGGAATTCAGTAGATACACTGGCGGACCTGGCCAATACCCTCGGTATGCAGGCGCTCACGGAGATGAACAGGGCAGCGCTGAAATTGCAGGAACAGGACAAGCTTGATAGGCAACAAAGTCAGGGTAGACAAGATAAAGGCGCCAATGGGGAGAAATTCAGGATGAATTTCGGGATCTTCAATTTCAATGACCGCACTGACAAGTCGCACGGGAATTAAGCAGATGACCAGCGCCTCTTCCAGTGTTCGGAATTCGCTATGGGACTAGCCTCCTTCAGCAATGCTCTGCGCAACTTCCTTCCAGCGGTGTTGTTCTTGCTGTTGCTTGTGGCGTGGCAATTCTCCAGTAACGGAGTAGTTCGCGGCGGCGGAGAAGACGATGGCAGCGGCATCGGTGGAACCGGACGCACGGGTTCTTATGGCGGAGAAAGCGGTTTTGGCGGAACTGGCCTGAAGCCTTATCTCGGCATCAACAAGGCACGTGAAAACGAGATTGAAGTGCAGATTTTGCATGAACCGGCGTTGCGTGCCACAGCAATTACAGAAACACAGGTGGCACAGCCCCAAGCAGCCTTGGTTGTGCCCGCTACCCCGCGCACCGGCATAGTGCAGTCTGAGCCGATGCCGGCATCCAGTGTCTCTTCTTCCCCTATTTCGATTGCCGAATCGGTCCAGTCGACTCTCGACAGCAGCGCACTGTATTACGAACAACTCAACGATGTGTTGAGCAAATCGGAATTGGCCGCAAGTAGTCAAATTGACGAGGCCACTTCTCCAACGACCGAATCCTCCACAAGCTGGAGCGCCGTCGCTGAATTCCTCAGCCGCAATATCCCGACCAATCCCGCGGAAACGGCCGAATCCGACGGCAACCAACTGGCGCGTGCCGAGCTGACAGATACAGTAGTGGAATTGACCCGACCAGAGCCTTTGCAGCGACCGCAACTGCCACCGGTACAACGAGTCAGCCCCTTGCAACGCGCGGCGATATTACCCCCGCGCGTACAACCAATGCGACTTTGAACACGTCTTACCAGCGGTAACTGATCTGCCCCAGCAGGCTGAAATCCGCGCTACCTTCCGTTGCTCCCCAAACAGTCAGGCCTGTGAAGCTCCAGCGCTCCGACCACTGCCAGGTCACGTAAGGCACCAACTCATGAGTTTCCTGCGCGTAGGTCGAGGCTGCTTCGCGAAAATCGTAATAAATCCCGGCGGTCCAGTCTGAGGCTAGCGGGAAAGCACCGCCAAACTGTGCGAATGAGGAATCCCTCAGCCCCGGATACAGAGCCGACTTGCCCCGAAAATTCCTGCCCACAGTCGCAAACAGAAGCTTGTTACCGAGATAGTGCGAAACATTGAGTTGCGGGGTGTAATCAACTTCTCCTGTTCCCAGCCCCGCTCTCTCGTCGGCTGTTGGCAGTTTGATATCGAGGCGAAAATCGAAATAGGGCCCAGAGTCGCTTGGAGCATCAAACCGGTAAAAAGCCGACACTATCGAGTCACCAAGTCCTCGTCTGGAAGTTCGCTCACTCCCCGCCACCGCCTGCGTGACACCGCCGACATTCACCAGAACATGTCCAAGTCCTCTCACCTCCAATCTCGGTATGAGCAACTGCAGTCCCCACTGGTCCTTGCTGACTTCATAGGTGAAAGGAAAGTAGCGGAACTCCGTTATGTCCCCCTCACCGTAATCACCCCGAGCATAATAGGCTCCCGCGCTGACGGTCTGACTCAGCACCGACGTCGATTGCGCCTGAATCGGGAGAAATCCGAGTGTGATATAGATAAAGGCTCCACCCGTGGAAGCCAAACCGTTGGCGATTCGCATTTTCCAGATTCAACCCGATTTTTTTTCTCAAGCTAATTCAGAGACTCGAGTAAAGCACATCCTGCTAACTAGCGATATATATCACAATAGAGCACGGGCGCAGCAGCGTCACTGCGTGATTCTGAAATACCCTGGTACTGTGCCGCTGCTCACCGACTCCCGTATGGTGGCGGGTCCTCCCAAGGTCCGCCAGTAGAGCATTCCAGCGAAGCGGAATGCGAATTACCCACCGAATATAACGAGACAAGCACCGGCTTTTTGATACAATGTGATTCACAAAAATCTCGGACCCCTTATCGCAACCAACTGAGATCCGGGACAAACCAAGAGCCGATCCAAAACCCTAAGCGGATGCAGCCATGAATACCCGTCGGATCATTGTCGTTTCCCTGTTTATACTTGGACAGTAGGCTCCTGTCTTTGGTGCGGAGAATGCTGCAGATCCACGCGGGGAAATGAGCCGATTGGTGAATGCGGGAGACTATGCTGGAGCCCTCGAAATCGGCCAGCGTAACCGGGACGCTTTTGAGGGAGAGCCCCAATTTGACTTCTATTACGGACTCGCCTCGCTCGAGGCCGGGAACCCGAGCGAGTCGGTTTATGCGTTCGAACGTGTGGTTGCCTCTGCGTCGAGCGGCCTGCTGCGGGAGAGAGCCCGGCTTGAACTCGCTCGCGCCTATTTCATCACCAATAACTTGCCTGCATCTGAAAATCTGTTTAATCGTGTGCTTGCGACCAATCCACCGGAAAACGTACGCCAGAATATTGAAGCCTTCCTGCAATTGATCGAAGCCAGGCGTACTGCGCAAGCACCTGTCTTGCGCTGGTCCATCGCATCCCAACTGGGTTCAGACTCAAATATTAATAGTGCCACCAGTAGCGGACTGATCGACACACCGTTAATCGGGGAAATTGAACTCGATCCTGCGGGCCAGAAAACTGACGATAACTATTCCAACACACTCGCGACACTCGCCTACAACTATCCGTTCACTCGCGATCGCTCTTTCGATCTGTCGATGAACCTGAATCATCTGAACAACTTCAGCACAGACCAGTTCGACATCGATACGCTGCAGGGTGAAGCCGCTTACAATTGGGGAGACGAATCGAATCGCTTTCGTCACGGATTAACCTATTCCAAAGTCAACCTTGACCAGAACGGTTTTCAGTCCGCTATCGCCGCCAATTCATCGTGGCAACATGCGGGTGATGACGGTTGGTACCAGACAGTTGCGGGTTCGTACTCACGCATCCGATACGATATAGCAGATGGCAGTACGTTGAACAAATTGCGCGACGTGAACCAGTTGTTACTGAGCGGCGGATTGACCAAGATCGAAGGGCTGTATACCCACTCGCTCAACCTCTATCATGCGGATGAGAATCCGGTGAGAAGTGCCGGCAGACATAACGGTCGCGCTTTCACCGGCTTTGCCTATAGCCTGCTTTACCGACTGAACGCCCAGCACACTCCTTATCTGCGCGCATCGCACCAGAAGGTGAGTCATGACAGTGAACATCCCGTGTTCTTCGATACCACACGCCATGATCAAACCGATTCAGTCACCCTGGGCTGGTTTTATCAATATCGCCGTGACTTGATGATTACTGCACAGACTTCTTTTACCCGCAACGACAGCAATATACCCCTGTTCGACTACCGTCGGTTCAAATACCAGGCCGGATTCAGATTCCAGTTCTGACTTCATCGCCTGTCTTCGCATCCGATCAGGGAGCGGATAGGCGGCATTGCTGCAAGCAGTGCCCGATCCCGATCAACTCTTACTCTCAATTGCCTGCTCATCCTGCGCCTGGCTCTCAAAAGCGAGTGAAACCGAGTTGATGCAGTAGCGCAAACCTGTTGTTTCCCGAGGACCGTCAGGAAACACGTGTCCCAAGTGGGAATCACACCGCGAACAGACAACTTCAGTTCGTACCATACCATGGGAAGTATCCATCACTTCTGCCACGTTCTCCTCTTGAGCGGGAGCATAGAAACTGGGCCAGCCACAGCCAGCATCGAATTTTGTTTCTGACGTGAATAACACTTCGCCGCAGGCTGCACACTTGTAGATGCCGGTTTCGGTGTTATCCCAATAGCGCCCTGTAAAGGCTCGTTCCGTGCCTTTTTGGCGGCAAACCCTGTACGTTTCAGGATCGAGCTCTCGCTGCCATTCTGCTGCTGTTTTCTGGATCTTTTCGACTACCTTCTTCACATTCCACCTCGCTTCAGTATGGGTTTGACTGGATTGATCGGCCCCGGTTACAAGCCAGCACCGGACTGTGATCCAGGTTCGGATACGAGCCAACCGCACCCAGGGACCGGCAATAATTTCTAGATAGTTCACTGCAGAATCGGTAAGCTTTGCCGATTTTGCAAGGCAGTAACCCTTCGCCCGCCAAAGCCCTCAGCGTTCATGGGGGTGGGCGAGTAGCCCCGGTCAGCCTTGCTACCCAGAACCCACAATTGGCATCTCCTGAACCGGCGAAATGCCAACGAATCTCACAGGAAGTCAGATGGACACTATCAAGCAATCCGACAAACTTCGCAATGTCTGCTATGACATCCGTGGTCCGGTTTTGGAAGAGGCGAAGCGACTGGAAGAGGAAGGTTACCAAATTCTCAAACTCAATATCGGCAACCCTGCTCCCTTCGGCTTCAATGCGCCGGACGAGATTCTCTACGATGTAATCCATAACCTGTCCAACGCCCAGGGCTATTGCGATTCGAAAGGTCTCTTCTCTGCGCGCAAGGCAATCATGCAGGAGTGTCAACGCCTCAACATCCGTGACGTCGAGATCAATGACATCTACCTTGGCAACGGTGTCAGCGAGTTGATCACCATGTCGATGCAAGCGCTGTTAAACAACGGCGATGAGGTACTGATTCCCGCTCCGGATTATCCTTTGTGGACTGCGTCGGTTAGCCTGGCAGGCGGCAACCCGGTGCACTACCTCTGCGATGAATCAAACGAGTGGAATCCTGATATCCGTGACATTGAATCCAAACTCACGCCACGCACCCGGGCTCTGGTGATCATCAATCCGAACAACCCCACCGGGGCCGTCTACAGTCGTGAAATTCTGATGGCGCTGATTGAGTTGGCTCGCAAACACAATCTCATTCTGTTTGCCGACGAAATCTACAGCAAGATTGTTTACGATGGTGCCGAGTTTATTCCGCTAGCATCATTGGCTGACGACGTTTTCATCGTCAGCTTCAATGGCCTTTCTAAATCTTATCGGCTGGCTGGCTTCCGGTCCGGCTGGATGATACTGACGGGCCCCAAACAATTAGCACGCAGCTATATTGAAGGTTTGGAAATTCTGACGAATATGCGCTTATGCGCAAATGTCCCGGCACAGTTTGCTGTGCAAACGGCGCTGGGCGGCTATCAAAGTATCAACGAGCTCGTCTTGCCCGGCGGGCGACTGAAGGAGCAGCGTGATATTGCCTGGAACCTGCTGACTCAGATTCCTGGCGTTACCTGCGTTAAACCGATGGGAGCGATCTACATGTTCCCACGCATGGATCCGAAAGTATTCCAGATAGACAACGATGTTTCACTGATTCTGGATTTCCTGAATCAGGAACAGATACTGCTGGTTCAGGGCAGCGCATTCAACATCAAGGACACGAACCATTTCCGACTGGTATTCCTGCCGCGAGTGGATGAACTGGAGAGCGCGGTCACCAAGATCGGGCGAGTCCTGCAACACTACCGGCGCGCTTGATACTGCTGTATTCCCATCGCCGCAAGGAAGCTCTGCTGAGACTTGCTCAAGCCAGTCATATCGAGTTGGTAATCCCGGAATTCCCCCCGAGATTTCAGCAGCACTCGCATCTCATCAAACTGCACAGCAATGGCACCTTGCTTCGCCGATGCCTTGCAATTCGCGTCTATCTCACACAGCGGCAGTAAATCCAGCAGCAAGCGCCAGTGCGATTTTTCATCGATCGGCTCCCGAGGGGAAACAGCTACAGCTTCGCTTACTGATTCAGGCAGTTGCTGCGCTGAACCGATAAAGTGACATAACTGCCGATACAGCATCGCAGTTGCATTCCGTTTCGCATTCTCGCTATAGCCAGCAATATGCGGCGTGGCGATCTCAACGGCAGCGACCAGCTCCGGATCTATCGTTGGTTCGTTCTCCCACACATCCACGATACACCGCGTCCCGTCGGTACTCCGGAGCATTTCCAACAACGCGGCCTCGTCGACCACCGCACCGCGGCAGGTATTGATTATCACGCAGCCGGGAGCGAGCCGCTGTAACCTCTCGTGATCCAGCAATTGTCGCGTCTTATGCTCACCCGACTCCGACAGAGGCACATGCAACGAGACAATGTCGCTTCGTAGCACGGTATCCAAGGTGACGAATCGGGACAAGGCAGGACAGAACGCCGTTGTCGGAATACCGCCCTTACGCAATCGCATCTCCAGCGGTGGATCGTAGACTTGATAGCGCATCCCGAGGGCTTCGAGTCGTGCCGCGAATCGACTGCCGACCTCTCCCGCACCGATCAGTCCAATCGTACAATCAGCAACCGGCGTGTGATGACCCGACAGCTCAACGTGTGCAAGCGCGCTGAAACAGTAATCGACCACTGCGTTTGCATTGCTGCCTGCCGCGTGGGCAAATTCAATCTGATGCTCTCGCAGATAAGTCAGGTCGATATGGTCCGTTCCGCTCGTTGCCGTGCCAACGAAGCGTATGCCTGTATCCTTGAGCAGTGTGGCGTTGACACTCGTAATAGAGCGCACCAGTAGCACGTCGGCATCCTGCAATTGGGCTCGATGCATGTCTCGCCCTGGTATCAGGGAAAGCTCACCCAATCTGCTGAAATACTGTTCGAGGCCCAAAATGCCGGCATCAGCGACGATTTTCACAGATTATCCCTCGCCACCCCTTACCCCCTTCTTTCCAGCAGATGTCGAGTCGCAGACAAGACCCGATTCCTGTCGGAAGGCGCGAAAGCGTAATCCGCCAGGAATGCTTCCAGCCCCGGCACATTGATGTCGTGACTCTGCAAACTCGCCATTCGAATGTCCGAGAAAGTCTCCTTGGAATCTTGCACATCACAGACAATCGTTGCCAGTCGTTTCCCCAGCTCAGCCAATGGGCGATGTTCTTGCAGCAGAGCTTGCACACGACGCGCACCTCGCAAGGGTAAGTCGCTCACCCTCTCAATATTCGCGTAGATACCATCGAGATCGCCGAACTGCTCTAGCAGACATTTGGCCTTGACGGGACCGACGCCTGGAACGCCTGCGATACAGTCAACGGCATCGCCAGTCAACCCTAGAAAATCGGGAATTTGCGGAGGCTGCACACCGAAATCGCTCACCACATCGTCCCAATAGCGCCGGTAATTGCCACTGAAATCCCAAACGTGATCCGCGGGATTGGCAAGCAGTTGGGCCAGATCCTTGTCGCGAGATACGATACTGAGAGCCGTTTTGTTGTCAGTTTCCGCACGCATGCGTTGTGCCAGCGTGCCAATGATGTCATCCGCTTCATAGACCTTGCTGCCGAAAGGGGCCAAACCGAATATTTTGCATACTTCAGCGCATCCGCGAAGTTGCATGGCAAGATTGTCATCGGGCAACTCACGATTGGACTTGTAGTCCGGACAAAGCCCATGCCGAAACCCCTGGAATAAGCTCTCATCCATTGCGACCGCAACGTGCGTGGGTCGGGCGCGACGCAGAAACTGGATCAGGAACTGGATGAACCCAAAGAGTGCGCTCAATTGGCCTCCCCTCAGATCGAAACACTCAACATATGGCGAGAAGTGGGCCTGAAAAATGTAAATCGAGGCGTCAATGAGGTGAATGGTCTCGGGATTCTCAGCAGAGGGCTTGATGCTCGGCATGTCGATCAATCAATTGTCCTGCTTGCGGATGAGGTAGGTAAAGCGCGCATCCTGAACCGACTGCTCGACCAGCTCATGCCCCAGGTACAGACAAAATTTAGGCACATCCCGGGTCGTCGATGGATCAGTGGCGGTCAGACGTAACAGTTGCCCCACCTCCATATCCCGAATCTTGTTATGCAGCAGCATTACCGGCTCAGGACAATACAATCCAGTCGCATCCAGTACGATTTCCGGGTCAGTATCTGATGGGGGTTTAGAGGGGTTATTACTCATGCCAGAGGCTCTGTTTCAAGGTAAATTTTTGTGATT
>Ga0222714_10004632_pt1 | contig 13372 bp, 27 predicted proteins | sample C33_3DmetaG_FD_165048 | JGI IMG/M metagenome (GOLD analysis project Ga0222714, IMG submission 165048) | Estuarine water microbial communities from San Francisco Bay, California, United States - C33_3D | ecosystem: Environmental > Aquatic > Marine > Unclassified | place: USA: California... | reverse complement strand
AATTCTTTTTGTGTTAATTATAAAGAAGTGCCAGCAGAAGGATATTGGAAAGCTCCCGCCGCAAAATGGTCAAAATACGATGAAGAAAATTTGATAGAAACCATGCGGTTCGCCTACAATAATCCAAACACCGTAGAAGCGAAGGGGATAATCGCAAGTCAGGACGCTTGCAAGCTGAACAAAGAATTCTTTATAAGTAATTTGCTTGATGTTATTTCCAGATACAAATAAAAAACCCGCAGATTTCTCTACGGGTTATTTATTTTAATTCTTTTTTAAATGTTCTGGAATTGGATCTGGTCCGCCAGTACGGGGTTGTTTTTTACGGGGTGGCCCCATTTTTTTACGATCTTCGGGAGAAATTTTAGATCTTTCTTCTTTGTCTAGCTTTCCGTCTTTATTTGTGTCGTATTTTTCAAGTAATTCTTTGGGAGGCCCTTTTTTTTCTTGACTTTTTTGTGGTTTGGGTGCATCTTGAGCGATAGATGTCAGAGAAAACCCTAGGAGTATCGTGTATAATAGATATTTCATAGTTATTAAGTATGACACTTATTTTAGGTAAATGGTTGCAAGTTTTACATTAGCTTAACAAAAATGAAAGCAATCCTAGAATTTAATCTGCCAGAAGATCAAAGATCATTTGAAATGGCAAATCAAGCACCCGACATGGTTGCTGCTATTGGTCATTTCGAGGATAAGTTGCGGAGCTATATAAAATACGGTCACGAATTTAAATCTGCCGATGAAGCTCTTTATGCTATTCGCGCTCTTTTGCACGAAGAAATTAATATTCGCGGCATAAATATTCACGATTAAATTTGTAAAAACCAAAGACTTGTTTTATAATCTTGCATGGATTCTCCATCTATAGCAATTTCTATAAATCTTAAAATAAAGGACAAAGAAGTAACCCTCTCTATGGAAGAGGCCCAAGACCTTTACTCTCAGCTTAGAAGTGTTTTGGGTTATAATAATAACATGTATACTATTCCTTATCCTTGGGGAACTCCTACTCCTTATATAAATTATACTCTTAATTGCTCTGATAGTATTAACTCTAACTGGAAAACTGCTTAATTTATGCTAAAAATTAAAATCTGGATGCGCGGCACTTATGAATATAGCCGCGACACAATCGCTGGGCCAGAGCCAGACCAAACTCAAGAAATGTTTGAAGAAGCGTTTCTTGAAAGCGACGAATGTTATAGCGGCGGTGATGTTTATGAAACCTGTCCTTATTTTGATTTTGAAGATGGAAGAGATGATGTAAAAGTATACTTAGGTGGTGATGAATATATTCAAAATCATGAAGAACCCATCTTTGAAACGTCAGATTGGAATCAATTTCAATTTGAAGAGGGCGGTGGTTGCAATTATATACCTCAAGAGCCTGATAGCGTAGGCGAAGTAAATATTTGGTGGTCTCATGATATGAAATTTAATTATATTTATTATTGGAGTGAGATTAATGAATTTGATCCTAAGAAATTAACTATTCAATATGGAATAGATCAAAATGGTAAAAAATATCTTGAAGAGGTAATGTATGATGGTCAATGCTACGACGATTATCACGATCATGGCGACACAGGATATGGCTATGATGGGCCAGAATTTGTTTATCATCCAGATCAAAAATTTGCTGAAGAAGATGAGGATTAATATAATATGAGTATGAATCGAAAAGGTTTTTTCAAGACTATATTCGGAGGTTTTGCCGCTGCCTCTGCCGCGCCATTTTTAATCAAAGCGGAAGAGAATTCTAAAACACCAGAAGATTTGTCGCTCGGTAGAGAAGTTTTAAGAGTTGACGAGCGTGGCAGCGTTGGTATTGGAGGAGGTTCAGGATATCTTGGATTAGGAACTAATACTCCGACTCAAGCTCTTCATGTTTCTGGTATTATTTTTCATATTAATAATCGAAGATTAGAAATGAGTGGAGACGAAAATGGTGATTTCAAAATACAATGGTTAGATGTCAAAGAAAATGAAACTAGCTGCTCTATTAGAATAGAGAAACCAAAGGATGACCCGTGGAAGATCAATTTGCAACAGATGAATTAACTCCAGAAGAAATCAGTCTTGGCTGGCACTATTGCTATAATTCTAACAGGGAATTAATTGGCCCCGGCAATAAAAAGATGGATTCTTGTAAGTGCAAGGTTAATAAGATTTTGCACAAGCAAATAAGAAAAAATGAAACTAATAATTTGCCTACCCGGCAATAGCTTCTCAGGTAATTGGCTAGATAGTTTTTTGCACTTTTATAATTGGTGCATTAAAAATAAAATTACAGTAATGATTTCCAGAAGGGAATCTTGTAATATTTATTATGTTAGAAATATGTGCCTCGGGGCAAATTCTACCAAAGGCGAAAATCAGAAACCGTTTCAAGGCAAGATTGATTATGATTATATGCTTTGGGTTGACAGCGACAACACTTTTACTCCAGAAGATTTCGTAAAACTTTATAAATTAAATAAAGAAATATCATCTGGGCTATACTTGACTCAAGATGGAAAGCATTATGCCACAGTAGAAAATTGGGATGAAGAATTTTATAAGAAACATGGCGCATTCGAGTTCTTAACTCCAGAAAAAATAAAAGACAGAAAAGACGCTTTTGTTGTTGACTACACAGGATTTGGCTTCATACTTATCAAGAAAGGTGTTTTTGAGAAGCTTAAATACCCATGGTTTAGGCCACTTTGGAAGAAATTTGGTGAAATAAATGAATTTACCATGGAAGATGTCAGCTTTTGTCACCTTGTTAGAGAATTAGGGATAAATGTCTGGGTCCATCCCGAAGTAATTGCAAAGCACGAAAAGAAATTTTTGATTTAACTAGCTATGATAAACGATAAACACGATAATAAAGTACAACTGATTGGCTACTATGGTGATGACAAGGTCCACGCCTGTTCCGCATGGACTTCTACAAGCAGAGATTTAAATGAAGATAAGATTAATAGAATTCCTAAACTCCTCAAAATGCTTGCTGATGCAGGGCATCACACTCCTTTTGAAAAGTCTAGTCTTCATTTCTTGGTGGATACTGATATCGCTAGTCATATTCATCTCATTAAGCATCGTGTCGGTGTATCTGTTAATGGTGAATCTGCTAGGTATAAGGAGATAAAGGAAGACAAGTATCTTATTCCTGATGACTGGAAGGATATTAAGAGAACAGATGATATTAAATTTGGGAATTCAGATGCTTTTAATTGGGCAGATGCATTGCTTCAATATACAGAATTAGGAAATAAATTGTATCATGCTTCTTTTAAAGATCTTGAGCCAGTTTTAGGCCGCAAGAGGGCTAAAGAGTCTGCTCGTTATTTCAAGACTTATAATTCTCAAATTCAAGCTGATGTTATGTTCAATTGGCGATCATTCTATCATTTCTTGAACTTGCGTAATAAGCCTGACGCTCAAAAAGAGATTAGAGAAATTGCTGCTGAGATGTTAAATCTCGTAAAGAATATTGAAGGTAATCCTTTTGAACATACAATCGCTGCATTTGAGCTATGATCACAAAATATAATTTATTTTTAGATGACGTAAGAGTCCCAACCAACGTCACTTGGGCGGCTATTCCACAAGATCAACATTATTCTGTTGTGCGTAATTATGATCAATTTATATCATTAATTTTAGCGAGAGGTGTCCCAAAATATGTTTGCTATGATCATGATTTAGCCGATGCCCATTACGAAAGCTTTAATTCAATTGACGATCAAGGTGGATTAAATATAGATTATAGTAAGTATAGAGAAAAAACTGGCTACGATTGCGCGAAATGGCTTGTAGATTTTTGCCAAAGACAAAACATTAAACATCCTCCTTACATAGTCCACAGCCTTAATCCAGTCGGCAAAAAAAATATTGAATCTTATATAGAAAATTACAACAAAAACTTTTAATATAAACAAAAGCTATGGACCTTACATCAGCAATAATTGGACATCTTGTGGCAGATTACCTGTTGCAATTTGACTGGATTGCTGAAAATAAGAAAAAGAACAGCTGGATTTGCGCAATTCATTGCTTTATTTGGGCTACTTGCGTGTGTTTAATGGGCGGTATATGGAACACTACAGCATTTATTATTTTATTTGTAACTCATTTTTTTCAAGATAGAAATGGAGTTATACCTCAATGGATGCATTTTGTAGGCCAGAAAAACTTTACAAAGCCCCCTCTTGCGCCGTGGTCTTTAATAGTCGTTGATAATGTTTGGCATATTTTTACAATTTGGATGGTTTATAAATTATGGCTACTAAGGGTATTGATATTTTAATAGAACTGCCTTCTACTTTTTCCTCAGAAGACGCTGGGAAAATTAAAGCTGATCTTATTGATTTTTTTAAAAAAAATAATAACTATGGAGCAGATTATGGTAAAAAAGAAGGAATCAAGATCAAAACGGTCCTGTGGTCTGCCAATGACAAGTAAAGCTGTGGCGGAAAGGCTTTTTGCTTTTAATAAATGGCGCACAGGAGAAGACGGAAGAACTATGGACGAAGCAGGGTTGAAACCAAAGCAAATTACTCTTGACATAGAATTTGCTGTAAAAACTTTAGCGGCACTATGAGCGCAGGAAAAGGAGACAAGCCGAGGAATTGTTTCAGTCGGCAATTTCGTGATAATTTTAGTGAAATAAACTGGAGTAATAAAATTTCATCTCCGTGCGTAAGAATATGCAAGTTAAAGAATGATGTTTGCACCGCTTGCGGCAGAACAACTGAGCAAATCAAAAACTGGCTTTCTTATTCAGAAAAGCAAAGAAAAGAAATAATGAGGACACTATAATGGGAATGTACGACACAATTATCTGCAAATATCGTCTTCCAATGCCAGAAGATCCAAAAGGTTACTCTGGCAGCGAAGACTTCCAAACTAAGGATTTAGATTGCTCTTTGTCTACTTACGAGATAGACTCTAATGGTCAACTATTGATTAATAAGACCGAAGGCCATTTTGTAGAAGGAGACAAAAACTCTAAAAATTTATTCGGCAAAATCGGGCATTATGAAGTTACTAGGAAATGGAGTGAGTTTATTTTTAAGACTTCAGAAATTTGCATGTATGATTATATTCATTCCAATAAAACTGAATATGATTATTTCATTGAATACAAAGTAACCTTTATAGACGGCCTCATAGATGAAGTTCATCTTGTTAAATTCGAAGCTCAAAATAACGCCGAAAGAAAAAAGAAAGACAAAGAGTTTGATAAAAAACTAAAAGATTGGTACGAATTTACCAAAACGAGAAGATATAAATATATTTTGCGTCCGTACACTTCTTTGGTAAGATTCGTGTTTCGGAATATTCGTAATTTTCTTACATTTTCGCAATCGAAACTTTATTTTGTTGAAAAATTTTTCTTAATCAAATGAATATCTCAGAGTTTGAAAGAACAAAGCCCATGGAAACCCATAAAAAAATTAAGCAACTAGAAAGGCTAATTTTAGCAGAGCAGCAAAAAACAGAGCTTCTTTATTCTAATAGAGTTGCAACGCTAGATAAAATGCTAGTTGCAGTTAGAGAGCTTATGGATACTTTCAAGAAAGGTGAGTAAAGTTTAATTTTGAAATCACATATGTCAACTCTATAATAAAGTATGCAAAAAGAGTTGTACATAGGTATAAGACCCAAAGTAAACAACATCATCATCAAGCACGACGACCTTTCTTTTGATGGGCGCACAATAACTATACCATCATATTGGGCTGGCTCTCTTGATGATTACATCAGCAAAGTAGATCGGAATTTAATAGCCGAAGCTGATAGGCAAGATTTCGATCAATTCAAGAGTTTTCTATTTGATATAATAGAATATTCTAACAGAGGAAATTGATATGAAACAAGACAAATTTTTCAAAAAAGGAACATCCAAGAAAAAAGAATTTGAGAATTTAGATCTAAGACGCAAGAAAAAAGCCAACAAACCGCAGAGGCGCAGCGAATTCAAGCTAGACGACTTCCAGTAGTGTAATTATAGTTGTGAAAAAGTATGTCGCCTATAGCGCAGATTGGAAGAAGAAAATAGAAATAGAGGAACTAGAATCCTTGGAAGAAACTATTTTCGAGGCTTCTACTCGGGCTGTCGAGTGGGCATTAAATTCTAACAAAGAAATCGGCCTTCTAATTCGTCTGGAGGACAAAGACATTCCTGGGCATACCTTTATTTCTTTATCTTACAAAGTTTTATCTAATGCTGGTCATTATAAATTGGCAGAGGTGCAAAGGGAGTTAGTCAAGCAAGACTTCGGAATTGATATCGGGGAAGATACTCCTTTATCCAAATTGATGGTTAAATTAAAGAAGGCTTCGTTAAAAAAATCTTTTTGTATCGCAAGAATAACAGAAATACAAATAGACGGCAGAACTTCAAAAGTTCCTATCGTTTGTATAAACCTTGGTCTCTATGACGATCAAGAAGAAGCAAGACAAAAATGCCAAGAGTTAAATAAATCAGAAAAAAATAAAATATTTGTAGTAAAAAAAATGACGCACAATTTAGAAGATTCTCTTGACTTTGACTGATCCTAGGTCATACTCACGTTATGCGACTGGGGCTTTGCTGCATCTCTTTGCGCCTTCAAGAAGAAGGCTATAAATTCCAAACTATGACTTTTTCTAGGTTTTCTGCGCTTCCGCGTCAGCAAGCCCTAGAAATTTTGTCCGCAAGAATTTTAAATAACTTTCTTGTCACCGAAAAAGTTATTCGTTATTGCAAGGCTAGTGGCTTCAGCAGCTATAGGCTTTCTTCGGATCTGACTCCAATTATTAATCACCCGTCGGTAGACATAAAGCTCCAAGACTTGCCAAACGCTGCCGGTATTTTTGAGTCCTTGTCTTCTATATCTAAAGCTATCAATGAGACGGGATTAAAAATTTCAGCACACCCTTCTGAATATATTAGCCTTACCAGCCCCAAGGAGGAGGTCATTTCTAATAGCACCAGAGACCTAGCCTCTCATGCAGAGCTATTTGATCTTATCGGTCTTCCTAAATCTTACGAGGCTCCCTTAAATATTCACTGTCGTCAAGATGGCGACCCAGAAGCTATTTCTTCTTCTTTCTTAAAAAATTTTGACAAATTGCCAGATAATGTCAAGAATAGGTTAGTCTTAGAAGTCAATGACAACCGAGAAGGAGTCTGGAGCGTCAAGAATCTCCATAAGTTTTATTATCAGAGAGCTAACATTCCTGTTACTTTTGATAACTTGCATCATTCCTTTTGCCATCATGGAGTTCCTGAGCGTGAAGCTTTCGACTTGGCCTACTCAACTTGGAATACAACTCCTGTATTCCACTACAGCGAGGGTATTGATGGCACAAGAAAACACGCTGATTATGCTTTGGATACTCCTCCACAATACAACGACGAGGTATTCTGGGATGTCGAATTGAAGAGCAAAGACCTTGCTATTTTGAAAATGTTGAATAAATAATATGGCGCACTTAATCAAAGTCCACGCATTGGACACTACTCATGATAACGGCAGGGATTATATTCCTATTCTTGTTAATTTAGATAATGTAACATCTATCGAGCCAAGTAAGATTCACACCATTATTTATACCAAAGATGGAAGCCCAACTGGAATTAGAGTCAAAGAAAATCTTGAACAAATTATGAACGCTTCTAAAAACAACAAATGAAAGAAAAACTTTTTATTCCTGTTATTTGCTACAACCATATGGCGAATACAGAATTCATGATCAGCTTGATCAGGCTGACTCATTATTTAAGAGACAAAAACATCAACTACTGTCTTTATCCTATAGTATTTGAGAGCTTGATTCCAAGAGCCAGAAATGCTGCGGCGGCGCATTTTCTTGATTCAGACTGCTCTCATTTATTGTTTATTGATTCTGATATTGAATTTGAGCCAGAGTCTGTTGTTAAGCTTCTTAGACACAATAAAGAAGTAATCGCTGGAGTTTATCCTAAAAAGTATTACGTTTGGAATCGGGCTTTTGCAGGAGAAGAGGCCGTAGATTATCCTTTCGGAGGCGAAATAAATTTCAATCAAGATGGTTTAATTGAAACTACTTATCTTCCTACTGGTTTTTTGATGATAAAGAGGGAAGTTTTCTCAAAAATAGCTTCCAGCAGACCAGAGTTGAAATATAAAAACGATATTGATGGCTATGGTCAGCTAGATACTTTTTATAATTTCTTCAGATCTGGAGTTCATAATGGAATTTATGAGAGCGAAGACTGGGGGTTCTGCTCAATCTGGCGCGAACTTGGAGGAAAAGTTTTGATTGACCCAACCATAAAGTTAGGTCATATTGGATGGAATAATTTTTCTGGCAATCCATTAAAATGGTGCCAAGAAGCAATCCACCGTTATAGCCAAGAAAACCCATGAAAAAAATAGAAAAGGCTTTTACTAGCAAGAACTTTTCTCACAAGCAAATTCACCGAGAAGGAGATTTTGCTATTTACGAGAGATTCTTTAATGATTCTCCAGAAAGAAAGCATTATGAGGTAGTAAAAATACAATCTCATAACGGCTATGCTATTGGCGGACAAATGTATCCTGCTAGTGAATATTATCCTAGCTCTAACGCTTGGGGCAGCGATGGATATACTTGCACCACCAAAGAAAATGCTTATAAAAGATTGGACAAAATGATAGAAGATAATAAGATAAGAGAAGAAGAGAAAAAGAAAAAGAAAAAATAAACTTTTGCGAGTATAGCTTAATGGTAAAGTCCGAGTTTTCCAAACTTGCTATGGGGGTTCGATTCCCCCTACTCGCTCCAATTTAAAATATGAGTCAATTAAATTACCAAAGAAGCTATTGGCAAAATTTTATAACCAATTCTTCAGAAGATCGCCTAGCAAGCGATTTAAATAGCTCTTGGGACGCTAGTTCTAAAAAATATTTGTCTCATACAGAAATACCAGAAGAATATTTGGCTTACTTGAAAGAGAATATCGAGTTTAAAAAAACTCTCGACTTTGGAGTTGGCTTAGGAAGAAATCAGCCTTACCTTAAATCTCTTTTTTCTGAAGTCCATGGTTTTGATCTGCCAGAAATGATTCAAAGATATAGTAAAATAGTCCCAGAAAATAAAAATTTGTTTCACGATTTTAATATTCTTGCGTCTGACTACTCTTTGCTGTATGAGTCTACTGTATTTCAGCATATGCCTCCAAATGAGGTTTTATTTTATTTAATTTTCTTGTCGAAGAAAAGCAAATATTATTTTACTTCTACTAGGAGCTATAATGATTTTCTTAGAAGATTTAATTCAAAAAGCGGAGGAATAAATATGTATCATTTAATCATGTCCTCTAATTCTTGGGAGAAAGTATTTATTTCTAATGATAAGGCTGATTCTTTAAATAATGAAACTTATTATTGCGCGCTTTACAAGTCTAAAAATTTGACTTGATTATTAAACTGGGGATTTGCATAATGGTAGTGCAGGAGTCTTTGAAGCTCTTTGTGGGGGTTCGATTCCCTCATCCCCTGCCATTTTTATGAAAATTTATAATATAGCCGTAGGATCAACTATTGTAATTGGACTTGTTGTGTCTGTACTTTATGGTATGTTGGTTGGCGTGGCAGTTAATTTTGCTTTGTTTTTAATTGTAGAGAAGTTTTTGTCAGAAGAATAACATGAAAGCATACATACAATTCATCACCAATGAAGAGCAATATTATGATTCTCCAATTTTGGAGATAGAAGTTCCAAATAAGACATACCTGAATAAACTTTTGGCAGATTTTAAATGCTTGTCGGTTGATCCAACTAAAGCTATGGTTGATTTTATTGTTTTTGCTCATTCTGTAATTGGCAAAAAAGTTATTTCAATTGTCAATGAGGGGCAAGGCTATGTTGAGCCGACTCAGATCTTAACAAGAGTTCCAAATGTTGTTGAATTTGTGTATAAGAAAGATGACGGCAAGACTGACTGGCGTAAGGTAGACATCCTAGAAGAGGATAAATATTATGTCAAAGGACATGATCTTAACGACAATAATAGTTTTAAATGTTTTAAGAAGACTAATATTGTTGGCGGCAGAATGATTAAGCATTAATTTCAGGGCCAGAGTAGCTCAATGGCAGAGCAATACTTTTGTAAAGTAAAGGTTGCAGGTTCAAGTCCTGTCTTTGGCTCCACTTCTCAAAAAAATTTTTCAAGCTCCTCTTGACTTCCTGAAAACTTCGGTCATACTGAGAGCGTAAGTTAGGACGGCAGGTTGGAGAAGAGGTCATCTCGTCACGCTCATAACGTGAAGATCGCTAGTTCGAATCTGGCACCTGCTCCCAAATGCGATTGTAGCTCAACGGTAGAGCAGCGGCCTTTTAAGCCGTTGGTTCCGAGTTCAAATCTCGGCAGTCGCACCATTTTTAATTTTGAGTAAAGAAGTAGGGTTATTTTTATAGCCGCTTATAAAATAATTGCCGAATGCAATTGGAATTGCACTTTACTCATTACTTTTGTTCTTTTAAAATTTTTAAGCAGTGAAGTCACTTATGTGTCAATGTGTGTTGATTATGTAAGATTGAGAATACGTTCTCCGCTGCTTAATATATTTAATATGTAGTAGTTTCTATGGGCCGTTAGCTCAATTCTTGGTTAGAGCGGCAAACTCATAATTTGTTGGTTATCGGTTCAAGTCCGGTACGGCCCACAGAGACTATTATATATTTAATGTTGGTCCTGTAGCTCAACTGGTATAGAGCGTTCTCTTTATAAGGGAGGGGTTGCGAGTTCAAGTCTCGCCGGGACCACCAATTTTAATATGTTCTTTTAAATCTATCAAACCGTGGTGAACTTCACCATGACAATTTCTGCAAAGCAAAACGCATTTATCTAATTCTTTAGTTAACTGGTTTAAACTATAGCTTCTTAATTGTGCGATATTAAATTCTTTTTCTTCTGGATTAAGATGATGAAAGTCTAATGATCCAATGTATCTATTGTAGCCGCAGACAATGCATTTACCTCCTTTATAGTTTACGCATTCAACTTTTCTGTCTAATTGCTTTTGATATGTAGTTTTATTATTGCATGGCTTGCACCATCCATGAATATCTCCATTTTTGCTAGTATAAAAATTATCATTTAATGTTTTTAATTCTTTGCATTTTGGACAAGTTTTGAATTGTGTACCATCAATTAATACAATACTTCTGGTTCGTGGTTGTTCTTTAAAAGATTTATTCATGGTTTTAAGATCAAATTTTTTAAGCCAATGTCTAATGCTGGTTTTACTTTTATTTGTGGCTTTTGAAATTTGTCCGAGTGAAAGTCCTTGACTAACGTAGGTCTCTAGTATAGATTTATCCATAGTTCAATTCTTATTACACTTTATTATAAGACTTGAGCTAGTTCTTTCTAAAAATTTTTCGGTCCATTGGTCTAGTGGTTATGACGCTGCCCTTTCAAGGCGGAGAGGAGAATTCGATTTTCTCATGGACTACCAACTTTTTACTTGACAAAAGCTACAGTTTGTGGCATATTCAAGTGTTCTTTAAGTTTCGGCACCATGATGTAATCGCAAGCCATAGCGGACTTAAAATCCGCTGGTCGAAAGACCGTGAGGGTTGGAGTCCCTCTGGTGCCACCACTTTCGTTCTTTTACAATTTTAAATACATTAATAAATACAACGACAGTAACTTAATAGGTAAAGTACCGACTCCGATGTCGGGTCTGTCAGTTCGAATCTGACCGATAGTTGAGCTAGTTAATGTATTGATCCTGATAGACATTGAAATTTCTCTGCTGACGAGCAGAGAGTTAGTAAATGGAACAAATAGTGAAATCCAGAAACATAACTTTGCCAACAGGACGCAGCTTGACGCTTTGGACAGCCAACAAAGACTAATAGAGAGGCTAGTGCAGAAAATCCTGTATAAACTGCACATTAGATTTTGCAGCAATGAGGACAGTCGTGAACCGGGACGTAATCTGGGGTACTGGGAATACTCGGTATATCAGATAATTGAGTGACCTGATCTGCAATCCAAACAGTGCGCCCAAGTGATAATGGTTCCAGTCACTTTACACTGCGACAACAATGGGCAATAATTTTGAGTGCGTGGCGGAAGATAGACGTTAGTCCACTGGTCAAATGTTGGATGCCAGAAAACCGAGAGTCTGGGTTGCAGGTATCGAATCCTGCCGCGCTCATTTAATTTTTATTCGATGTCAGCAAGCTCAATATGCTGAAGAAAGATATCTCATTTGCAATTGAGATAGTCGTGGAGAGTGAGTGGGTTGATCTACAGCATGATATCTGTTTGTAGATTATAATTAACATTGTGATGAATCCCTTAAACCAACATCGAATAATATTTATCTCGCTAGAAGGACAAGGGGCTTCATGCCCCGTTCTGGAAACAGACTTACTTCTAGTGGGATCTTTTTATGAAAAATGGTAGATTAATGTTTATTAAAGTACTTGGGTTCTTTTTAATTTTATATTTTGCCCAGAGTCTTAGGTCTGAAAAGATATTCAATGACGCCACAGATCCAATACTAAAGATGAATCACGCTTCAATAGTAGAAGGAATCCCGGCGATTATTGATTCCAAGTTAGAGGGAGAGTCTTTTCAATGGTTTAAAGATGGGCAGTTACTTGATTGGGAAACAAATAGTTTCATCAAAATCAATTTTCCGCTAAATGGCGATGAAGGTAACTACTTCGTAAGAACCAAAAATAAAGGCATAAACTTTAAAGTTTCATTTGAGAAAAACATAAGAGTTTTTGTTAATGATCATGAGCTGGAGAATGACAGAGTAGAAATTTTAGGGCCATTTGTTTTAAAACTTGTTCCATTTATTAGCGGCCTTCCTATAAGATATTCTTTAGATGGTTTTGAACCTAATGAATCTTCTCTCTTGTATGAAGGACCAATCCAAATTAATGACACCATTAGACTGCGAGCAAAAATAGAAATACCAGAAACAGATTCCCCATACATACAAGTCAAATGATTTCTGAAGAATTCGAAGATAAAATTCTCTCTGACGAAGAATCCCGCATCGTCAGAGAGCTTTTTTATAAAAAAACCAAAGCTGAAATGTGGAAACACATAGACTCTTTGATACCCAATTTGCCTCAAGACAAAGAAATAGAAGCTATATTTACATCTAAAAATGTTGTAATTAGAATATGGAAGTTTTGATTTTATACTAAAATGAATAGAGAATTTATTTATCGAATCTGGAGCATAGAAGAAAAAAAGTATGTAATGATTGGTTCTCTCTACGGCGTGGAGGGAATTGCTCATTTAACTTGTTGCTTCAATCGTCGCTATCATACAATAGAAGAATATACAGGATTAAATGATTTTAATGGTCAAAGAATCTTTGAAGGTGACATTCTT
>Ga0222714_10004630_pt1 | contig 13376 bp, 13 predicted proteins | sample C33_3DmetaG_FD_165048 | JGI IMG/M metagenome (GOLD analysis project Ga0222714, IMG submission 165048) | Estuarine water microbial communities from San Francisco Bay, California, United States - C33_3D | ecosystem: Environmental > Aquatic > Marine > Unclassified | place: USA: California... | reverse complement strand
TGAATGGATTGGAGGACTGGTCTATTGTCAAAGAATCAATCAACAAATTAGTAAAAACTTACCAATTTTCTAATTATGCAGATTCAGTTAGTTTTGCAAATATGATAGCTGACCTTGCAGAGTCAGAAGACCATCATCCTAAGATAGTTTTGGAATGGGGTGCAGTTAAGTTAGAGTGGTGGTCTCATAAGATTAAGGGGCTGCACATGAATGACTTTATCTGTGCCGCCAAATCAGACAAGATTTTTTATAATCTATAAATAATCTCAGTTAAGGCTCAATTTTTTTTGGATCACTTTTTTTGCTGAGTTCATTGTTCTATAATCCAATATGGAAAAGATAAAATACAAAGCCTTAACTTTTGATGATGTATTGCTCCTTCCGCGCTATACGGATTTTCTTCCTGGTGATACCAAGCTAACTACAAAAGTTTCTAAGAACATTTCTTTACAGGTTCCTTTGGTTTCTGCAGCTATGGATACTGTTACTGAGGCCAAGATGGCAATTGCTCTAGCAGAAAATGGTGGCATTGGCATTATTCATAAAAACAACAGCATTGAAGAGCAAGCTGCTTTAGTGAGAACTGTTAAAAAATACGAAAGTGGAGTGGTTAGAAATCCTACAACCATAAGATCTACCAAAACTATCCATGAGTTAATGCAATTAACAAAAGAGCTTAGCATTTCTGGCATGCCGGTTGTGGATGATGATAAATTGATGGGAATCGTAACTAGAAGAGATTTTGCTTATGCAGACGATGAAAGCAAGCTGGTTTCCTCCATCATGACCCCGCTTGAAAAACTCATAACGGTTGAAGAGGGCACCGATCAAGAGACCGTGAAGAAGCTCATGTATGAAAACAGAATAGAAAAAATCTTAGTAGTCGACGGCAGAGATACTCTTACTGGTTTGGTAACCATGAAAGACATTGAAAAATCAGCCAGATATCCCCTTGCAACTAAAGACTCTAGCGGGCAATTACGAGTTGGTGCTGCTATTGGAACTGGTAGCGATACCATGGATCGTGCTCAGGCATTGGTTGAGGCTGGTGTAGATTTGCTCGTAGTTGATAGTGCTCACGGTCACTCTAAAAATGTAATTCAGACTATCAAAGCTCTTAAATCTTCTTTCAAAAATGTTGATGTTATGGGGGGGAATGTGGCCACTCCTGAAGGGGCTCAGTCATTACTGGAAGCAGGAGTCGATGCTATAAAAATAGGCATGGGTCCTGGATCGATATGCACCACAAGAATTATTGCTGGCATTGGAGTTCCGCAAATTACAGCAATTATCTCTATAAGAGAGGCTCTTGGGACGGATTGTGTGCCACTGATCGCAGATGGAGGCATCAGATTTTCAGGAGATATTGCAAAGGCAATTGCTGCAGGAGCTGATGCTGTCATGTTAGGTGGAATATTTGCTGGCACTGAGGAGTCTCCAGGCGAGCTTGAACTTTATCAGGGGAGAAGCTTTAAAACATATAGAGGCATGGGATCACTAGGCGCTATGTCTGAAAGAAATGATTTAAATAGATATGCTCAAGACACGATAGATCCAGAAAAAATTGTTCCAGAAGGAGTTGAGGGAAGAGTTCCTTTTAAAGGCTGGGTGGTTAATGTCATAAATCAATTGATGGGAGGATTACGTCAAAGTATGGGGTACGTAGGCTGTCAATCTATTGATGAAATGCAACAAAAAACTGAATTTGTAGAAATTACTAATGCCGGTATGTTAGAAAGCCATGTGCATGATGTCATGATTACCAAAGAGGCTCCTAACTATCAGAGAAGTTAGTTAACTTATAAAAAGATAAATTTAGAAAGAAACACAATCGTTAGAAACCAAGCTCCCGAGGAGATCCTTTTGATTTCACCATTTGCAATCTTCAGAACTACGTAAGCTATAAATCCCAAAGCAATGCCATTGGCTATAGAAAAAGTAAGCGGGATCATAACTACCATCACCAGAGCGGGCAACAGCTCAGACATCTTTGACCAATCCAGACGTTCCAGTCCGCTCAACATTAAAATAGCTACGTAAATCAGGGCACCAGAAGTTGCGTAAGCTGGGATCATGCTAGCTAAGGGTGCAAAAAAGATGGCAAGGAGAAAGAAACAGCCAACTGTAATAGCTGTTAAACCAGTTCGACCACCTGCTTGCACGCCTGCTGAGCTTTCTACATAACTGGTCACAGGCGCACAGCCAAACAGACTTCCAGCAACACTAGAGGTACTATCTACTTTAAGTGCTTTATCCATTCCTTTAATATTACCCTCGTCATCCACCAGCTTTGCTTGGTTTGCTACCCCCAAAAGAGTACCAGCTGTATCAAAAAGATTAACGAATAAGAAAGACATAATGACGCTAATCATTCCTAGATCTAAGGCCCCCAAAATATCAAGCTTAAGAAAAACCGAAGTAAATTCTGGTGGGCTGGATACTATTCCTCGATACTCTATCATGCCCATTAATATACCTAGAATGGTTACCGTTAATATTCCTATTAGCATTGCACCTGGAACATTCCTAATTGAGAGAGCTGCAATGACTAGAAAACTTATTACTGCAAGCAGCGTTTCTGAATGCATGATATCCCCTAAGCTTAAGAGTGTGGCTTCATTCGCAACTATTATTCCACCACTTTTTAAACCTATAAATCCTATAAAGAGACCTACACCGCAGCCCATGGCAATTCTAAGATTCATTGGGATGCTTTCTAACATCCATTGACGCAGTCTGGTAATACTCATGATCATGAACAATATTCCAGCAATGAAAACAGCCCCGAGAGCTATTTCCCATGAATAACCCATTTCTTCTACGACTGTGAATGTAAAGAAAGCATTTAAACCCATACCAGGGGCTAGACCAATCGGCCAGTTGGCATAGAATCCCATGGCAATACAAGCAAGCGCTGCAGCAAGACAGGTACCTACAAATACTGCGCCTAATTCCATCCCGGTGCTGGACATCATTTGAGGATTCACAAAGATTATGTAAGCCATCGTTATGAACGTGGTAAAACCCGCCAAGAGCTCTTTTTTGAGATCAGTGCTGTTTTCTTTCAGATGAAAAAATTTTTCTAGCATAATTTTACGAAATGATATTTAAAAATTTAGTTTACAACTTATACTATCGAATTGTTATCAAATCTATTAAAGATTAGAGGATAAGACTGATTGGCATCATTCTTGCTTAATTCTTGATAACAAAATCACTTTTGTAATTTGAACACCTATAAACCGAGGATTAGGTATGAATTTATTAAATATGCGAAATTTTATTTCATTTGCCATTATTTTTGTCTTCAATTTTGAGATCCATGCACAGAATAATGTCATTGAAGAAGTATTTGTAACTGCTGAAAAGAGAAGCGAAAGCTTGCAAGACATTTCTCAAGCAGTAACTGCTATCAATGGTGAAGAGCTTGAATCAAAAAACATTGAATCTTTTGTAGATTTAAGCGCTATCGTTCCTGGCGTTACTGTTGCTAAGAACGAAGGATATAAAACAGTTATCTCTATCAGAGGTGTTGGAAATGAAACCAATCAAAATGCTATTGCTGCTCCTTCCGTTGCGTTTCATATGGATGGGATTTTTATTGCTTCTCCTTTTGCGCTGCAGACTGATTTTGTTGATATTGACCGTATTGAAGTTTTACGTGGCCCTCAAGGAACTTTATTTGGTCAAAACTCTACGGGCGGTGCTGTAAATGTAATCAGCAAGAAGCCTAGCTTCGATGGATATGAAGGCAAATCTGATATTACTTTTGGTAATTATGGGCTGAAAAAATTCAGAACGTCTAACAATATACCTTTTAACAATAATGTTGCGGCAAGGGTATCTTTCACAACTACCGAAAGAGATGGTTTTAGTAAGAATGTTGTTACGGGACAAGATTTGGATGATGCAAACAATTACAGCCTAAGAGGAGACCTCTTAATAGACTTAGATTCAACATCTAGTCTTAGATTCTTTGCTCAAATCTTTGATGTTGATAGAAACGGATCAGCGATGAGAGGTATTGATGACCCTACACCTGACATTCGTAAACTTGCTCAGGATACTGTCTCTAAGCATGAGTTAACTTCGAAAGTATTTGCTGGAATATTTGAGAAAGATCTTGGGTTTGCAACCTTGAAAGCCATGGGAAGCATCCAAGAGGATGACATTCTAGTTGTTAGGGACAATGACAGGCATAACTTAGGAGATTTAGTTCTCTCAATACCTGGTTTAAATCCAGAGGTATGCGTTGATCCTCAGACCGGTCAGGTTGGTGGGAATTTTGGATGTTTTGCTACTTATCAAAGAGCTGAATTCAATCCAGAAACCTCTTTAGTAGATACCAAAACTTTTGAAATAAATTTAATTTCAAATGAACCTATTCTTAACGGTAGCTTAGATTGGACAGTGGGTGCTTTTTATATGGAGCACGAGATTGAAAATACTATTCGAGGCTATCGAAATAATGACGATAATCCAGCCCTTAGATATGTTTGCGGGGAATCCTTTGCTGATCCCAATTATTGCTATGAGCATATCTATTCATTCCCGGGTGCCTTTGCAGTGTTTGGAGCTGATTTTGATTTTGTAACCGATGCTAAACCCACCAGAGAGTCTTACTCTATTTATGGGCAGGCTACTTTGAATGTAAGGGAAGATTTTAGACTGGTATCAGGACTAAGGTATTCCGAGGATACCTTTTCTACCAATGTAACAAACTTCTTTAGTGTAGAAACCTTCCAAGAAAAGGGTACCTCAGATGAAACCACTGGAAAAATTACCGCAGAACTTGATTTTTCAGATGACATAATGGGATATGTATCGCTCACCAGAGGATTCAAACCCGGAGGTAGTAATTTAACTTTTGGTTTTACAGAGGCCGAAGACATTGCTGCTGGGAGACCAGTTGCGCCTGCCATGGTATTTCCAACTTTTGAAGCAGAAAAAGTGGATGCAATTGAGTTTGGTCTGAAGACGGATCTCATGGATGGGCGAGCCAGAGCAAATATTGCAGCATTTTCTTATACTTATGAAAACCTTCAGTTTCAAGCAACAGATCCTGATCCATACAGGGGAGGGGTTGCCAACATTCCTGAATCAGAAATGTCAGGATTAGAAATTGAATTCACCAGTTTAGTAAGCGATGCTTTGGTTCTGGATATGAATATTGCTTTCTTAGATTCTGAAGTAACTTCAGACTATATGGTTTTAGATAATGTTGATGCCTATCAGTATTTCTTTGGTCAAGAAGACCTTAGGTATGGTCTTAGAGAAAACGTTAAAGGAAATAAATTAGCAAAAAGCCCCGAGTTTACAGCTGATATTATGTTAACGCATGAAAGAATGCTCGCTTCCGGTGCAATGCTTACCAGTATCTTGCAATACGTGCATAGAGGAGATTTTCAACAGAGGGTTTCAAATAACTCTATAGTGGATGCTATTGATTCTTACGATATATTTAACCTCACCTTTGGTATTGATTTTGTTGGAGATAAGTGGGGCTTAGACTTTATGATTCTTAATGCTACCGATGAAAATGGCATCAATTCAAGCATGACTGATGTGTTTGGTGTTGCAGCTACAGGGCTTGAATTAATACCACCAAGACAGGCAATGATTCGTCTCAGCATGAATTACTAAAATAAAAAGCAAATATTATTTGTTAATAGTGTTCTCAATTCTGTAGAATTACCCACTTGTCTATGGATAAGTTATTCATCAAATCAGAAGACCTTCTTAGCGATGCATTTAAACTTGCTTGGAAGGTTTTCGAGAGCGGATACCAACCCAATTACATCGTTGGTGTATGGCGAGGTGGCGCTCCTATAGGTATTGCCGTTCAGGAACTCCTCAGTGTTTTGGGCGTAAAGTCTGATCACATTGCAATTAGAACTTCATATTACAAGGCTATTGATCAAACTGAGGGAGAGGTATCAGTATACGGACTTAATTATGTAATTAAGAATGTGCATTCTGAAGACTCTTTATTGATCGTTGATGATGTGCATGATACCGGCATCTCTATAGATAAAATTATTTCTGATCTTTCAAGTGCTTGTAAGAAAAATACTCCTCAAATCAAAGTTGCTACTCCCTACTATAAGCCCAATAAAAATAAAACTAGTAGAGTTCCAGACTATTATTTATATGAAACTGATAAATGGCTTGTTTTTCCGCACGAGCTTGATGGCCTTACTTTAGATGAAATTAAAGAAAATAAGCCAGAGATCAAAGACCTGCTTTCTAAATTGAAAGACTATTTATCCTGATGATAAACTCTAAAGATAACAGAATTTTAGTACTCGATTTTGGGTCTCAATATACGCAATTAATTGCAAGAAGAGTTCGTGAAAACGAAGTCTATTCTGAAATTCTTCCATGGGATATTGGAGAAGATCGGATAAAGGAATGTAATCCAAAGGGAATCATTCTTTCCGGGGGACCAGAATCTGTTACCAAATCTTTTACTCCTCGCATACCTCAGATATGTTTTGACATGGAAGTACCTTTGCTGGGTATATGTTACGGAATGCAAACTCTAGCTGAACAATGCTCTGGAATAGTTTCTGCATCTGATGCTAAGGAGTTTGGAGAGGCTAAACTCAAAATAGAACAAAACTCAAAAATATTTGAAGGCATAGATAGCTCTAACTTAATTGATGTTTGGATGAGCCATGGGGATAAAGTAACCTCTATGCCAAAAGACTTTATTTTAATTGGCTCAACAGAATCAGCTCCTATAGCAGCAATTCAGCATAATACTAAGGACATATTTGCCCTTCAGTTCCACCCTGAAGTGACTCATACCAGCATAGGGCCAGCTATATTCAGGAATTTTCTCTTTGAAATATGTGGGTGTCATAAAGATTGGAGAATTGAGGATCTTATTTCTAGAAAAGTAGAAGAAATAAGAGAACAAGTTGGTAGTAATAATGTTTTACTGGGCCTTTCAGGCGGGGTTGATTCTTCAGTTACTGCAATGTTGTTACAAAAGGCAATTGGCAAGCAGCTATATTGCATGTTTATAGATAATGGGCTTTTAAGAAAAAATGAGGTTAATCAGGTTAAAGAAATTTTTGAGGAGAAATTTGACTTAAATTTAAAAGTGGTTGATGCCAGCGATATATTTTTAAGACATCTAAAAGGAGTGACTGATCCGGAGCAAAAGAGAAAAATTATTGGAAGAACCTTTATAGATGTCTTTGATAATGAATCTTTGGATTTTAATTGCGAAATTGATTTCTTAGCCCAAGGTACAATTTATCCTGATGTAATAGAGTCATCTGTTTCAGAATCTAAAGAAGCCCGAATTATTAAATCTCATCATAATGTTGGTGGGTTACCTCAAGAAATGCGAATGGAGCTGGTGGAGCCCTTAAGAAATTTATTTAAAGATGAGGTTAGAAAAGTTGGTAAGGAACTGGAGCTTCCTTCAGAGTTATTAAATAGGCATCCATTTCCTGGGCCAGGTTTGGGCGTACGAGTTTTGGGTGAGTTGACTCAAGAAAGACTAGATGCGCTTAGAGAAGCGGATGCAATATTTATTGAAGAATTAATAGCAGCTAACCTTTATGACAAAGTATCTCAGGCTTTTTGCGTCTACTTACCAGTTAAATCCGTTGGGGTAGTGGGTGATGAGAGACGCTATGCCGATGTAATTGGTATTAGAGCTGTTGAAACTGTTGATTTTATGACTGCCCATTGGGCAGATCTTCCATATTCTTTCCTATCAAAGGTATCTTCAAGAATTGTGAATGAAATTGACAGTATAAGCAGAGTTGTTTATGACATTTCAAATAAGCCACCTGCTACTATTGAGTGGGAGTAGTCGTGTTGGCTGAAACCCTTATGTTTGCTGACTTTTGTAGTTACAAACTTGTTACAAACTCCCTCTAAACACTCCATTCCTACATTGCTACTTACAAACTCTGTTACAAAGTCTATCAACTATTGTGATTCATAAGAATTTTTCTATATCTCTGTCGTTTATCAATAAATATTTAACTCTTAAATCCGATTCTGATTTGATAACACTAACAATATTCAGTTCAATTAATTCCTTAATTATTTTTCTTGCTGTTGGAATCGAAACGTAATCAGTAAGAAATTTTTCATAATCACTAATTTTAAATTTTTTATTAGATTTACCGAATTTCTTAATTGCTCGGAGATGGTTTATGTTTATTCGTTTCATTACAGTTTTTTCTTATGATGACCTACGTTATCTTTTATGTACATAAATAAAACATAAGATATTTGCTGTAAATAATTTATCTTTTTAATTAAAGATCTTTGTTCAGAATCAATATGTGAATTACAACATAACTGAAGAGTGAGATTAAATCTTATGACGAGTTGAAAGCTGAAATGGAAGTAATTTTGCAGCAGATGATTGAAGCTAAGAAGAACGAACGTGCTAACACTGAAGGAAGTAAAGCGCCTTTGCAAAAGTTTGGCTTTACAGCTTGGATGTTAAAAGGTTCGTTAGCTGAAGGACGGAAGAAACAGTGAGTGAAATGCGAAATTTCTCTGGTAAGAGTTATAGAGTTCTGTTTTTCGGACGAGCAAAATGTAGTTCAACTGAAGATTTATTAAAAAAGCTAGTTCGGTATGGCTTTGATGTAACCTTCATTAGATCGCGCAACCGTGGCGAACAACTACCAGAAGATATTTATTGGTGGGAAGGTGAATACATCATGTGTTTCAGAAGTTTATTTGTGCTTCCAAAACGTTTAATTGATAAAGCGAGTGTTGCAGCAATAAACTTTCATCCAGCGCCTCCAGAATATCCTGGAAGTGGGTGTATTAACTTTGCACTCTATGATGAAGTACGCGAATATGGTGTAACTGCACACATTATGAACGAACTTGTCGATAATGGAAAAATTCTTGAAGTGCGTCGTTTCCCAGTAACACCACATGATGACTTGCCTACTGTTCTTTCTAGAACGCATAGTGAGCTTTTTAACTTATGCTCTGATTTCATCAGTGGTATATATTCGTATGGTGAAAACTTCTTAAAAGAAAAAATAGAGGCATCAGAAAATGAAGTTTGGAAGGGTAACGCAAGACTTCTTAAAGAATTGGATGCGCTGCAAACAATAGATACAAAGGTTTCAGAAAAAGAGCTTAAGCGCATAATTCGCGCTACCTATATTGAGGGTTATCCACCGAGAGTTGAACTTCACGGCTTTACATTCCGATTAGAGCTTAATGACTAATGAATGATAGTTTGGTTGGGAAGCGTATTATTCACGCTAAGGTAAGGTTGCTATTATACTATTCTCACCGACTCTATCAAATGTATTTGGAGTCAAATAAAAAGTTTATCTACGCGTACATTCTTCGAAAAGTAAACGGCAAATTGTACAAGGCATTACATGATAGCGCTGCGTATTTACAAGATGAAACTTATGCCGACGCTATAGAGTTCATGTTGCATCTTGATGTTTGGATGACCATTTGGGACTCTGAATACGACAAGAATAAGCCGAATTTGCACGATACTTTTACTTTTGATAACTACATAAACTTTCCGAAATCTAGCGTGGAAAATTTACTTTTGGATTTGGCGAGCTTAAGTGAGTGAGTGGCTCGATAACCAAAAGAAATCAAACATTAGCATTCCTGTGTCTTTGTTATAAATACTGTTGTAAAGTTCTACTGCATTGCATAACTAAAAACGCATTTAATTTAAGGATAAAATTAAAACATGAAATATAGACCAGAAATTGATGGTTTAAGAGCATTCGCATTATTGCCAGTAATTCTATTTCACGCTGGCTTTGAGTGGTTTAGTGGGGGTTTTGTAGGAGTAGATGTTTTCTTTGTAATAAGTGGTTACTTGATTGCAACCATCATTATTTCTGAGATGACTGAAGGAAAATTCAGCCTCATCAATTTTTACGAACGTCGTGCTCGTAGAATTCTGCCCGCTCTATTCTTTGTTATGGCTGCCTGCTTGCCATTTGCTTGGCTGTGGCTAGTACCTAATGACCTTAAAGATTTTGGACAGAGTCTAGCGGCGGTATCTATATTTTCTTCCAATATTTTATTTTGGTTAGAGAGTGGCTATTTTGAAACGGCTACTGAATTGAAGCCCTTGCTTCACACTTGGAGTTTGGCTGTTGAGGAGCAGTATTATATCCTATTCCCAATTTTTTTAATGTTCTTCTGGAAACTTGGGGTTAGGTGGGTCTTAATCTTATTATCTATAGTATTTTTAATCAGTTTAGGTATTTCTCATTGGGCTTCATCTAACTCTCCTTCTGCTAACTTCTATCTGTTACCAACAAGAGGCTGGGAATTATTAGTTGGTGTCTTCGCTGCTTTCTATCTAAACTATAACACTCACTTTAAATCTCACATCTTAAATCAAGCGCTAAGCCTGCTTGGCTTTGGGATGATCGTTTATTCAATTATGGCTTTTGACAAAAAAACTCCGCTTCCAAGTTTATATACTTTGATCCCTACTATAGGAACAGGTTTATTGATTCTGAGCGCAGTTCCAAAGACTCTTATTCATAATTTACTGGGTCTAAAGCCTTTCGTTGGCGTGGGTTTGATTTCCTATAGTGCGTATTTGTGGCATCAGCCTTTATTGGCATTTACCAGGCATCGAATTTTTTTTGAAGCATCAGATTTTTTACTTATTTTCATATGTCTAAGTTCATTGTTGTTGGCGTACCTTAGTTGGCGATTCATAGAGGCGCCATTTAGGAACAAGCAAGCTTTTACTCAAAATAAAATCTTTATGCTCTCTGCTACTGGAATAGTGATCTTCTCTGTGTTGGGATTATTCCTCCAATTAGAGCCCCTGCTAGGTAAGGCACCAGGTAAATTACAAAATATTCAATATCAATCACTGGCTAATAAGGTCTTATTGGAAGGGGAGGTCTGCTCGGATGAGGATATTACACATCAACAAACTTTTTCATTCTGTACATTAGGGGACAAGGATTCAGATAAATCTCTGGTTTTTTATGGGGATTCACATCTTCAAGCCCTTCAGTATTCGCTCGATCATAAACTACGAATGGCGAACCTAAAGGGAATTTGGTTGCGCAATGTTTTGACATGCGAAACAACAATTTTTACGACAATTAGAAATAACATAAGTCTTAATAAGCTAGAATGTCCTGCTAATTACGTCGAAGCGCTAGATTATTTCGCTGATGCGGACTATCTCGTGCTAGTTAGTCGTTGGAGCATGAAGTACTTTTTCCCTTCAAGTGAAATTAATCACCCGCACTTTATAAATAAGTCACTTGGTTGCGAAGAGAAGGACCTTCCTTACAGGGACTACATGCCGATGGATAATTATGGCTTTAAGGATCCATCTGCCGAAAGCATGGCTGAGGCTCTCGTAAACCTGTTGGAGGCTTCAAGTTCCAAACTAACCACAGTTGTAGTTTATCCAGTGCCTGAAGTTGGTTGTGATCCCTACAAATACAACGTTCATCATAAAAATATTACTGGCTTCGAGCTAGAGACTCTCTCTTTTCCTGTTGAGGAGTACGATCGAAGAAATGAATTTGTTATAAGCACTCTTGACGAATTCTACGAGCAAAATAGAGCAGCTGTCATTCCAGTTAGATTGAGATCTGCTTTTTGTCATAGACATGGCATTGAGGGATGTCTTGTGGTAGAAAATTCGGCTCCTCTTTATTTCGATGACGATCACCTCTCAGATGCTGGGGCGGATATAGTGGTTAAAGAGATATTTAAGGTTTTAGAGCTGGGTAATTGAACTAGAATGAGGTGTTGTAATGTTTACAACACAAAAATATTAAACTGTTAAAGTAACGGATTTGCGCTGCTTAAACAGAGAAGCGTGAAATGCGAATTGTTGCAAATATGTAAACAAGAATTTTAGTCACTTATTGAAAATAAGCTTTATGCTACTAATTATCTCTAAGACTGATTAAAGACAATACTTAATCTAGATTTGGTAGATCACTATAATTTAGACCAGCATATGGCAATTGTTCAGCGATAGCATTTGGATGAACGACTGAAATTATAATATCGCTTCCATAATCTCCGGAAAAAAATTGTCCTATACCAGTTGTAGGGGTAAGGTTGATGGTTGCTACTCTACCATCTTTTGTATACACAAGAGTAATTTCTTCAGCGACTTTTGAACTTAACAAAATCCAACCAGTTTCAGGTGTTGAATTTCCAAAATAAATAAGGTTTTCAGCAGGACTCAAACTAGATGAAAGGACAATTCTTCCAGATATTTGGTTTCCAGTGCCTAAGACTACTGTTGGATCTTTGATAATTTCCGAATTACTGGGGACAGGAAAGTCTGAAAGCAGATATGAAATTATCTTTCTTTGGTTAACCTGATATTCATTTACAAAAAGAGTACAGCTAGAAATTAGAAGCAATGACCCTAGGAAAATTAGTGTTTTTTTCATAGTTAGAAGTTTAATTGGTAGCCTATTTTAAACATATTATCTATAACATTACTAGATGACATTTCTATAAATATAGCGCTCCTATTATTGATATTATAGAGTAAGGCAGCACCGAATTTCTTATCGCTCTCGTCATATATTTCAGCGCTATAAGGAGGACATATTAAAGCTTGGCAAGTAGGATCGCCGCTGTCAATAATTCTAGCCTCTTTTGATATATCAAGGAAAATTTTGCCCTCAAAATTGTTGCTGTTTCCAAATCTGATACCACCAACATAACTTGCAAAAGTACTATCCCCTTCAAAATCAAATTTCTTACCATCAAAATCTGATGTTTTTACTCCAACCTCTACAAAAACATCAAATAGATTCTTAATTTTAAATTTAAAATCTTTTAGAGAAACACCTCCAATTAAATCACCAATTCCTTTATGAGCTCCCAACCTAAATGTATCAACCACCTTATCATATGATTCTGTTTTGTAATCTATCCCATCAGCTTTTCTTTCAAAAGTTGCATAAAAGGGACCTAGAAGGTCCAAAGATAGATTAATTGCAAATCCTGATTTTTCAGATTCAATGAAATGAATGCCTAATGAGGTGTATTTATAATCATTTGATTCCCTATCAGTGGTTTTAGTCTCTGAGATAGCATTAAGGGACAATATTAGTGAAAAGAATAGTAAAAAAATTTTCATTTAAAAATATTACAGAATGTACAAAAAATTTACTACCAAAGATTGCATCCTTGAAAATTAACAACCCACAAATTTGATATTTTTTTACCTCTTTTCCATTATGGACATTATAATTAGCCTCGGTTAGCCCAGGTGGTGGAATTGGTAGACACAAGGGACTTAAAATCCCTCGAAGGCAACTTCGTGCCGGTTCAAGTCCGGCTCTGGGCACCACTTCAAAGTTATGAAAGTTTCAGATGCTGTAAATTCTAGG
>Ga0222714_10004628_pt1 | contig 13378 bp, 10 predicted proteins | sample C33_3DmetaG_FD_165048 | JGI IMG/M metagenome (GOLD analysis project Ga0222714, IMG submission 165048) | Estuarine water microbial communities from San Francisco Bay, California, United States - C33_3D | ecosystem: Environmental > Aquatic > Marine > Unclassified | place: USA: California... | reverse complement strand
CGGCATCGAGTTTTGACACCTTTAGCTTCGCATCAAAGGTACCGTTGTCACCGAGCGAGCCTATCAAACGACCGCTAGCGCCGGTTTCTTCAAAGAAATCAACGCAGTCATCGCAATTGAGGTAGCCGTTCTCCCACTGCCCGTCGGTCTTACGCGTGTACGCAGAAAAAGAGCCACGGATGTCATCGGAGATCGGACCGCCTACGTAAGCGTTGAGCTTGTAGCTACCGTACTGTCCGAAGCCACCACCCACGTCAAACTCGAGACTCTCGCCCGGTTGGCGTGTGGTGATAATCATTGCGCCCGACACAGCGTTACGACCGTAGAGCGCGCCCTGCGGGCCCTTCAACACTTCGATCTGCGAAACGTTGTTCAACTCTTGGTTCAAGGCCTGCGGGTTGGTTTGCAGCACGCCATCGACGACCAGCGCAAAGTTGGTCTCGGCATCGCGTCCGGTGTTGATACCGCGAATCGTGACCTGAAGGTCTCCAACTTCCGCGGTTTGCACTTGGGCGACGCCCGGCGTCAGCGCGATGAAGTCTTGCGGACGTTCGATACCCGCGGCTTGGATTTCTTGGGCAGTAAATGCCTGCACGGTGGCCGGCACATCTTCGATGCGCTCGGCACGTTGACGGGCAGTCACCACGATTTCTTCTAGCTGGGCTTCCTGAGCCAGTGCTTTGCCGCCACTCAGAGCAGCCAACACCGCCGCACCGACCAGCGACGCACGCGAAAAACGATAAGACATGAGGGCCTCCAGAATCTTTCCTTAGACGAACGGAGTTGTGAGTCAACGCGCAGTGTACGAGGGACTGTCATCGGATAGCAACGGAGTCCGTTGCGAGCCCGGTCCAAGCGTTGTAATTACGCAACAAATTGATCACCCCTCGACCCGCGTGCGACCAGACAGCGACCCCTGCCTGTTGGTCGCACCGACTTGCAAGCCCACTCCCAGTCGCCGCCGCGAGCAATAATGCACACTCAACTACACCAAAGATGAAGTGAGACGCCTGTGAGCACGACCTCCGTCACCCGGCCAGACAGCACCCAACCTGAGAGCGCCCCGCCTAGGCCCGCGGTAGCCCCCCCCGTCCCCGCCATCGACATCGTGGCTGGCATTTGGACCGAGGAGGCGCTGAGCTATCGACCTGGCTGGCAAGACCAATTCTTTGCCGGAAAGATGAAATCGAAAGCCAATATGCAAGGGCTATCTCTCGACGCTCAGCTCGCGCAGATGGCAGAAGCGGGTATCGAGCGGGCTTTTCTCTTCGCGCCAAAGGTCGGGCGGTTAGGTCTACCGGGGTCCTTCCATTTACCGTATGAAGTCGTGGCGCGCGCGGTCGAAAAATACCCAGGCCGTTTTTATGCCATGGCAGGCATTGATCCGTATGAAGGTATGAACGGTGTGCGCGCATTGGAAGATGCGGTCAAGAATATGGGTTTTATCGGCGCCCACGTATACCCGCACTGGTTCGACTTGCCGCCCGACCATGCCAAGTACTATCCCTTTTACGCTAAGTGCGTGGAGCTTGGCGTACCGATCCAAATGCAGGTCGGACAATCGATGGTCTACGCCAAAGAGGCGCCCATGCGTAGCGTCGGTCGACCCATTTTACTCGACGGCATTGCTTGCGATTTCCCAGAGCTCAAGCTGATTGGCATTCATGTCGGGATTCCCTGGACGGACGAGATGATCGCGATGGCATGGAAGCACGACAACGTATTCATTGGCTCTGATGCACATAGTCCAAAATATTGGCCGGAAGCGTTTGTGCGCTATATCAACTCGTATGGTCAGGACAAAGTATTGTTCGGCACAGACTTTCCCGTACTCGGCTTCAAACGCACCATGGACGAAGTGCTCAGCCTCGGACTCCGGGAGCAACCGTTGCGTAAGTTCCTACGCGATAACGCGCTGAAGGTTTACGGCCTCAGCGAATAATCACTAGGCAATAGTAGCCAGGCCCATTCGCTCAGGCCCAGTTACTGAGTCTAATCACCGCCACGAGCCACTGACTCGCTCGCCTGCTCAGCCGTCAAGGCCGCGCGGGTCGACGTTAATTCTTTGATTGTCTCGGCAGACAGCCCAGCCTCTCGTAACACTTGCTCGGTGTGCTCCCCCAACCGTGGAGCGTGCTTATCAATAGAGGCTTTGGTACTACCGAAATTCACCGGGAAAGACGGCATCCGTAACTTGCCTTCAGTGGGGTGATCCACAAATTGCCAAAACCCTGTCGCCTCCAGATGCGGATCGGTGGTTAAGCTCTCAAGCGTATTCACCACAATGAGCGGTACCCCCGACTTATCAAAGGCCTTGAGCCAATCCGCTGTGGTACGAGTCGCCATGATCTCGCCCGTAATTTGATACGTGTCATCAATATTTCGAACCCGATCGGCAAGGGTCAAAAACCGCGGATCCTCAACGAGGTCCATTCGGTCTGTAATACGACAAAACTTGGCCCAGTGCGCATCGAGGTACGGCAGGATCGCAATATAGCCATCCAGCGTTTTGTAGGGTTTGCGATGGTGGCTCATCAGACGTACGTAACCCGGCTTACCGAGCGGCGGCTCAAACGTCATGCCCCACAAGTGCTCTGCCATCACGTAGTTCACCATCGTTTCAAACATTGGCACTTCGAGTTCTTGACCCTCGCCGGTTCTTTCGCGGTGAAAGAGCGCCGCGAGTACCCCATACACGACAGTGAGTGCAGTGGTTTTATCTGCCACGATGGTTGGCAGATAACGCGGCTCACCGAGCACCATTTCATTGAGCATCGCGATACCGCTGACCGCTTGAATAGAATCATCCAGAGCGCCCAAGCTACCGTAAGGACCCGCCTTGGCATAACCGTAGGCACCACAGTAGATCAGCCGCGGATTCACTGCGCGCATGTCGTCGTACTCCAAATGGAGCTTGGTCATCACCTGCGGGCGATTGTTGTGCACAAACACATCCGCATCCTTGACCAAGGCCAGCAAGGCGTCGCGTGCACCTGGCTGATTGAGATCGAGCACGATGCTGCGCTTGTTACGGTTGCAAGTCAGGTACAGCGCCGACATGCCCGGGTGACGGGACGCGCCCAGCGTACGATTACTATCGCCGCGCGGCTGCTCAATCTTGATGACATCCGCACCCATGTCGGCGAGCATCTGACAGGCCCAGGGACCGAGCACTACGCTGGTCATCTCGATAATCTTTACGCCGTGCAACGGACCAGGCATCCCGATATCTCCTTCGCTTGCAAACCGTCCACTCATGGCGTGTCGTTGCGTTGCGCACCTTCGTGCGCACTGACTACGGCACCCCCGTGTGAATGATACGCTTGGCGTCATGTCCGAAGCACCGCCGACCGTCCCCCGTCTCCCACAGGCGGTCTCTCTCATGGACCCCATCGGGGCCAGCGCGGTCATGGTCGCGGCTATGCTGTTCGCTACCAAGGGAATTTTTGCCAAACATCTCTATGATATGGGTGTCTCGGTGGAAGCCGTGGTCACAGTCCGTGCAGTGCTCGCCCTACCGCTATTTTGGTGGTTTGCCATTTACCGCGAGGGTTTACGCAAAATTCTTGATACCCCTCGTGAGGCGCTTATCGCAGCGGCAGCCGTGGGCGCACTTTGCTATTATTTTGGCGCGCTGATCGATTTCATTGCCTTGACCATGATCGATGCCAGCATCGAAAGGGTCTTAATTTTTAGCTATCCCGCGATGGTGGTCATCGTCACGTGCTGGCGAGACCGGGCTTGGCCGAGCCCGGCCGTGACAACCGCGACGCTTCTGACCTACCTCGGTATTTTCTTCACCATGGGTGGCTTCGATCTCATCGAACTTAAGGCCAATCTATTGGGAGCGATGCTGGTGATTGGTTCGGCGATGACCTATACAGTCTACTTTTTGATCAGCGAAAAATATACTCGTCAGATCGGCAGTTCGCGCTTTGCTTTATTTGCGATGACGGCGGCGCCTGCCTGCCTCGTACCGCATTTTCTTTGGACTCAAGATGTCGGCAGCTTGAGCGAGATCTCCGCGAGCGGCTGGGCATTGCTGCTTGCTCTCGGTGTGCTCTGCATGTTCTTTCCCGCCCTTTTACAGGCCGAGGGCGTACGTAGAATCGGCGCGCAGTTAGGTGCGGTACTCTCGACAGCCGGACCACCCACGACGGTGGTGATCGCGTGGCTGACGCTTGATGAGCGACTCAATCTTTGGCAATGGCTAGGGATGACCTTGATCGTTCTTGGGATTTTGGCGCTTGATCTTGCCCGCAGCCGCGGAGCCTTGGTCGCAACTCCATCATCTAGCCAGTAATCGATTGCACCACCTATTCAGTAACCCAGGCAGAACCTGATGGCGCACGCCTAAGATTAAAGGCGTACGTGAATCGAGACGCCGGATGTCGGGCGACCGTACAGAGCAGCAGTTCATCAGAGGCGCTCAAGTAGCGCCGAAGTACTTCAAGCGTAGGGGATGACCGCTCCACCTGCAAACCCTCAGCGCTTTGCGTATCCAAAGAAACCGAGCGGATTTCTACCTCCACGCGCTGGACGCGACGTCCATAACGCTTTTCGATGAGCTCAAATACGCGGCCGGTGTGCTGACCCACAATGGGCGCGACCGCCGCATAATCGGCTGGCAAATAAATATCGGACCAGCCAATAGCTTCGCCGCCGCTCGCGAGATAGCGCTTCGCCGAGACGCGATACCACCCCTCACCTGGCGGAACGCGAAGCTGACGCGCGAGCGCGCCATCAATCGTGACCGGCTCGATGCACACCGCCTCCAATCGACTGCCAGTCGGGTAGCGCATCAGCTCGGCGGGTGAGCCTAGATGTTGCACCGTCGCTTTAATGGGCTCTTGCGCGATCACGACCGTGCCAATGCCACGCGCGCGGCTGATCAGACCCCATTCGCTCAGACGCCGCAGCGCTTCGCGGACCGTGTAGCGGCTGACCCGGTAACGCGATACCCACTCGTGCTCACCAGGGAGGATACTGCCGACTGGGTAGCGACCGCGGGCGATGTCCGTCGCTAGGCGCTCAGCGAGTTGCTGATAACGTGGTGTCTTCACCCGATGTGCATTCGCATTCATGACGTGGCATCCTACCGTTTGTCCGGACATTTGCACAGATATCTCTATCGCCACCCATGCCCAATGGAAGGATGCCTGAATGAGCCAGTCCTCAAAGCCGATCGGTCCGCAACGTTTCCGCGAATCTTTTGGTCGTTATTACGAAGATTTCAATGTTGGAGACGTATACGAGCATCGCCCGGGACGCACGATTTCTGAAACGGATAACACCTGGTTCACGCTACTGACTATGAATACGCACCCGCTGCACTTTGATGCGGAATACGGCAAAGCATCGGAGTTCGGTCGTTGCATCGTGTGCTCCCCTCTGACCGTCGCACTGCTCGTGGGCATGAGCGTCACTGACGTGAGTCAAAAAGCCGTCGCGAATCTCGGTTGGAAAGAGATCCGCATGTCAGCCCCGGTCTTCGCGGGCGACACCTTGTACGCCGAATCGGAGGTCCTCGCCAAGCGCGAGTCCAACTCACGCCCCACCGCTGGCATCGTGACCGTTCGAACCATCGGTCGTAATCAAGATGGCACCGAGGTCTGCAGCTTCGAGCGTAGCATCCTCGTCGCCAAACGCGGGCACTCGGTCGAAGATAAGCTGAATTATTGAAGCTTCAAACATTTTGCTTCCAACCTAATTTTCAATTGAGACGCAGCATGAACACGTCACCCCTCGATATCGATCAAGACATCCTAGACAGCATTGAGCGCTGGAGTGAACGCGAACTCAAACCGATCGCTAAAAAATACGATCATGCCGATGAATATCCCGAAGAAATCGTCGAGCAAATGCGCGAGCTCGGCTTATTTGGCGCGACGATCGCGCCGCAGTACGGTGGGCTAGGACTTAGTGCCTCGACCTATGCGCGCTTGGTCACCCAAATTGCCTCCATCTGGATGGCGCCCGTCGGTATTTTCAATTCGCATCTAATCATGGCGGCCTGCGTTCAGCGCCACGGCACGGATGCCCAAAAAGCACGCTGGTTACCCAAATTCGCGAGTGGCGAATGGCGCGGTGGGATCGGCTTGACCGAGCCCAATGCCGGTACGGATCTACAATCCATTCGCTCGGTTGCGCGTCGGGATGGCGATTCGTATGTCATCAACGGCACCAAGACTTGGATTACCAACGGCGTCTATGGCTCTCACTTTGCGGTATTGGTTAAAACAGATCCAGAAGCTACCCCGCGACACAAAGGAATGAGTCTCTTCATCTGCGAAAAAGGCGAAGGTTTTACGGCGGCCAAAAAAATCCGTAAATTGGGCTATAAATCTATTGATAGCGCGGAACTCGTGTTCACCGATTACCGCGTACCCGCTGATCATCTCATCGGCGGTAGTGAGGGACGCGGCTTTCAACAAGCCGTCGGCGGTCTTGAACTCGGTCGCATTAATGTTGCCGCTCGTGGCGCGGGAATCGCTCAAGCCGCTTTACGCGACGCACTTCGCTACGCGCAGGAGCGCCAAACTTTTGGTAAACCGATCGCTCAACATCAAGCCATCCAGCTCAAGCTCGCGGATATGGCGACCCGTGTAGAGGCGTCACGTCTACTGATTGACCAAGCCGCGCAAAAATATGATACCGGCGAGCGCTGCGATCTCGAATCGAGCATGGCTAAACTTTTCGCCTCGGAAGCCGGTGTCGAGAATAGCCTCGAGGCCATGCGGATCTTTGGCGGTTACAGCTACTCGATCGAGTACGACGTGGAACGCTACTATCGTGATGCGCCGCTCATGTGCATTGGCGAAGGCACCAATGAAATGCAGCGGATCATCATTGCCCGCCAGCTCATGGAGCGAAATCCGCTGTGACCACACCGCACTTGCCGCTCAAAGGGGTTCGGATTCTGACATTTGAGGCGTTCGGTGCAGGGCCATTCGGATCCATGTATCTCGCTGACCTTGGCGCAGAAGTCATCAAAATCGAGAATCGAGCCCAAGGTGGAGATGCAACGCGTGGCATGGGCCCCTATTTTTTGGGCGAACACGACTCGCATTTTTTTCAGACCTTTAATCTCAATAAACGCAGTGTCTGCTTAAACCTGAAGACCGATGCCGGTCGTGCCGCCTTTGAGCGTCTAGTTGCTCGCTCAGATGCCGTCATGAACAATCTGCGCGGCGATCAACCTGACAAACTCGGTCTGACTTATGACGCACTGAAAGCGGTTAACCCTCGCATCGTCTGCGCTCACCTGTCCGCCTATGGACGACAAAACGAACGTCGTGCGTGGCCGGGGTATGACTATTTGATGCAAGCCGAGGCGGGGTACCTCCATGTGACTGGTGAACCGGACACCCCTCCCGCGCGGATGGGCCTCTCGATCATTGACTTCATGACGGGTATCACAACGGCATTAGCCTTGGTGTCCACTCTGTTGGGTGTCTCCCGTAGCGGAGTCGGTCGCGATATCGATGTCAGTTTGTTTGATGTGGCTTTACACCAACTTTCCTACCCTGGAACGTGGTACCTCAATGAAAAATGGGTGACTGGGCGAGCACCTCGCAGCGCCCATCCAACGGCGACACCGGTCCAATTATTCAAGACCGCTGACGGCTGGATTTTCATCATGTGCATGACAGAAAAATTCTGGCAGGAACTCATGGGGGTACTCGGTCGCCCTGCTCTCGCTGACGATATCCGCTTCAGCACGATGCCCGCACGACGCGAGCATCGCGAGGCGCTCACCCCACTCTTGGACACTATTTTTGAAACCGACACCACCGCCAACTGGCTGCAGCGTCTACAAGGCGTATTACCTGCTGCGCCCGTCCATGATCTCGCACAGGCCTTAGAGAACCCATTCCCCATCGCGACAGGGATGATCCGTCATACGCCCCACCCTAAGCGTAACGACTTCAGAAGCTTTGCAAACCCCATCTTGCTTGATGGCGCACGCTTGCCGGCAAAGTCGGCGCCTGCACTCGGCGCAGACACGGACGCGGTACTCAAAGAATTGGGCTACACTGATGACGAGCTCACCGCCCTACAGCAACAAGGTGTGATTTGACAACGAAGATTGCAGGATGCATGCATGAAACTGGAAGGTTTGCGGGTCGTTGATCTGTCGCTATTTCTGCCGGGACCCTTTCTCACGCAGATTATGGCGGATCATGGTGCCGAGGTTATCAAGATTGAGCCGCCCGGCGAGGGTGAACCGGGACGTCACATTGGCTTAGGCGAAGATGGGAATAGCGTTTTTTATCGCAATACGCACCGCGGCAAAAAAAGCGTTTGTATCAACCTTAAGCATCCAGCCGGTCGCGAGCTCGTACTTGATCTCTGTGATCGCGCCGATGTCGTGATCGAAGCCTTTCGGCCCGGAGTGGTCGACCGCCTAGGCGTCGGGCCGGGGGTGGTGAGATCACGAAATCCCAAAGTGGTCTACTGCTCGATTGCCGCGTTTGGGCAAACGGGACCCTATCGGGATCTGCCCGCTCATGATTTGGCCACCGAAGCACTCGGTGGCGTGGTGAGCCTCAACCTAGGACAGGACGGCGAGCCCACTCTCCCCCACGTGCCCGTCGCCGATATCAGCGCGTCGCTCTTTGCATTCGGGGGCATCATGATGGCGCTCTATCGTCGCCAGCAAACCCAACAAGGCGACTACCTCGATATCTCCATGCATGATGCGGTGCTCGCCTGCACACCGAATGTAACAGGCCCAGTTTTTGTGGATAAACAAGCACCTGTGGTCAAACAACAACGTAGTTTAGGCGGCGCTGCGTTTTACAATATTTATCGAACGGCAGATGGCCGACACATCGTGCTCGGCGCCCAAGAAATCAAATTTGTTCGTAACTTACTCACCGCACTGGATCGCCCCGATTTCATTACCCTCTGCGAGCAAGGCCCTGGCGCGCATCAGCAACCGCTGATCGATTTTTTGCGCACTACTTTTCTCACCCGAACAAGGGATGAATGGGAAGCGTGGTTTCGAGGCAAGGATATCGGATTTGCTGTCGTCAAAGATTTGCGTGAAGCATTTGATGATCCGCAAGCCGAGGCACGCCAAATGCGCCTACTCGATGCGCAAGGCCGCGAGCATATTGGTCTGGCGGTCAAATTCATTGACGAGCCTGGCAGGGCGAATTTCTCGCTCGCCGGAAAAGGCGAGCACAACGATATGATCTTGCGCGAACTCGGCTATGACGAGACAGCCATTCGCGCGCTTTACGCCGCTGGCACCCTGGAGTCCTAATGCGAAACACGCGTGCTCACGTCGGTGCGATGGCAGCCGGCTGGGCGCTGGCGGTAGTGGGCGCCTCACTGGGCGGTTTACACGCCCAAACAAAGCAAGACACCCCCATATCGGTCAACGGCGGCTCGACCACAGATCGCGTAGAGCCGGATGAGCCTATCGAGCTCGAAGAAATCGTAGTCAGCAGTCGCAGGCAGATCGGTAGCGTGATAGGCGATATCGAACCAGAACTACAATTAAGCGCGCGGGATATCCGTAACCTCGGCGTGAGCAATGTGGCAGAGCTCATCAGCGCGCTCGGCTCGCAGCTGGGAAGTGGGCGCTCGGCCGGCGGGGGTCGCCCGATCGTTTTACTAAACGGCGTGCGCGTCGCGAGCTTTCGCGAAATTCGCGATTTACCGAGTGAGGCTATCCTACGCAGCGATATCTTGCCGGAAGAAGTGGCGCTCAAATATGGCTATGCGCCGACCCAACGCGTATTGAACATTGTCTTACGACCGCGTTTTCGAGCGATCACACTGGAAGCAGACGCGGGCGGGCGTAGCGCAGGGGGTCGTCGTACTGACGAGCTCGAGGCGTCTTGGCTACGGCTACGCGATCCTTTGAGATGGCAGCTAGAGGGCGCTCAATCACAGAGTGACGCCCTCTTGGAGGCCAGCGATCCCACCCGCTCGCTGTTACCTGAGCTCCGTACACGCGCGCTCAACACTGTTGTTGGCCGCCCACTCATGGAGGGCTGGTCCGGAACACTCAGCGCATCGATTGATGAGCGCGAAAGCACACGACGGCTTGGATTGGTCAAGGACCAGCGCGTGACTCGCGAGAACGATTTACAGCAGTTACGCGGTAGCGGACAACTACAAGGCGCGTGGGCGGGTTGGCGAATCACCGCGAGTCTCAATGCAGAGCGCGAGCAAAACGAGTCACGGACGCGTGCGGGCGAGCAGCTGAGCGCAAGCAGCGAATCGACTAACCAGACGCTGGATGCGGACGTGCTCTTATCCGGCAGCGCTGGCGATTTACCCGCGGGCGCAAGCTCGGTCAATGTTCGTATGGGTTATGGCGAGCGACGTATCCGCGCCACGACAAGCGCGCTCACTCGTTTATTGACGCGAGAGCGCCAAGACTTGCGCGCCAGTATCGATCTGCCAATTTGGGAGGGCAGCAATCCCGAAAGCACGCGTCGCAGCCTCAGCCTCAATATAAATGGTGCGATGGAAAATCTCTCCGACTTTGATCAGCTACATGTCGTGGGCGCGGGACTGAATGCCCGAGTCGCCGACGAATGGCGAGTGCTTTTATCTTTGACTCAAGAAGAGAATGCACCTGCCATGACGGAACTCGGTGCGCCCGAAGTGCGCACGCCTGCGGTTCGTAGTTTTGACTTCCTGCGCAACGAGACCGTTTTCGTCACTCGCATCGATGGTGGTAATGCCGATTTGCTCGCGAGTGAAACTCGTACGATAAAAGCGGGCATTAATGGCAAACCACTCAAAGATATCGATCTCGATTTTGGTATCGAATATCTGCAGATCGACTCTGATCGTCTAATTGGAGATCTGCCACTCGCCACCGCAGTCACCAGCCTTGCGTTTAGCGAACGCTTTGAGCGTGACGAGGACGGACGCTTAACGGTGATCGATGCGCGCCCCCTAAATCTTGGCGATCGGCAACGACGCGAATGGCGGTGGACCGCAAACCTGCGTCGACCTTGGGGCCCGCAGCTTGAGCCTCCCGCGCGTGGACGCGGACGGCCCGATCCTGCTCGCTTTCGCGCGTTCGCCCGTCAAGGCAGCTGGCAACTCGCCCTCACCCACACACTGCGTCAGCGAGATTCCGTTCGTCTAAATACCCCAAATCGTAGCGTGCTGGATTTACTGGACGGGGACCTACTTTTCAATGATCGCGGCAGTACCCAACAGGAGATGGAGCTACGCCTCAGCGGTGCGCGCAATGGCTACGGAGGACGATTGAACGCGCGCTGGCAACAAGGTACGCGGGTTAACACCGGTCTGATCGTGAGTGCCGAACAACCCGATCCTCAAGGATTACGCTTTGCCGATCTGACGACCGTGGATCTGCGACTCTTCGCTGACCTTGGCCTGCAGTCCTTCGCGAGCGGTCGCGACTGGCTGCGTGGTGCACGGGTCGTTGTCAGAATCGATAACGTCTTTGATCAGCGTCAGTCCGTCACGGATTCGGCGGGGTTAACGCCCGCGAACTACCGACCTGAACTCTTGGATCCTCTTGGACGATATATCGAACTCAGTGTGCGAAAACTCTTTGTTCCCTTTCGTCCTACCGCTCGTCCTCGTACGGAGCCAGAGTCAACCGAGACATCGCGCACCGCTCCACCGGCGCCCCGTTAAAGGCTTTCCGCTCCTCCGTTGGCGAACACGGCAAAAACCACAGTGGTGGCCATTGACCATGGCTGCGATAATGCGCCTCGTCATCCTTAGTCTGTAGGCCGTCTCTCATGCTTGAGTCTCTGGAACGCGTTCCGCCCGATCCCATCCTCGGTGTGTCTGCTGCGTTTGCGCAGGACCCCTCCCCCGACAAAATCGATTTAGGGGTGGGTGTGTACAAGGACGAAGCGGGTCGTACTCCGGTGCCGCGCGCGGTTCGTGCTGCAGAGTCGGCAATGCTCGCGGCACAATCCACCAAGAGCTACCTCAGCCCGGTGGGTAACCCGCAATTTAACCAACGGGTGGCTGAACTGGTCTTGGGCGACGGCCTCGGCGGTCGACGAACCGACTTATCGCTTGCTCAAGCGCCAGGTGGAAGTGGCGCACTACGCCTTGGCGCAGCTTTGCTCACAGCGGCCTCGCCTCAGGTCGCCATGCACGTGAGCGATCCGACTTGGGCGAACCACATCCCTTTACTCGGTAGCGCCGGTATTCCACTCAGTCGCTACCCCTATTACGACCCCACAACGCATCGCGTGCGGTTCGCAGAACTCTGTGACTATTTGAATACGCTGCCGGCTGGCGCTGTGGTGCTACTCCATGCCTGTTGTCACAACCCGACCGGACAGGATCTAGACCTTTCGCAATGGCAGCAGATTGCCGAGATTCTGGTGCATCGCGGCCTACTGCCCTTCTTAGATATCGCCTATCAAGGGCTAGGTGAAAATCTACAAGCCGATAGCGCGTCGATTCAGTTACTCGCCAAACGCGTTCCGGAAATGATTGTTGCAATTTCTTGCTCAAAGAATTTTGGACTCTATCGTGAGCGCACCGGCCTTTTATTGGTTGCCAGTGAAAATGCCGAAAGAGCGTCCATCATCAGCGGACAATTAGGTCGGTTGGCGCGTACTCTTTGGTCAATGCCACCCGATCACGGAGCAGCGATCGTCGCGCACTTACTGGGCGATCCGGCACTGCGCAGCGACTGGCAAGGTGAGCTTGCGCATATGGCCGGACGGATCAATGATTTGCGCCGCGCTCTCGCCGATACACTTAGCCAGAAGACACAACAAGATTTTTCCTGGATCGCTGCGCAGCGTGGCATGTTCTCGAAACTACCGCTTGATGCCGGGCAGGTGAGAGCGGCCCGTGAGCAACACCATATCTACATGGCGCCCGATGGCCGTATCAATATCGCAGGCGCAAGTAACGAGAATATGTCGCGCCTGACGGAAGGACTCGCAGCGGTGATGGCGTGATCGACCGAGACACAGCTAGCGCTACGGCCGTCCCGAGCGCTGGACACCCTTCGCTCGATGCGTGGTGGATGCCCTTTACTCATAATCGGTTTTTCAAAAATCATCCGCGTCTGATCACTGCAGCCGAAGGAGCTTATTACACACTCTCCGATGGTCGGCGAGTCTTTGATGCTTTGTCGGGGCTATGGTGTTGCCCGCTCGGGCACTCCCCTTGCGCGATTGTCGAAGCCGTTCAGCAGCAGGTCGCCAAGCTCGACTTCAGTCCCAGTTTTCAGATGGGCCATCCGGCGGCCTTTCACTTGGCCGAACGAATCACGACACTCGCCAAGCGCGAAGGTGACAAAGTATTTTTAGTGAACTCGGGCTCCGAGGCTGTTGATACCGCGTTGAAGATCGCGGTTGCCTATCACCGAGCGCGCGGCGAAGCCTCGCGGACACGGATT
>Ga0222714_10004626_pt1 | contig 13379 bp, 15 predicted proteins | sample C33_3DmetaG_FD_165048 | JGI IMG/M metagenome (GOLD analysis project Ga0222714, IMG submission 165048) | Estuarine water microbial communities from San Francisco Bay, California, United States - C33_3D | ecosystem: Environmental > Aquatic > Marine > Unclassified | place: USA: California... | reverse complement strand
GTATCCGCTGGTGTATAATGTAAGCATTAGAATACAGCGTTCAGAGCGATATTACAGATCCTAACACCCCAATTCATCAGGACTAAAAAGGATGTGACAAAAATCAATCTGTCTAGGTTGGAATACCTCATGGGGTTGTGGTGCTTGTATTACTAGCACACTTTAGACGTGCCCCCTTTCAGAAACAAAAAAGAGGGTTAATCTCCGTGTGTTGTATAAGACCCCCCTGAAGGTCTCAGAGGGTCTTGTGGACGGTTTGTGGGGTGGCCTCGTCAAAGTTAAATGAAATTGATATTCTATCCTCGTTACTCCTATTAGAAAAGACTTGATGTTCTAACCAACTAGGAAATATGTATAATGTATTTTCTTTTGGAATGAATCTCCATACAGGACTAGTATACTTGTTATACTCTTCTTGCTTTTTATTCCAATCTCTAGAAATTGGAGATAAAGATGGGTGTCTAAATTCAATGTTGCCACAGTCTTCTGGAGTTTTAACATAAAAAACTCCAGACAACATACATTTTGGATGATCATGTACTTGATTGTATGCACCAGGACCATTAATATTGATCCAAGCAGTGTTCATGATTAAATTTGACCTGAGAGAAATTTTATCTGCAAATTCTTTTGCATTTGTTAACATTTCGTCAAAAAAATAATCTAAAGGAGTATTGCCTATATTTAATCTTGACGATTGCCACCCATTTATGTTACTTACGTTTGCACCTCTATCAATTTCTCTTTTGCAATAGCAATCATACTCCATGTCTGCTAGATCAAAATCAAAAGTCTTCTCTAAAATGGGAACAGAGAATAAATCAGTTATTTCCATACTAATCAATCACAAATTCTTCATATGATGCCCAACCAGTAGCAATATACTTAACTTGTGTTGGACTAGGTATTCCCATATGAGAGTGAGTCCATGCTGCTGGCCACATCCATAAGTCTCCCTTCTTTGCCTTTAATGTTATGTTTTGATGAGGAAACCTTGTTCCTCCTTTATCAGTCACATCATTTAAATATAACATCCATGCAAGTATCCTCTTGCTTGCTATATCATCGGCACCATGTTCACAGTGCTCCGAATAAAATGCTTCTCCTGGTGCATATTTTTGAATATTAAATCCATCATCTATTCTCCAATGATACAGTTTTCCTATAAAAGGATAAGTGTTAATCAATTTTCTACAACTAGAATCTAAAGTTGTATGAAAAGAACTGATCGCAGAATAGGTGACATATTTCTTGAACGAAACATTTACTTCAGTGCAAACCTTAAATTCTCTTTGATATTCACTTACACCGACTCTACCTCTACTTTTGTTAGGGTTATTTTCATAAAAGTTAATTAACATATCACAGATCTTATGATCAACTTTTTCGTGATATAAGAAATTTTTCTTGTAGTTGTAAAACATTTTAAGTAGCACGGAAATTCAAGGAAATTGTTATTCGTTCATCGTCACTCATGTTTTTAGTGACAAGATGTTCGTGACTTGAAGGAAAAATTATAACATCACCTGTTTTTACTTGAGGTGATGTAAATCTTTCTACGGAAACCAGAAAAACATCGTCTAAACCAGATTTGATATATTCACTATACTCTCTATTATAAAATTTCAAGTTAGAATCATTAACCTGATAAAAGTAAATGAAACTCAAATTGCAAAAGAGTTCATGATTAGGGCTGAGAATGTGATCATGATTTTCTTGGAATCCACCTTTTTTATACTTATTAACCCATCCATCAGTTGTGGTGATTAAAGGTTCTTTTTTAGGATGCATTTCCTTTAAGAACTCAACCATACACGGTTCTATTTCTTTTGCAAACTCATCCCATGGAGCATTAGGGTTGTTTTCATGCCCGTATGTGCTCAGCACATTACACTCCCACCCTGATGGCGTTAAATAATTACTATCATCTGATATAAAATCAGAAAAAATAGATCTTATTCTTTTTTGATTCTTGGTGGGTACTGTCCCAAGATAATACCACTTGGGACAGAACATTTTGATTGACATAATATAAATGCGATCTCAATATTGTAGCATTAAGAAGAAGGATATTCAATAATTACGATTCCAGGAGCACCAGAACCACCGGTTCCTGCTGGATATGTAGGAGCATCATATCCAAGTCCTTGTCCTTGTCCTCCTCCACCACTACCAGTTCCGAAGACCGCATCACCACCTCTAGATGGTGAACCTATTTGACCTCCACCATTTTGATCTGTTGTGGGGAAGTATGATGCTAACCAGTGACCAGATCCACCAGCAACAATTGGATCGACAGTACCAGTCTCTTCACCAGGACCATTACTACCACCGGCAGCACCACCACCAGGACCACCTGTTCCGCCATTAGTAGTTACTGGATAGGCGTTCCAACGTCCTCCACCACCACCACCTGCAAAGATGTAGGGGTTTCCTCCAAAGCTAACTGAAAGTCCATTTCCACCGTTTCCAGCTGGAACTGGACCTTGCTGGAGACTTCCACCACTCTGAGTAGCTCCACCACCTCCGCCACCATTACGGAAGTCTGGAGATCCATTATCACCAGCACCACCAGCAGAACCATATCTAATTACAGTTCCAAATGGTAGAGGATGTGGAGATCCTGCAGGGGTAAACCCTGGAGATGATGGACCTCCTGGTGCTGGAGCTTCACCTCCTCCTCCACCACCAGACCCACCTGCTCTTCCGGGCTTTGGTGCCGGTGGATAACCACCACCACCGCCACCACCTGGTGCTGAGAAGTGGGTTGATACATCCACAGCTGCTGGTGGTCCAAAGGAAGAATCAATTCCATCCGTTCCGATGGAATTTACTGCTTGCATACTCTGTACACCACCAGCACCAATAACAACTGGATATGTTCCTGATGGAATACTGACACTTGGACCATATACTACACCACCAGCACCTCCACCACCACCGTGACGGTCACCACCAGATCCACCGCCACCAACTACAAGAACTTTAGCACCAGTTATATTTTGGTTAGCAACGAATGATCCGGGTTGTACAAAATAGTGAATAGTTGTTGTTGATGTAAATTCAACAACACCACCAACTGCTTTTACATTTGTGCTTCCACCTGGACCATTAACACTTCCAACATCATCAGAACCATCACCACGTTTTCTATATCTAACAATAACTACACCATCACCACCAGGTCCTCCAGCCTGAGGTGGTCCATCCGAACCTCCTCCACCACCAGAACCTGTTAGTTCTATACCATCAAAATTGTCAGGAGTTTGGGGTACACCTTGATCAACTCTTTGTCCTTTTCCACCAATTCCCATTCTTCTAAAATTGGAGAATGGATCTGGAAGTGATCCACCTGATCCTCCTCCACCACCTGCACCATAGAATCCTGCTGCTGAAATAGCAGTTCTTGATGCTGTTGGAACTCTGGGATTTGGTGCTCCTGGAGGTGAAATAAGAGGTCCACCAAATCCTGGATATGCAACACCATATCCACCAGCTCCTGGACCCTCCTGGCTTGGAGCTGGACCATTTCCTCTTTGTCCACTACCACCGGCACCACCACCTCCACCAGCACCACAGTTATTGTTAGCTGCAGCACCACCACTAGGATATCCATAAGCAGGATCTGGTGATGCTACTGGTCCCGCACTTCCATCTCTTCCTACACCACCAGAAGACCCGTTTGTGTTAGATAAACCAGCAGCCTCCGCCGATCCACCACCACCGCCGCCTCCTCCACCACAAGTAGTGGTTTCTGGTATAAGTGGGTTTACAAAAACTGTATTTCCTCCAGTTGTTCCTTTAGTACCAGGGTTTCCTGCTCCTGCAGCACCACCACCACCAACTGTGACTGGCATGGTTGCAGTTGCTGTGACTTGATAGGTCAAGTGACGAACACCACCAGCACCACCGCCACCGCCACGGCCACCACCACCGCCTCCACCACCAACTACAAGAACTTCAATATAACCTTGTGAATCTCCAGCATCAGTGACATTAAAAGTTTCTGGTGAGTTTGCTGTGTCAAAAACGTGATATGTATATCCGTTTGGAGTAACGGATCCTGGAGTGATCACTCCACCAGATGCTGTAAAACTTGATGAAACTGTTAAACCAGATGTGCCAAATGCAAATCCACCAACACCTCTTGCAATACCAGTAAAGACTGGTTTTTCTTTTTTATGCCATTCAAACATGTTAATTACCTCCTATCAACCGAAACGGAAGTTGCCGTTTTTAGTGGCAAATGTCTTATAGTTTCCTGGAGTTCCCGTCCCGCTACCATTATAGTGAATACCAATAGTGACAATATCAATATCTTCTGCTGTTGATGAAAGTGTAACAGTTGTGCCAGAACCAACAAGTGCAGCAGTAGTGAAACCGGATACACCGCTTGGAGTGAGTGTAATGTTTGTTCCTATACCAGTCGCTGCTGTTGTGTTACCAGTTCCAGTAGAATTCTGATTGAAAATAAGAGTAACTGTGTGGAAAGTATTCGCAGTTACTGGGAAACCTGTAATTGATACAAGACCAACCGCACCTGATTGAAGATCGTGACTAAAAACTGTTCCAGTTGTTGTATCAAGAGTAAGAATACCACTAGCATATGATCCCGCATTCACGGTTTCAACTGCACCTTTGATTACTGTATTGCCACCAGTAACGTTAATGCCAGATCTTGCAGTAATAAGACCAACAGAATCAATATTGGTTACATCTTCATAAGTTAATGTTCCACCAATCGTTACATTACCTGTAAAAGTACCAGATGCTAAACTAACACTACCAGCACCGCTAAGTGTCTTTCCACTAGGAATAGTTGCACCTTGAGTAAGTTCTACTGCACCTGTTCCTGCTTCATCAACTACACTATTTACCCTAATTTCAGACATCGGTTTCTAAAATCTTTTTTTGCTTCTTTTATTTATCAAAATACTCCAAGCACATTAGTTCTTAATGTTGTTCCAGATCCAACATGGAACGTTGCTCCCACAGAGACATGAATCTTTTCAACTCTTGTAAATGCAATATTACCTGAGGTTGCATCAGATTCAACAAATGCTGTAGTTCCTGCACCAACATCAAGAGTTTGTGGTGTCTTGAAGATTTGATTGAGTGGATTATCTTGAACTGGAGAAAGTGCAGTTGCAAAACCACTTACACCAGTTAAGTTTGATCCATCACCTACAAATGATGTTGCAGTTACAGTTCCACCTACATCTAATGTAGTTGTAGGTGCTGTAGATGCAATACCAACACGGTCATTTGCATTATCTACTGTAAAAGCATCTGCGGATCCGATGTTAGCAAGCGTTACGGCTCTAGACATTATACCAAGTCTTTCTAGTTATTTATTCGCATAAAAAAAGGAGGTGTTACCCTCCTTGTTTATCATTCAGCAGGTGCTTCTTCTGCTGGTGGTTCGGGAGTTTCTAATACCCAAGCACCACCATCTTCATCCCAACGATAGAATGAACGTGCTTCTACTTCTGCATCAGTCAGAGCAGGAGCAGGTCCAGCAGGTGATACCCAATCAGCAGTATCATTATCTAATGTCCAAGATGCATAAGGTTGTGGTGCAACAAATGCATCCAGTTCTGCATTATAGGAATAACCAATACCAGCATAACGAACTCTAGTATTGTTGTTATATGATGTCTGCTTCCAGTTGGTATCAGCACCAAGGAGTTTCTTACAGAAAGCAACTCCAATCTCTTCTACTTCATTACCGTTTGAATCGGTAATGTCATCGTTACTCACAACAATGACTTGAGTAACAACGTTGTTTTCATCGATCTGGGCAAAATGGGCCATAGTCCTCTATATGAATGAATGTTAATGTGAAAGTATTTATTATACTAAAAGATTAAAGACCTGTGAAGGTCTTTGGAATATTTATGAAGGATATGCGATGAGGACGATACCAGAACCACCACTTCCACCAATTCCATTGCTATTGCTTCCTCCTCCTCCACCACCAGTATTTTGTAATCCGCCTTCTGCCTTATCTCCGGAGTTACCATATCCACCGTCACCACCACCAGCAAAAGGACCGCCAGGACCACCACCAATACCGATAGGTCCTGAACCAGGACCACCGTTATAACCAGCACCAGCACCGCCGCCACCGGCAACCCAAAAAGATCCAGATGGACCAGGAGCACCAACTGTTGATGCAGGATCTCTAAATGTTGCTGGAAGTTGAACACCAGCACCACCATGCCCAGATGTTGTGCCGCTTCCATCTCCGCCAGCACCACCGGCGCCGCCACCACCTCCACCACCATATTGTGGGGCACTAGCAACACAGTCTCCACCATCATGTCCCCATCCACTTGTTGGTGTTGTACCTGGAGTTCCTGGATAGGGATCGCCTAAACCTGTTCCACCTGTGGCTGCAGGTGTTGCGTTTCCTGCTCCTCCGCCTGAACCGCCAGGATCAACACTACGGATGCCATCACCACCGCCACCATAAGTAGCCGTTTTTGTTCCGCTGGGGAATGCAATAGTAGTACTATTTCCTCTTGCATTTACACCAGCGACGGATCCATACAAACCTCTACCTCCTGCGCCAATAGAAATGGAAAATGGATCAGCATTAATTGGAATACCAGTTTCGTTTAAAAATAAACCGGCACCTCCTCCTCCACCACCACCGCCACCACCAGTTGTTCCACCGCCGCCACCGCCACCAATAGCAACATACTCAACTGTTAAAGGTTCCGATGCTGTAAAATTACCAGAACTCGTAAAGGTATGAATTGTCATACCATCATAGAAACTAATAGCACCACCAGTTGCTTTTGCTGTCCCTGCAGATGATGGAATTTGATAACGGACTACTACGATTCCGGAACCACCGTGGCCTCCCGGTCCACCTGACCATCCAGAACCTCCGCCACCACCACCAGTATTAAACAATCCACTAACGCCTATGGTATCAAGGCTGCCAGGTCCACCAGCACCACCGCCAGAGTAATCAGTAGATCCAACTGTTGTTGGTGTTCCTCTACCAGCAACTCCTCTTGGAGCTCCACCACCACCGCCAGCAAACCAACTTCCTCCTGGTGATGGTCCATCTTGTGAACCAATATTTACGCTTGATCCAGCAATAAGAACTTGTACGCCTGTTCCACCGTAACTATCAGCACCAGGTCCATTTTGTCCATTACCACCAGCACTGCCAGCTCCGCCACCGCCACCTCCACCTTCCCAGGAGTTTGCAACGTGTTCACCAGTTCCTCCAGGATTACCTTGTGTTGGTGCTGGAGTTGATGTTCCAGTTACTCTACTTCCAGTTCCTCCCGCATATTCACCACCGTTGGGATAAGTTCCACCACCACCACCAGAACCTCCGGGAATACCAGGACCACCATCTCCAGGAGATCCTCCACCACCTCCTCCTTGAGATGTTACTGGACCAGGACCAAATACCGATGATGTACCGTTACCACCATTACCTTTCGATGCCGGACCACCCGCTCCACCAGAACCAACTGTTACTCCATATGGTCCAGGAGAAACTGGAAAAGGTGATTCGTTTGGAGCTAATGGATGTCCGGTAAGATTAGTTCTTAATCCACCAGCACCACCACCTCCTCCGGCATTAAATGAAAAACCACCACCACCACCGCCAGCAACCACAAGATACTCAACAGAAGTCAACTGAGCATCGCTTACATCAAAAGATCCTGATGAAGTGAAGACGTGTGCTCTATAGTAAGTTCCCGGACTACCAGAATCTTCATAGTCACTAATGACACCGCCAGTAGCCCAAGTTTCTGTAAAAGTGCCACCGCCATCACCACCAGAAACTAGTGCTCCAATTCCAAATTGTTTTACGATTGATGCAAGAGAAGTAACAATAGGTGCCATATCAATATAACCTGTAGTTGCCGTTTACGTTTCCGATGAGTTTGTAATTTGCAGTTGATGATGCAGAACCAGTTGTATTAATGCCAGTAAAGTTAAAGACATCAAAACAAGAAGTGCTTCCTGCTGCAACTGTTCCGCTAGCATATGCGATGTGAGTTGCTACACCTGCAGTTGCATTTGATCCAAAAGCAACACCATTTAGATTGACAGAACTACATCCATATGCAGTTGCACCTTGTTGAACGATTACTGCAAATGAAATTGCTCTGCTATCAAAAGAACTATCTGTTGGAATACCTTCTACATTCAGAGTGATAGGACCTGATGCACTTGTCATATAAACAACATTACCACCACCAGTATTATAGGTAAGTGTTACAGCAGTTCCTGCTTGAATACTGATTTTATCTGCAATTGATGCAAGTCTCAGATCTGCAATAGTGTTAATACCTGCAGAGTTTAAATTACCAGTTAAGTTACCACTAAAACTACCTGCAGTTGCAACACCAGTTATATTAATATCACCAGCACCAGTAATACCAACTCCAGCAACGACTTCTGCACCATATGTCAGTTGCGGAGCACCTGTTGCTGCCCTATTTACAAGTTTGTCTGCTCTAATTCTTGACATTACTCTAGGATCTTTTTACTTATTTATAGAATTACTTTAATGACAAAACATCCAATTGCAGTTCATCACCATCAGCAATAATTAGATCAAAAGTGTCTCCAACAACAATTTCTTCAAAATTAGTGTATGCAACACGGAAACCATCAGCATTTAATGTTGCGGTATCGGGAACATTAACAGTAACCGTCTCGCTGATATCAAGACTATTGTTTACATAGTAAATTTTATTCAAAGGATTTGTTTGAGTTATGCTTAATGCTGTTCCAAGTCCAGCACCAACACCAGTTAAGTTTGATGCATCACCATAAAACGAAGTAGCACTAACGATACCAACAACATTCAGTTTTGATGTTGGTGCTGTAGAGTTGATACCAACATTTAAGTTACTATCAACAGAAAGTGCTTGGCTATTGCCTAATCTTGCTAGGTCTCTTGCTCTTGTCATTTTATGACTTTCTAGTTATTTATACATCCCTAGAAAATCGGTGAACGTCATAGAGTTTTCTAAAACTTCTGGAATTTGATTTTCCCAAAGTTGAATATTATTTAACTGTTCTTCTGTATAACTTACTCTTTGATGAGTCACTAAATGACCACCTGCAAGTATATAACTCCATAAATTATGACCAACGAGTTCATAATGTCCTCTATTAATATCATAATCATATGGTGTTAATGCTTGTCTCTTTGATTTTTCAATCATTTCTGATGTATATTCTCTTGGAATTCTACTTTGCCAGAACTCATTATTAATATGCTTAAACTGATAATGTAATGATACAAAGTCAGCATAATTATCAACTACATCTGCACAAAAAAGATTATAATCATTTACAGTAATACTATTTTCTAGTAAATGAATCAGTCTTTCAATCTGTAAAATTGTTGTATGAATACTCGTTGCTTGTAATGGTTCTAAGAATGAATAGCAAGTACCAATTGATGCAACATTATGAAACAAAGATTTATCCAGTCTTCCAGATCTAAATTTAATTTCTTTTCTTACCTTTATATTCACTCCAAGTATTTCATTTACTTCTGCAACTATTTCGTCTTGTGTTGCAAAGTTATTGTCATATACAATTCCACAACCAATACTATGTTGTGTTGGAATCATCCACATCCAACCACAAGATAAAGCTCTTGATGTAGTAACAGGTTTTTTATATTCAATCTCATCCCAACTTAAGTTAAATGGAAGTCCTGTATTGACACTCATCCATTTCTCATAAGATACAAAGTTAGGATTATATGTTGATATGACTGTACGATTAAAACCACTACAGTCAATTACAAAATCACATTCTATAACTTCATTTTCCGTATAGATGCAATTTACATTTCTAAATTTATCTAAAGAAACATCTATAACCTTTGAATCAATAAATTCAACACCAGATTCAACACATTTTTCTTTCAGATATGCGATTGTTTTATAAGTATCTAAATGATATGCATACCTTCTATCAGAGACAAACTCTTCTTTTGTAGTTGTCTTATTAAAATTAATCTTATCGTGACTTGCAAATAAACTGAATACAGAATAATCATTCAGTCTTGAATTTTCTAAACCATAATAGAAAGCATAATCAAACTCATCATGTGCTGAGAATGTGCCTTCTAATGGAGAATAAAAATCTTTATCTGACCATCCGATAAATTGTGTTCCTAATTTGGGAGTTAAACCACACTTTTCAACAAAGTCCTCCTCAGACAAGTATGCACGAATAACTTGTCCAAAGAGTCCTGTTGTACTTTCACCAACACCTAATGGTCCGATAGAAGAACTATCAATCAAAGTGATATCGTGATCTGTTTCTTTTTGAAGAATGAGGGCGGAAATCCATCCTGCGGTTCCGCCTCCTACAATAACTATTTTCACTAGATTGCTTGGTGTTCTGGTAGTTTAGGAAGTAAGTCAAAAGATATGATCGTTCTCTGTTTTCTTACTTGATTAGGATGAACAAAATGTAAAGTATAAGAAGGAACGATGACTAATGTTCCCTCTTTTACATTTTGTGGGTATGCTAATGTTGTTGTATCAGTTCTTGGGTCTTGCCAAGGAGCCACAAAACAAGTAGGAGTATGAAGTTTTGGGTCATACTCCACATAAAGAACACCAGAAAATCCCCAACTACGATGATTGTGAATGGTCTGATGATCTCCTTGTTTATATCTCACAGACCAAGCATCAGTCATACTACAAGTCACTTGTGCTTCCTGACAAAACTCAAACAGTTGTGGACGAATGAGATCTTGGAAAAAGTGAATATAACTTTTGCGATTTGTCTGTCTATCAGTTTCAAAAGTTTGCAACGTGGTACGAATGAATTTTTGAGAATTAATTCTATTAAGAAGAGATTTTTTCTTAAAATCCCAATCATCAATTTGATATTGATATGATGGATATTCAAAAAGTGATGATTTCATTTTGGCATCCTCCAACCACGATATTTTTCTCTTTTACCTTTCATTATAGCAAAAAAGTTACTTCTTGAATACCCGTTTTCATCGCAGAATTTTTGTAAATTGTGAATGTTGATTAATTCTCCTTCGGGATTAATGAACTTATATTCTTTGGCGTGAGAGTTTCCAATCTTTCTTTTATGCTCCTCTGGCATTACTCTTCCACGTAAAGGACTTGGTTTTCCTTTTCTCGCTTTACTCACTTTTTCTCCGTGACCTGGTGGTTTCTTTTTTCCTTTACCAGACCTACTCATTTTTTCTCTGGTTTCTTGTGTATGAACTAGACCACTTTTTCCTTCGCCCCCACCACTTTTATTATAAAGAATACCAGTTCCCAAGTCCAAACGACCATACAAAGCAATCATATACTCTTCGTGTCTAAATGACTCTTCCTCTGTGAGGTTGGTCTTTAACTTTATTCTTCTATCTAATGGTGGTTTATTGCAAGGTCTGCCGTGATTTTTATTAATTCTATCTCCACTTCCCTTTCCAATATAGTAGGGGGTTCCGTCTTCGCGCAGGTAAGCGTAAGTGTAATACATTTCTTTACTGATTTGGTCGCATAGGTATTTATATTAAAAAGGAGGGACTTTCACCCTCCTCCTGAAAAGTGCGACCAAATCAGGTATTGTTATTTATCTGGCACGGTCCCAAGCACAGTGTGCTCTTTGACCATCAGCAATCACAAAATGAAAAAATATTTGATGGTAATAAGTCTCTTGTTGTTGAGTCTTACCAAACAGTTTCTTGCTCTTTTTACCCATAGGAACACCAGGCATCGCATCACGCCAGTGAGGACGTTCACAACCTTTATAAACCATACCATCACCCGCTTTGAGAATCACAGAACGATTCTCACCAGGAACAAGAACGGCTGTTTTCTTCTTATCAGTATAAGTGTCTGGAGTTTTGATCCAGATTGGCCAATCAGCATCCTTACCTTCAAGATTAGTGCTGATATGAACCGTTACTGAGATTTCACATGCATCACGATCAGCATGTTTTGTCAGTTCTTGTCCAGGATAATAGAACCTATCATAATAATAGGTATTATACAGTTTACGACCCAGATGTTCTTCCAGTTTCATACGAATACCAGAATGAATCGCACGATATTGTGGGTGCCAATAACGTGAAGTAGAACCTTCAACCTGCTGCTCCACAGGAACATGATTGAAGTGTTCAGGGTTCTTATCCCAGTAGTTATATTGACCTTTTTGTTCAGGGACTGGATGATAAAGTTCTTCAGCATCCCAAAGATCTTTGATTACCAGATATCCATTCTTCTCAAAGGATTCATTATTAGTCCAGGCAGTACCTGTATTATTTCTCTCTTGGAACATCAATTGAAGTTCCGTCATTTGTTCTGCCATAACTTACCTCACTTCCAGCGGGGGCCAACAGTCCATCCAACGATAGACTTACGGGTTCCTTTCGTTACTTTCAGAACACGGTGTTGAGTGCGAGAGTCAAATAGAATCACAGTACCACGCTTACGAGGAGCAATATAACTATTACCTGCTTCATCCAACAGTTGAAGGTTACCACCCTCATAATCATCAGGATCAGAAAGTTGCATCACAAAGGACAACTTACGAACCTGCTCAATATTCTCATTCACAAAGTCTTGACCAAGACCTTCTACACGATTACCAACGCTAACGGGTTTGTATTGTGTTGCAAGTCCTGCATCATTATGCCAACCGTAGAATTGCCCTTCTTGGTAGCGGGTATATTGCATGGATTCTCCATCAATACACCGCAAGTCATACAAGAAGTTCTCACGATTTGCACGTTGAATATAGTGCCACAAGAATCCACCAACCCAGTGAGTGGTGGGAATCCATGCGTTTTGTGAATTTCTTTTGTCTTTATTGAGAGCATCACCGTGCAGTTTGGAATCAGCCATCTGATCATCAAACTTTTCGGTAAGATCTCTCTCAATGATATCTACTACGTCTTCTGGTAGATCTGAAAAATACCAAACTGATTGAAATGCCATATTTGAATAATGTATTCAGGTCTATTATATAGAAACTTTTTAGGAATGTCAATTCACAAGTTTTACTTTTACGATATCCTTGTGAATAAAATTTATTTAATCAAATAAAAGTTATTTATACATCTCCCTAAAATCGGTGAATGACATAGAGTTCTCTAAAACCTCTGGAATCTGATTTTCCCAGAGTTTGATGTTATTTAACTGTTCTTCTGTATAACTTGCTCTCTGGTTTGTAAGTAACTTTCCACCTGCAAGAATATAACTCCATAAACTGTGGCCAACTAACTCATAATTTCCTCTATGAATATCATAGTCGTATGGTGATAATATATCTTTCTTTGATTTTTCAATCATTTCTGATGTGTATTCTCTTGGAATTCTACTTTGCCAGAACTCATTATCAAT
>Ga0222714_10004625_pt1 | contig 13381 bp, 16 predicted proteins | sample C33_3DmetaG_FD_165048 | JGI IMG/M metagenome (GOLD analysis project Ga0222714, IMG submission 165048) | Estuarine water microbial communities from San Francisco Bay, California, United States - C33_3D | ecosystem: Environmental > Aquatic > Marine > Unclassified | place: USA: California... | reverse complement strand
CTATTTCGCCCTGGCGCATATAAACCTTAATTGGGTTGGCTGGCACAATCGTTTTCATGCTGGTTTGTTCTTTCCTGCTAGTCGGGTTGATATTGCGTCAATGTCTTTAGGCCGCCAAACAACATGTTCAGCGCCGTTTTCGTTTATGGCTTGTGACCATAGTTCTTGGCTGTCGGATAGTCGCCCCATATCGCTTTTCAATTCGGCAAAGATTAGCCCTCGACCCCTCTGATGGCATAGGACTAAATCGGGGAAGCCAGGGTGTCCCGTCAACGGTGTTTTCCACACCCCAGGGCGTATTTCCACAGCCCTAGTGTGCATAACTAGCCAGCCGTGCAACTTAGCCAACATGATTACTTGCGACTGAAAATAGGACTCTTTCACAGCTTCACCACTTCAGGGCCGTACACGATAGGCAACCATTCCATGCCCTCTAAAGCGTGTTGCGGTAGCCACCATGTTAGGCAGCGGTCTTGGTCTGGACGGTTTTCTTGACGCCCCGTACCGGACGCCACAATAGTTTTAGCGGTGTCAAAGTGTGACCAGCCAGCCAACTTAACTTTGTTTGCGCCGACAATAGCCAACACGGTTTGAACGCCCATGCGGTGCGTCTGTTGAAAGATGAGGTGTCCGTCTTTGTGCAAGGTTGCTTTGACTTGGTACGGCCCGACGTCGCCTGCCCTGTCCGCTTCAAGCATGTTGTCGTAGCCCACAAAGTCAATGTCCAACGCTTTCGCTAACGCCAATTCACCTTTAACGCCATAAAGGTTTTGGTCATAGTTCGTTTCCCGTAGTGCTACCTGCCAATTATCTGTGCGTAGTTCCGCCCAAGTGTCGCACGCCGCAAGGTCATTGTCGTTTAACAGGACGCCTACAGCGGTCATGAAGTTTTGCCCATCTGTTTAATAATGGCGTTGGCTTCTTTCCAATCGGCAGGCACAGCACCGGCATAGCCAATAGCAGACAAGGTTTGTAGTTGGCTTTTAGACACGGGCCACGGCTTATCGCCATCAACAGGTGTTGCCTTAGTTTGCGTTCCTCGACTAGGTGCGACAGTAGGTGCGTCGTTCTGCCTGTTTTGTACTTCCTCAAACGACGCCATTTTGCCAAACGGAATCATCATGCCCAAAGCCCTACCTAAAGCGCTAGTGCTGCAATTCATTGCTTCGCTATTTAAAGTAAAAGGCGTGCGCCCTGGCCACGGTTCCCAACATGTCGCAACACAAGGCAACGGGTCTGACGGGTCACGGTACACAGTCATTGTGACGCTAATAAACGTTTTGTCGCCTATCGCAATCACTTTGGCTGGTTCCTCAATCACCCTTAGTTCAGGCCATTTGTCGAGGGCTAAACGGAAACGGGTTGGCACGTCTACATAATCGCCTAGATTCATTTGAAACCGCCAAGTCTCATGGCAACAATAGTGTCCTGCGAAGTCTTAGTGAGGTTCACAAGGTTTATGCCGTGTTCCTCAGCTGTGTACGCCAATTCAAAAAGGCATTTGCGCAGCTGGTCAATGTCTGACCGCATTTGTTCTATCTGCCAGGCGGCGGCTTTCATAGCGATATCTGCTTTAGTGATAGCGGCAGATAGGGCTTGCATTTGGTCTGTCATAGTCGGGACCTTTCGGTTGTCGGGTTAATGGCACTATACACATTGGGTGTGCCGTCGTAGCGCATACGTCGCCTGTCGCCCTCAGTCGTGTTAGCCCATAAGCCTTGTAGGGCCTTGTCAGCAAACGACATAGCGAAATCGAGGCAGTCGTCAAACACCGGACAGGCGTCGCAAAACGGTTTAATCATTTTGCGGGCTAACGCCGATTCGGTGCCGTTGGCAGGGAAAAACAGGTTGGTTTCTAAGCCACGGCAATTTGCGTATTGTTGCCAGTCGGGGCGGTCAACATCAAACATGAGGTCAGCACAACCGCCAAGGTTGCCACCCGCATTGCCCTTTGGCTTCACGGCCCGAATATAGCAACCATGCCCAATGCAAATTGGTATGCGGGTCAAACATATCGTCAGGTGTCAAACCCATACTTGCCCACCATTTGTGGTGCGCCGCATAATTAGCCTGGATAAGACCGTAGTCGGCGCATGGGCGTCCTGCGTCGCTTTTGCTGCACGCTGTCGCCTTGCACCTACTTTCACGCCACATAATGAAAGACAGCGTTTTAAGCGTTTCTACATCGTTGGGCCACCCTGCGTTTACAGCTGTCAAAAAGTAGTGGGCGCACGGCAAGTTGCGTAATTCCTCAGCAAAGACAACAGGTGCAACCGTCGTTGTCGTTGTTGTTGGCGGATACACCTGCCCTTGCACCTGGCTAGGTGTGTACATTTGCACGGTGATTCGAGGGCTGGTCTGCACAACAGGCGACAACTTCACAGGGTCATCGCTGAATCCTGTTGCCACAATCCAGCACATAAGCCAAGTAAATAGGGCTAAACCTAAAAAACGTTTCACATTCATTTTAATGTCCTTTAGTCGGGATTAAGGTCGGGATATGTCTACCGATACGGTGCGATGAAGTCAAGCACCCTTGAAAATGGTTTTAAACGCATGGGCAACAATGTCAGGATGGTCAGCTAGCAGCGGGCTTATCTCAACGTGTACCCACGTGCCGTTTTTGCTGCCAATAGTGTTCTTTTCGTACACCCGCCAGGCGTCCCTGTCGCAACGGTAGCCAGCGCCCCAATGAAACTTTGACGGCCTGTAAGTGTTTGCGTAGTCGTGAATTTCCTCAACACCTAAAATGTCACGGTGGACCCACAAAAAGTCAATCAGGCTGTAACGCTGTTTCACGGTTCCGCTGAGGTCAAACGCCCGCCAAGTGGCATGCACCGATTTTGGCGGGTTAGGCATGCCCGATAAATTCATATTTCGGTCAGCAAAAATGCCTAAACACTTGACGCCAAATAGGAATTCGCAGTAGTCCACAAACAGTTTTGTACCGGCACGAGGCTTCTCATGCACGGCGTCTTTGTTTCCCGTGTACGGCCTTATGGTCATTTAATTTTCTTGCCTAGGATTGGCGGCACAATCTCACCGTTTTTAGGGCGTATGGAATTGCCTACGCTGTACCCGATAATGCTGCCAAGAAGCCCTGTGCCGGCTGACTGGTCAATTTTTGACGTAACCATCAAAACGGTTATGCAGACCATGGCGGCTAAAACCAAAAAAGCCTTTGGCGGGTTAGTGATATTCATAGGTTGCCTATATCTACGGCGTACAGTTGCGGAAATCTTGTGCCTGAACGGGTTGCTGTTGCCGTACCTGTAGAAGCCGCCAAAGTTGCATAAATTGTGATTGTTGCGTTACTAGCCGCCGTATAGACCACAGTTACTGAAGCCGTGTTTGAAATCAAAATTGCTAAAGGCGAAGTGGACGAATTGTAGGGCGTACCTGCAACTCCTGTTGTAATACGGGCGGTGACAGTACCCGATGCCGTGCATGTTAAAGACGGTTCAAAATACTGTAAAAGGTAGTTCCGTCCGGTTGCCTGGGTAAAAGTGTAGGTAAGCATGATTGCTTCAGTAGTGAATGTGGTTGTGGTGGCAGTTGCCCCTACAGCTGAAGCCATGAGGCCACGCCCAAAATTATTTGCCTGGGCCGCAGTATATGTATCGCCTGCATAAAACGTCGTATTAGGTCCAGTCATGGTGAAACCTTATCAGCCTTTACAGCCTCAATCTAGTTAAAACCTAAACGGCTTTCGTTTAGAACACCAAAGACGTCATCGTTCAAAGTGAAATAGTTGTAATACGTCAACGGCGACAAATAGAAGTCGACCTCTGTCCGGTCAATAAAACCCCTGACGGTGACGCCCTCAGTTAGGGTCCGTTCCGATGTTTCTACACCACCTGGCGGTATGTAGGTCAACAGCAAATTCCATGTTTCTTGCAACATTTCCGCTAAATCTGTTACCGATGTTTGCGACACATCTTTAACAGTTATTCGGAAAGACTGATTGTCTACAAATTCGCCCATGCTGTTAGCTATCCATCGGGCCGTGTTTTTTCCGTCATCTACCGTCAAATTTAAGGTGGCTACCGTTATCGCAGATTTGCCGTAAGTAGAAGCGGAACTGTTGGTGTGCGATTGCGTAGCCAAATCTTCAGGGGTGACCTGTGCAGAATTCACGAATGTTTGGTTTCCTATAGCTTGTACACGTTCAAAACTTTCGTATGCAATGACGGAACCTGACGGTGTACGCCCAAAACTGTAATTGTTTTTGTTGTTTGCGTACATATACGCCAAAGGGTAATAGTAGTACACACCTGACAACGCAAAAAAGGCGCCCCTGTCACTAGCTACGATTTGGTTTAGCCGTGACGCATAATCACTATTATAATCTAATGACCCTCGAACAGGTGACGTCGGATATACGCCCTGAACAAAGTTGCCACTATTAAAAAGTAAAGCGTCTATTTCGTCTATCTGGAAAGTTTCTTGCCCTAAAATTTCTGTTTGCGCTATCTGTTGCCCCGCTAACACCCAGGCGTCAACCAAAGTTATAACAGCTGTAGCGTCATTGGCGTTGCCTGGCGTGTCGACATAATCTATGCCCTGCACCCAACCACGGAAAACGATTGTGCTTTCGCAACGTAAATACACTTTTTGGCGGTAACCCAAAGACGCCGCCGCCACCTGGCCCGCATTGTTACGCATAGTAATTTGGCAAGTACCGCCGCCGTAATTATCTAAAACGTTTTGCCGCCCCTGCGTATAGGTAAACGACTGCACGCTAGACGTAAAATCATAGCTAGCGGCGCTTTGATTTTTAAACGACCAGTCAAGTTTTCCCATCACATATTCCGTATGTTGACCGGCACAGGGCCATTGTTGCGGACATACCTTTGAAGCGCCGTGACGACAGCTTGCGGGTCAGCACCTGACACGTTGATAGTGATGTTATTGCCACCTAAAGCGCTGTTTGGTGTGATTGTTCCGTTTCTGCCAGGTGTGAATAATTCCGGTCCACGTTCGCCCACAATGTAGGGCTTTCCGCCTGCCACGTTTCCCCCTGAAGCCATGCCTGTTATGCCAGATTGGGTCAATAGGTCAAACGTGCCAAGGCCTTTAAGTTCAGCGCCGCTAGCCAACCAGGCCGCTAATTCAAGTGCGGATTGCGGGCCTGAAGTTGTGAACCTTAACATAATTTCTTTGCTGTTAATATCGCCAAACCCTGCCGCTATTGCAGCCATGGCGGTTGCGACATCGGCAGCAGCTTTATTGTATTTCGCAATATCTGAAGCGCTACCTGTAGCAAACGCTTTAGCGGCGGCGGCTTCCAATTCGGTTATTTTTATTTGTGCCTCGTCTATGGCAACGGTGCGGCTTAACGTGTCGGTTAAAATTTTCCATGCTGTGTCAACGTCTAGCGTTGCAACCTTTACTTTGTCTAGCGATGTCGTTAACGGGTCTAACGCTTCCCCTCGAAGTTGCTTGTATTGGTTTGATAACTCTTTAGCCCTAGCGGCTGTAACGCCTAACACTTTGCGTAAACCGTTAGCGCTTTCTGTCGTCTTACTAAAATCAACAGCTTTCAATTCTTTAAGGTTGCTTAGAAATGGGATTAGGTTATAGCCACGAATTAAAGCGTTAATGACTTTAATCCAAACGTTTATAACGGTTTCAAAATATTTCACAACGGCTTTGACGACAGTTTTGACTACCTTTTGGAAAAACTCTACTTTCTTATACAAGACAATAAACACGGCGATAGCGGCGACAATGCCCAACACAATATAAGTAAACGGGTTGGCGGCAAGTAAAGCGGCCTGTATCGCCAGCTGCACATTGACAGCCAAAACCGCTAAAGCCAGGGCGCCAACAATGGCAATAATTGCCAAGAATACGCCAGGGTTTTTTTGCGCCCAATCGGCAAACGCTGTCAGGTACGGTAGCAATGCTTCCATGACAGGCAGAAACGCCGCCCCGATAGATTCTTTAGTTTCGTCAAAAGCGATACCTAATTTCTTTAAGCCGCCCGCTGCCGTGTTAGCTGCCGCTTCGCCAGCGCCACCAAAGTTAGTTTTTAACACACCTAGAACCGTGCTAAAACTTGCCCCGTCAGAAATTAACGTTTTCAGTTCAGGCGATAAGGCTTGCAAACCTTTAGTGTTCCCTGCGTAACCTTTTGCTAAGGCTTCAGAAACAGTTGCCAAATCGGTTCCTGTAGCTGCGGAAACGTCAATGGCTACGTTAAGTAATTCTTGCGCCGTGGCGACGTCATGAGTGGCGGTCACTAAAGCCGCCAAGGCGGGCCGTGCTTCACCGTCAGACACGGCGACGGATTGCCCCAGGCTGGAAATATATTTTTCTACGCTTGCAACTTGTGCGTCCGTTGCGCCGGTACTGGCTTTAATCTGCCTGGCAAGGTTGGCTTGTGCGGCTTCGTCCTCGACAGCTGCTTTGACTGAAGCACCAATGACGGCGACGACAGCACCTAAAGCGGCGGCGGCAGGGACAGCGGCTTTCTTTATAGCAAATTGGGCTTTTTCGCTGTTTGTTTCTAACGCCTTGAATTCCCGTATCGCTTTTTTGATACCTGCGTCGTTTAGTTGCGTGACTATCGGAATTGTTATAGCCATTATTTGCCTCGCAAATTTTCGTGTCGGACTTTCATTTTCATGTTTACAGTATTCATAATTTCTTCAATCAGGTCACGCATATTTTTTTGAAGTTCCGGTGAGGCCCTATCATACGACGCCCACATAACACGGCTAGGCGCACCAAAACGGCTACCTAATACAGTTATCATTTGTTCGCCCTGGCGTGTTTTAGCACGGCCCGACAAGTCAAACAATGCGGCAGTTTTGCTAGTCCACTTCAAACCAAACGTGTTGGCTTTAGATTTCTTTCCGCTAATAAAAGGTTTAATCAACTTGGCGTTTTTGGCGCCGTCCCACGGTAGCAACGCTGTTGCTTCAGATTGTGCGAAACTGTGCGCTTCAGATTGACCCTTGGACCTACCAACTTGCCCTTTGGCTAACGCTTTGGCTTGACCGCCAACGCTGTAGGCACGCTTCCAACCCGACATAGGCGCTGCCGTAGGCAAATGCTGTTGTGCGTCTTTCACAACGGGTTCAACAATCGTTGCGTACCGTTGCGTAATTGAACGACGGTAAGTCTTATCAACGCTGTTCAAATATGCCAATGCTTCCTTTACGCCGTGAACCTGAATGGTTGTATTGACTGTTGACATGGCTATTTTCTTTCGTTTAATACCTTCATCACGGTTGCAAGGTCGTTGGTATCAAACTCTATATGGTGGGGCCAATACCCTGTCGTTGCCAACAGTTGCGCTAAAGCGAATCGGTAATGTCCCCGTCGGTAGGGTTTTCCGCTTCATTGCCTACCACTTCAAGCAGCGTAATTTTTTTTATGAAATCGTCGAGGACCACGGGAACAACCACGTTGATTTGCTGCAATGCCGTATGGGCCATAAACGCTAAATCTTCCATACCGATACCGTTAGCGATATTGGACGCTTTAGTTTTGAATCGGCGTTCCCATGCGACAATGGTGAAAAGGTTTGTCGTTACTTCGATTGGGCCGTCGCCCTGGTCTACCCTCAGCGTAAGTTTCATGTCGGGTCCTTTGTGTAGTAGTTGAAATTATGAGACAGCGGTAGTAAGCGTCCCACCCTGGAACGATAGCGAAATTTTACTTAACTCCGAAAACGTGGCGTCAATCAAAGGTAGGGATTCCAAGTAACAATTACTTAAAGTGAACTTTGGTGCCGTAGCCGATGGGGTTGCTAGGCCAGCTGCGGTAGGCGAAATCGTGACAGTCGTTTGGGTCCCGACAAGGGCCGCCAGAGTTGCGTACGTTTCCGTAGCCGCATACGACATATAAAGTTCCACTTCAAAGGTATTCATGGTCGTTCCAGCCACGAAAAAACTGTCTGTGCTTCCGAAAGCCGATGACGTTTGTGCCTGGGTAACTGCCGTGATGGTGGCGGAAGTGCATTGGTCGGAAAGGTTCACAGCGTTAATCGTCAACGCTGGGTTTGAAAGATAGGTGCTGGTTGCCATGGTGTTTATTCCTTTGGTTCGTCGTTAGTAGTTTTAGCAGATTTCTTGACGCCTGTGTCCCCAGTAATGAAACCGTATTCAACTAGCGCTTCAATGTTCGTGAATTCGGGTGGCGTAAACTCGTCGCCGATAACCCCAATTCGTGTGCTTAATATTTTGTGTGCCATGTCATGCCCCTTGTGCTTGTAGGTCTACGGTTAAATCATACGACGCGAAAGTTTGCCCGCCAACGGTTACATAGCCAGGGCGTCCCGACTTCACAGCCACATTGCTTGCCAGCAGGGCCGCACACATGCTTAAAACGTTGCGTAAGCCGTCCAAATTGCCTGGCCCTAATGTCAGCACCTTTACGCTAAAACTCATTTTAACGATGGTGTTAGACAGGGCCTCAAAATCGGGTGCGTCTAGAAATACGCAAGGCGGGTTTATTTGTTCAGGGTTAAAGACAACCCTTAGACCTGTCACCGTTGCAAGGGTGTCTGCAAGGTCGTCAATCGCTTCGTTAAACAGGTCCGTATAGACAGTCATTAGGCAACCGCTGGTCGAGGGATACCGGCAAGCTGTTTAATCAGCGGGCTAAGGCCCGTCGCCATTGCTGTACCCATGTCTGAGAAACTAGCGAATTGGTCAATGGCGCCACGCTGACGGTACAAGCTGCCGCCCATCATCGTCGTTGCCAAAGTGACATCAGCGCCAGGTGAAGTAGTCAAAGAATCCGTGTAGCCCGCTTCTTGACGTCGCCTAAAAATAAAGTTGTTGGCGCTTGAAGCGCATTGCGTCAAAAACGCTGATTCGTCTACGCCAGCCAAAGCGATTCCAAGCCATAACTCTAAATCGGGGCCGTCAATCCAAGTGCAAGTTTCCGTGTAGGTCAATGTCCCTGGCGGTATTAACGCTGTGCGTTCGGAATCGTCGTCTGCATTGTAAAACAACACCTGGTTAGGTATCGGCACGCTTAAGTCGTAAACAGGGTCACCCATGCTGTTAACGCCAAGAAACAAATATGCGGGCAAAGCGTAAACGGTGTGTGAACCGTTAAAGGTTGCGCCGCAATCTGCCAGGGTAAACGAAAGCCCTAAATCTAAATCGGGTTCCGTCAATGTTTGAACTACAGCGTAATTGTCTGTCCGCTGTGTAAAAGTGACTTGGTATACAGCCATGGGCGGCTAACCGCCTTTCGACTATGCCTGGGTGATTTTCTGAATCATGTTGTCGTTGGCGGCGAAAGTCGCAGCGTAACCAAACACGGACATTAGGCGTGAAATCGTGCTTGGGTTTTCCACGGATAGCAGCCCCTGGTCTTGGCGATAAATTTCAAAGGCGTTGCTGTTGAAAATTACCATTGTTTTGGCGGCAAATTTGTTGTCAACGATAATTTGCAAACCAAGTGGGTTGCTACCGGACCAACTTGCAGCAGTACCTGCGCCCATGCTGTTTTGACCGCTAAGGCCAGGTGCGCCGATTGCTGGGAATACTGGACGGTTTGAACCGTCAACCAGCTGGCCCATCTTGCCCCACGTTGCAGGGTCAACCGCAATATGCGTTGGCAGGAAGTTTGTTGCGGCTGAAGTAACAACGGCAGCGTCATAGATTGACTTCATAAGGTCAGTAACCGAAAGGTCCCAGACGCCAGCGGAAGTTGCAGCTGCCAAAAGGTTGTCGCACGCAAAGTTGTCAATGGCGGTGAGATATTGCCCTGCGAGGTCTTGCATAATGATTGCCATTGCTGCGGGGTCAGTAAACGAAATTGTTTGGTAGGACAAACTGGCGCTGCCAGCAAAAGTTGACTTTGTGACCACGTTGGAAGCAATCACGGAAGTTGTTGAGGACACAGAGTCAAATTCGTTTGCTTGCGCTGCGACGGTGGGGTGGGTAGTCCACGTTGGTCTTACGAACGTTGAACCTGTGCCGTTGTTTGGCATGGCCCTTGTACCGACAGCTGACAACAGCGGTGCGATATAGTTGATGTCTGCAAACACGGGACCGAGAATAGGAACGGGGACCAATCCTGGCACGTTGCCGGTGTCGGTGTTAGCAAATTCCAAATCGGACTTGTGGTAGGCCCGATAGTCAGCCCAAACTTTGTTGGCGTTAGCGGCTTCAATGCCGCCCTTGTGCATTGCCACAACGAATTCTGCGGCGTTTGGTAGGCGTGGTTCACGCTTCGCTTGTGCAAAAATTGGGGCGGTTGGCACGATGACTTCGGCTTCAAGTTCCATGGGGGTTTCCTTTTCGGTTTCAGGTTCTGCTTCGGTTTCAGGTTCGTTGTCAGGTTCGGACGCTGCTACTTGCGTTATGGTAGCACCCGCAAATGCAGGCGTGGGGGTAAGACTAAGTTCCACCCAGGTGGCGGCAATAACGGTCATGTTGCCTGCGTCGTCGTATTTAAATTCGGTTGGGTTGACACCAACGGACACGCTGTCAATGACGCCGTCAGCTGCTAAAACTAACGCTTCGTCACCAGCACGGGTGTTGCTAATTTTGGCGGTGAAATACATGGCTTCGGGGCTATCTACCCTTTCGGATACAAGGCCGACGGCCTGCGTTGAATCGTGGTACATATAAAGCCTCGGTGCTTTGCCGTCAACGGGCAAACTACCTGGCGCAAATTGCACCTTTGTTCCGTCGCTGACGGTAGCAAACGTGTTGTATGGGACAGCAATACCAGTAATGGTGCGGCGGTCTAAACCGTCAGGCCCTGCGGCGTCGACTGTGAACGTGCTGGAAGTAAATTTAATCATGTCGCTAATTCCTCTTGTGTGTTTTGTTGTGGCATTGGTTCCATATCACGCATGTCGTGAATCTCTAACATTTTTTCGGTATCCCATTTAACGTAGGTTCCCCTGGGTAGCTGTTGTGATAACGCTGCGGTAATTGCTGTCGCATACATGGATAACCCAAATGTCCAAAGGTCCGACTTGGCGCTAGCGCTAGTTGAATATGCGTAACTTCCTGTTGATAAACCCAATAGATACGGGGGAATATTGCACAAGTTAGCAATCTCTCGACTTTGATATTCGGCGGCGTCAATCAGCAACATTTTGTCAGGCGTAGCGTTTGTTTCTGTGTACGTCAAAAATTCGTTTAGTGCCGCCGTTTGGTTAGTTCCCCGTGCCTGGTTAAACGATTCGGCTAGGGCCGCCAATTCGGTTGCGCTTAACGGTTCGCCGCCTGTCTGTTTCAAAATTCCTGCCGGTATAAGTGACGTTGCGTTTCGGTTGCGGGCGTCACACAATTTTAGGGCCGTGCTTATTGTTTGTTCACTCATAAAAATCATGCCTTGTGTTGGGCTGTAAATCTGTACAACATCGGCAGGGTTTAAAGCGCCGCCGTTGAAATAGATTTCTTTTGACTTGCCATACCAGACGGGCGGAACCTGGTCGGGCGTCGTAATTGAACCCTGGGGCAAACGGGTTGCTGACGCCATATAGCCGTCTTTAGTGCGGCTGGTGATAAAAAGCATGCAACGCCCGAAAAAAAATAAATCGTCAAATACCCATGGGAATAGGAAGTTGTTTGGCATTTCAGGGTCAAGCTGGCGCAACCAGCTTCTAGGCGCTAATGGGATTTCTTCCATTTCCTCGCCGTTCCACATTTCGGAACACATCTTTAATTCCATGGTCGCCAAGACGGACGCCATCAGGTCACGACTTCGAGAGATAGACGCAACACTCATTGCACGGTTACGCAAAGCGCCAGCCTGATATGACCAAAATTCGCCAATCAAATTAGGGCCTGCAACCTGGCTGGAATATCCGCCACCAATAGCAGCTTGAACTTCAGGGTTGGGACTAATCGCCGCTTTAGTTACTTTGCTACTAAATAATCCCATGTCGTTTTCCTTTGCGGGGGTTGCCCCTGCCCGACCCGACGTCAGGCAAGGGCTAGCCAAACTTTAGCGCAACCCGCCGTCACGGTGTCCGTGAGACAGCAAACATCGGTTTACCCACAACTTTAGGCCGTGACGATTCCGCTATCGCCCAAACCATACAGCGGGCTAACTCAATTGGCCCTGGCGACTTCTGTGACGACAGCACTACACCGGAACCCGTCTTAGTTAGAACAGCACGGTTGACATGTTCAGCCAAAGCCAACTCGCCACGGTGACGCACCTTGCCCTCAATAACCATTTTTTGTATTAGCCCAGAATATTTAAGCAATTCGCCGTAACCAATAGTTGTCGTGCGCCTTTCCAAAATTGTTGGCAAATGCAAATGCAGCGACGGTGTTATAACTAAGGCCGTTTGGGTGTCTGCCATGACACGCCCAATTTCTGTCCAACAGGCGTCCTCAGTATCAACCATAAATTCCACTATCACATGCGCTTTGGATTCGTGGACAACAGACCGCACACCCACATATCGTCCGTCTGCTAAATCTGTGTCAACCGCTAACACACCGCCAGCGGGCATAGGTAGGTCCGTGGTCTGTTTGTCCCACAGCCCGACAGGTAGCCAAGCACCCCTAGCAGACACCCATAAATTTAAATGCGCCCGTAGGAAGCTGTCTTTTTTAGATACGGCCCGCAACGCTTCCACAGTCACCGTTACACCCATGGCAGGGTTAGCCGCCAACCAGTTTTTTTCTAGTCGAGGGTCAGCGCCAGGCGCCATGCTGTATTCCGCAAAATACACCTGGCCCGTTTCACCGTTGTCTATTTCCGCTAACGCTGTTTCCCGTATCTGAATCATGCACACGCTGGATTCGTCGCCCGCCGTCGACCACATAGACAGCAAAGGGTTTTGTCTCGCAATCTGCGACGGCCTCAACGCCGTATCCACAACCTCGCTAGAAATGTTCCACAATTCGTCAATGACAATTAGGTCATGGGAACCGCCGTGCAGGTTTGGTGTCGCCGCCCTGACTTCCCACGTAGACCCGTCAGGCATTTTGACAGACTTACGGCCCATAGCGTTAGCTGCCTTACCGCCGAATTTGTCCACAAGTATTGGCGCAATAATCCCAAAGATTGCTTCAGCCCTATCTAGTTTGTTTGCCACAGATAACACGCTTTGCGGTTTGCCTCGCATAGCTGCAAAGTCCGTAAGCCACCAACCAATTAACGGACACAACCCGCCCTGGCTTTTACCGTTTTGGCGGGCCGTACTAACACACGCCTCTCGAAACTGAAGTGCGCCGGTATCGTCATGCGCCAGCTGACCACACAGCACATGCTTTTGCCAATCCATCAACACCAAACCCATATGAGATTCAGCCCATGCGGCGACACCCAAACCGTACGACGCCTGGTTAACGCCAACCGTTTCTAATCTTGGCAAATGCGCCATGACCTGCGGTGATTCGGGCTGGTTCCCGCCAGTTTCCCCCAAAATATTTATTCCGGA
>Ga0222714_10004624_pt1 | contig 13383 bp, 5 predicted proteins | sample C33_3DmetaG_FD_165048 | JGI IMG/M metagenome (GOLD analysis project Ga0222714, IMG submission 165048) | Estuarine water microbial communities from San Francisco Bay, California, United States - C33_3D | ecosystem: Environmental > Aquatic > Marine > Unclassified | place: USA: California... | reverse complement strand
AATTCAAGGCATCCGAAGATGAACATGGTAATGAGACATTTACTGCATCTGGATTTGACTCTGAAGAAGCATTTGAGCAAAAATTCCAAGAAGGTAGAAAGGCTGCATTAGCTAAGCTAAAAGAAGCATCTGGCGCAACGCGTCAGCTTTTGTCTGAGGGAACAAATGCAATGCAGGATATATTTTCAACGTTTAGTAAAATTGTTCAAAAGCCTCCTAAACCATCACCTCCTAGTACTACAGTTAAGAAGCAGACTATTAAAGATCCAGTTACGGGAATCGTTATAAATACTTCACAGCTGGAGGCTATAGAAGGTGAATTGGCTGCAAAAACCAAGCAACTTGATGCAAGTGTTAGCAGTTTCTTTGATCGACTTGGTCACCCATTAACAGAAAATCAAAAGTTGGGTAAATTCCCTGCAGGTAAAAAAGTGGACGGAGATCTTTCTTCTGGAGGAGATTCATCAGAGGATGTACCAGAAACATCACCAGAGGAGTTTAACAAGAGTATGAAATCATTAGGGCTTCCAATAAGATTTACTGACGGCGGGTTTAAATTCTAATGAGTAAAATAACAACCATAACCGAACTAACAAGATCTAAAGAGACTCCTGTTTATATCGATATTAATTCAAATTTCGATAGGAATGCGGTTACTGGTGAAGTGTCTAAAAAAATAAATGTTGAGTCTGTAAAGCAATCTGTTAAATTTTTGCTTTTGACTTCACCAATGGAAAGACCTTTTCAACCAACAATTGGTGGCGGATTGAATAAGTTGTTGTTTGAAAATGTAGACTCTGGTTTGCAAATTAGAGTAGAACAAATGATAAAGACTACTTTAACAAACCACGAACCTAGAGCTGAATATCTTGGATCGAAGATAAGTTTCCAACCAGATAGAAATGGTGCTAGCATAACAGTTAACTTCATGATAAAGAGGTTAAGGGAGGAAGTAAGCATCGACGCTTTTATAGAAAGAACCAGATAGTATGAGAATCATTGAACGTAATAAATATTTTACGAAGTTGAATGGAAATTTGGTACCACCGGGTGTAAGACAAAAAGTACTGAACAGCTTCACTGAAGAAGATTATACAGTAAGAGAATCAAGACAGCCCGATTGTGTGACGGGCGTTGATTATAGTAGAGAACAAGTTGTTCGTGGTAAAGATGGAATGGAGACGAGAAAGGTAAAACCATACTTTGATTGGAGAAGAGTAGATAGAGACAAATTCAGCAACGAGTTATTGCACGAAGTAGCCGATCCAATATTGGAAGGTCTGAAGTTAACTCCTCCGGAACTTTCAATGGGAATATTTAACACATACTTACCATTGGATCCACATAGAGATTCACCGTATGTATATTCCTCTATAAATATAGCATTGGCTGGTGATAGACATTCTCCTGTGTACTTTTATTCACTAAGTAAGGAGAATAATAGCAAAGAAAGTAATGCTGAATATTATCGTTATGATGGTTTTGTTCATGATTTGGTTTATGAAACAGAGGTGTCGTATAATAATGATATTGTGATATTGAATACAGACGAGCTGCATTCGGTTACATATTTTGATGAACCTAGAGTGTTGTTGAGGATTTACCTTGGGATGACATATAATGAGATAAGTCAACACATAGAGGCAAACCTGAAGGATATAATAAATGCCTAGTAACAATGAGCTTGTAGTAGCTAACATGGAATTTGACACTATTAAGTCAAACCTTAAAACATTTATGCAGGGCCAGAGTATTTTCTCTGATTATAACTTCGATGGTTCAACACTTTCTGTGTTATTGGACGTTCTTGCATATAATACTTATTATAACGGAATTTATCTTAATAAAGTAGCCTCTGAGATGTTTCTCGATAGTGCAAGTGCACGCGACAGTGTTTATTCTATAGCTAAAACATTAAATTATACACCACAATCATATCAATCGTCTGTTGCATATGTCGATATTGACGTTAATCCATCATCGAATCCACATTCAATAGTTATACCAAGATTTTCTACGTTCACAAGCACTGTTGATGGTGTGGCATATACATTTTCTACAAACAACAATATAACTGTTTATGCGAATAATGGATATGTTGCTAGTAATGTTGCAATTTACGAAGGTGAGTTGATCACAGAAATTTTCGAAACAAGAAATGGTAATCAAACATATTACATTAATAATTTTGATGTTGATATTAGTAGCATTACTGTTAAGGTCGTTGCGTCTAATACAGACAGCACAAACAGCGTTTATACAAGAGCAAATAGTTTGTTTGGTATCACTAGCTCATCTAATGTATTCTATATTGAGCCGGCTTCAAACGGAAGCTATAATGTCCAGTTTGGTAATGGTACGTTTGGCAGAAAAGTAATAAACGGTAACTTAGTGCAACTTCAGTATCGTATTTCATCAGGTTCGGCACCAGATGGTGCTAACTCATTTACAACTGATGGTGTTGCTGGTCACCCTGCTTCAGTCAGCTTGGTTACAAGGGCAACTGGTGGTTCCACATACCAATCACTTGATGACATTAGATTTGAAGCACCTCGAGCATTAGCATCACAAGAGAGAGCTGTAACAAAAGAAGATTACAGAACATTAATTAAAAACCAGTTTACTGATATCACATCAATGAATGTTTTTGGTGGAGAAGAATTAAATCCTCCTCAGTTTGGTAAAGTGATTTTAGCTTCTAGAAGCTCAGCGTTTGATCAAATACCTGAAGTAATCAAACAAGATATGATCAACTTTATTAAACCTAAAGTACCAATTGGTATAACAACTGAAATAAGAGATCCTGAGTTTATAAACATTAAGGTAGATGTTAATGTCAGGTACAATGGTAATGCCACATCACAAAAACAATCACAAATACAAGCAGTTATTGAAAATACAATTTCTACGTTCAACACCGATAATTTAGATAAGTTCGACGTGACGTTTAGACGAAGTAAATTGATTGAGAAAATTAACGAAGCCGACCCATCAATATTAAGTAATGATATTAATGTCAAACTGACAAAAACTATTATTCCATTGGTTGGTAAAAAGTATGTTAGGGTATTGAATTTTGGTAACCCAATCAAGATTGATAACCCAATCGATAGTGTTACCCAAGATAGGTTTATCAATTCATCTACACCAGCTGTAGAATCTGAAGTGTTTGTATTCGAAGGTACAGCAGGTGCTTCGATTAGAGACGATAGTGATGGTACTTTAATGATTGTAACAGCTAACACTACAGATCTAACTATCTTGCAAAGTGATATTGGTTCAGTTGATTACAATACTGGTGAGGTTTCGATAGCCAACCTTGTTGTAAATGCGTTTTCTACCGGTACAAATTCGATTAAAGTATTTGTTAGGCCTGCAAAAGCAGATATTATTGCGAGGAACACGCAAGTGGTTCGAATTCGAACAGAAGATACTACTGTGTCGGTTGAGACGGAACTTGTATAATGGCTTTAACTGATGTACAAGATTCAATATCCGTATTTGTACAAAGTCAATTTCCACAGATATATGAATCTGAGGACGGTCAGCTGTTCATTGCTTTCTTGCGGGCATACTATGAATACTTAGAACAAAGTGATAAAGAACTAGGTATTTCACGTGACCTTCTAGAACAAACAGATATTGATCAAACATCATCTAGATTTTTAAGTCATTTTAAAAAGACATATTTGTTTAGTATACCCGAAAGAACAACTGTTGACTTTCCATTTCTTATTAAACACATCTTTGATCTGTATCGATCCAAAGGATCGCAAAGAGCGCTCGAGTTATTTTTTAGATTAATATATGGTGTTAACTCTGATCTTTATCTTCCTTCCGAACACATATTTAAGGCATCGGATGCTAAATTTGTTGAGCCAAGATTTATTGAGTGTTATGAAGGAGATTCGGCAACATTACAAGGCCTTTTAGGTTCATTTGTAAGTGGTTCTAAATCTGGTGCAACGGCATACGTATCAGCTATTGTTGAAACAAGAGGAAGAAATCATCGTAAACAAGAATATATCGTTGACAGCGGAGCATCTCGAGAGTTTATAGGATCAGAAATTATTCATGTTCTGTTTCTATCACAAATGGTTGGTGAGTTTGTCGATAATGAGCTTGTTACTAACGGTACACAAACAATTAGAACAAATGGTTCACTTAATGATCTAACAATCACATATTCTGGTCCAAACTATAAACTTGGCCAAGAGATAATAGTTGAGCAATTGGATGGAACTGCAATTCCTGGGTGTGCTCGTGTTACAGGTTTGAGAGATGCATCTGGTGTTCCAACATATACGTTGACAACAAAAGGATCAGGATATTCTGTCAATAGCTTTTTTAGTAACGTAGCTGTTTCAGATCATATTGTCACCGTACGAAACATATCCAATACCGAACGAAATCCAGTTGAATACATACACGGTGAAGGACCGGGTGATATAATTGTCTTGGAAGATGTTTATGATAGAGGAAAAATTATTGTTGAGCAAGACGTCGTCATAGATCGAACAAGCCCAGCTAATAAATTTAAAACATTTGAAACAATTGTTTATCCTAGAGTAGAAGTTGGATTCACTGCTGATACTAATAATATGCTAGTATCAGCAAATTCTCAAAGTGTGTTAAGATTATACCACAACGATATTGAAGTTGCAAATGGTAGAGTTTCTAGTGTGATAAACGCAGCTGGAGAGTTTACCAACGGCGTAATTACAGTGTTTGAGGTTTCCGGAAACTTTGGTGTAGAAGACTATGTGTTACTAGAAGACGGTGATACATTGTTGCAAGAAGATGGATCAAGTAAACTAACATATGAAACATCTGGTACTGCTAACTCATCATTTGTTCTTAAACTAAATGGTAATGACGCTATCAATGCTGCTATATCAAACACAACGAATAATTTTGTTACTGCAACATTTCTTGCGGAAAAACTAAATTCGTCGAATACAACAGAAACAATTATTGGGATGACATCCAATACCGGTGTTATGGTTCAAGTTGCACAGTCTATGATTCGAGGATTAACGTCTAATACAATTGCAGATATTACTGGTAACAGATCACCAACAATTGCAGCTAATATTGCTATAACTGATGTAAGAAGCCCTGCTTCTATTGATGTTAACGTAGATTATATTACAGATACGTTTGCTAATACAAGATTAAATGCTGCTCATTTTAATTTTAATAAATCTAACACAGCAAACGTAAACAACGTGTTGTCTGAAGCGTTGACAAACTATGTCGTAGGGTTTGGGCAAATTGAACGTATTAGTGTTATTGAGACAGGTGATGGATTTACAGCTGATCCTCCAATACTAGTACAAAATAGATATCTAGATGGTATGTTAGGTAATGATGTAAAAATTAAATATGTTGATTTAGCTATCGATTATGAACACATACAAATAGGTGAAGTTCTCAAGCAAACCTCAAGCCGTGAAACACAAACATTAACATTCAGTAACTTTAGCAGCACAAACACCCAAAACTTTACTACTGGTGATGGGGTTGTACAGATAGTTAATGCTACAGCAAACACATATGCTGTCGTCAATGCTGTTGTTAATACTACTGCACTAACACTAGGTGATATAAGAACAATCAATTCATCATCAATAGTTATAGCAACTGGCCATAATGTTACATTCAATGATAATAATATAACACAGCTTGGTGTGTCTGCAGCTAATTCAGTTAATACTATTGCAACGCAATCAAACACCTATGCTGACTACGTAGCATTTGGTGAAGTGTTAACGTCGAATACTGTTACTCAAGAAATAACAATGAGAATGATATCCGTTAATGATTTTAGACCAACAGATTCCACATGGGGTAGACTACAATCAAATAATAACTCTAAATCATTAAACATACTAGAAATATCTGATGCAGAAGACGCAAACGTTGGGTATATTACATTTGATACTACAAAAAGACTTGGGTTAAATGCTAATATTAATTCACAAGTTGAGACTGGAAACAATCTAATTAACACAGTAGCTATTATTGAAAGTGGATATAACTTCCATCACGGAAAAGATTTTGTTTTCAGATCAACAACCAATAATAGCATTTTACAAGCTAACGGTACTGTTGTGGTTAAAGGTACAGGCAAAGGTAAAGGATATCATGAGACTGATGTTGGATTTATTAGTGATCCAGAAAACTTCTTACACGACAACGATTTCTACCAAACTTATTCATATCAAGTCCTATCAGAGTTTTCTTTAGATAAATATCAAAAACTGTTGAAAGAGGTGATTCATACAGCTGGGTTTAAGTTATTTGGTAAGGTGGTATTGACACCATACACCGAAAGCGCAGCAGAAATTTCTGAGTCGTCCATCACGCAATCGGGTTGAGGTAAATGGTAAGCAAACTATATACAGCTTTTAGTATAAATGCAGCAGATCAATTTGTGGAATCAATTGGAGAGACCGCAGTCGATCACTACTATGTCACTTTTGGTAAGCATACTGATTATGCTGAATCAAGCCCTCCTGCCCCACTAGATTCAGCAGCTAATTCAATTTGGCAAACATATGATGAGATGATTGGTGGTAAAAGAGTGAGAGGAACAGACGTCACTCTTGCTATCAAAAATTACAATTGGGCAAATGGTACAGTATACCCACATTATGATGATCAATCAACAACATTAGAAGGTAGTCAGTTTTATGTAACAACTACCGAAGGAACAAATAGACACGTATGGAAGTGTATTGATAATAATAATGGTGCTGTATCTAATCAGCAACCATTGTTCTCAACGGTATCCAGTTCATTAGAACAAATTACAATCAATACCAACGATGGTTATCAATGGAGATTTATGTATACCATTAATGATACCACAAACAATAAGTTTAGTTCAAACAATTATATTCCTGTGGTTACACATGCCAATGCTAGTGGTAATGCTATTAGTGGCTCGATTGATTTTTATAAACTGTCTAATTATGGTAATGGGTATGCGGTATTTGCAAATGGTGCTATTGTTTCCAACTCTTCGGTCACTAACGCAACCTCGTTTATAATAAGTTCTGATAGTTTCACGTTATCGTCTAATGATGATTTCTATAATACGTGCGGTATATACTTTACTGCTGGTGCTGCTAATGGACAATATGCTATTATTAACGATTGGGATGCATCATCTAATACAATTACACTAGCAACACCTTTAGCTTCAGCACCAAATACTTCTTCTAGATTTGAGATCACACCAAACGTGGTTGTTGTTGGTAATGGTACTGGCGCTAAAGCAAGAGTTAGAATTAATACATCAACAAACACTGCTGCTAATGTTCAAGTTATTCAGAGAGGGTCAGGATACACACATGCAGACATTACAATTGCAGGAAACAATTCAGGAGGCGCCGCATCAGCTCGTGCAATTATTAGTCCTCCGGGTGGTCATGCTTCAGATCCAAAAAATGAACTCTACGCACGATATATAATCATTAGTACAGATTTTGCAAATAATGAGACATTAAACTTACAAACCCATAACGATTTTCGTACTGTTGGTTTGTTAAGAAATCCTAAATTTGCAAATGTACAAATAACCTACGAAAACGCAAGTGTATTGTTTGAGCCTGGTCAGATAGTAAACGATTCAGTCACAGGTGCTTCAGGAAAAATTCACTTTGCTAATACTAGTGTAATTCAATTATCCAATGTTATTGGAACATTTGTTCCTTCAAATACAGTTTATACAGCTAACGTAGTAATAACTGGTGTAGGCACTGCAAAGCAAACGGCTGTCAGAGTTAATGCAAACGATATTAGATCTGATGGTAACTTCTTCCAACAGACTACAAAATACGATATAAATATGACTAGTGGTGGAACATTTTCTGAGGATGAGGTATTAACGCAAGATAATTACACAGGAAATGCAGTTGTTTATTTTGCTAATACGACTCGTGTAAGTGTTACATCTCTTAAAGGAACTGGTTTTGCGGAAGACGTTAGTAAAATTGTTACCGGAGGAACATCTGGACAAACAGCAATTATTACAAGCACAATTCAACCAGATCTAACCAGTGGCTCAGGTACTGTTTTATATCTAGAAAACATTGAGCCGGTGAGTAGATCAAACACAACAACAGAAGCACTGAAACTGGTGATTAAGTTTTAACAGGAAAGAATAAATGGCAATAACCACAGATCTTAATGTAACACCATACTTCGATGATTTCGATGCTAATAATCAGTACGAAAGGGTTCTGTTTAAGCCAGCTGTACCAGTTCAAGCAAGAGAACTGAACCAAATACAAAGCACATTTCAAAATCAAATCGAGAGAGGATTTGATCATATTCTAAAAGATGGTGCAATTGTAACTGGTGTTTCAAAAACATTTGCAAAGAATGATTACATTAAAGTTAAAGACGCCTTTCCTTCCAACAACGCACCAGTAAATATTTTTAACTTTTCTAATGGATATATTGTCGATACAACATCCAATCTGGTGATGGCAATTATATCAGTAGCGGATGGATTTGAAGTAAGAAACCCTAGTTTGAAAACAATTTATGGAAAGTACGTAGGTACTGGTAACACGACACTAGCAAACGGGTTTGTATCAGACGTAGAAGCATTTACATCTGGTAGACAAGTAACGTTTTTCCCAGCAAACGGTCAAATATCTGGTGTAACGATTTCTAGTGCTGGTGAACTCTATTCTAATGGTGACACTGTTGTATTTAATGGTACGTTTGGTTCCAACGCTCAAGGTACAGTTATAACTAATGCTAGTGGTAATGTCACTGGTGTAACAATGACGAGCGGTGGTGTTGATTATCGTTATATTGATGTTGTTAATGTCTCAATATCTACAGCTACAGGAAGTGGCGCCAATCTTGTTGCGGTTGTTAATGCTGGAGCAAACCTTGAAATTGCCAACTCGTCGTTTGAACTGGCGGGTAATGTTGAATTTAGTGTCGTTGGTCATACAAAACGATTGTCTGTTGATGAAGGAACAATATATCAAAAGGGAACATTCCTAACTGTTAGACCACAAAGCGTTGTCATCAAAGCTCATACGCCAGTACCTAGAAATATGGTTGTCGGGTTTGAAACTGAAGAGGCTGTTGTTAATAGCAATGCTGATCAATCGTTACTTGATAATGCACAGGGATTCAATAACGAAAAAGCTCCTGGTGCTGATAGATTAAAGCTGACACCAGTTCTTAAATCATTAACAGTTGCAGAGTCAGACGCATCAAACACATTTTTCCCAATTATTCGATTCAACGCCGAAGGTTCACTTATTGAAGCAAGGCAGCAAAATCAATATTCAGCAATTGGTGCTGAAATGGCACAGAAGAGATTTGATTCTGACGGCAACTACTCAAAACAAAAATTTACTGTAACATTCCAAGCTAATACAGCTAACACTAACCAAACAGTTTGTGTAGTTAGCCCAGGTGTTGGATATGTTCGAGGCTATCGAAACGAGCTTGTTGGTAAATCCCGTTTGGTTTTCAGAAAAGGTACTGATACAGCAAACGTAAGTGATGCAACATTCTCGCAGTCGTTTGGTTTTTATGTTAAAATACAAGAGATGGTCGGTACATTCGACTTTAATAACAACTGTGAAGTCTTCTTGTTGGATACAGCTGGAAACAGACTTTCTACAGCTGGTACCTCGGTTCCAACAGTACCAACAACAAACACATCAACCAATACGACAATTGGTAGCATTGGTGGTACAGTAACAGGTGCTGGTCCTTCATATACTGGTAATGTTATTGGTCGTGCTAGAATCAAGTCAATTATACTAGAATCATCGTCCACTTCTGTTTCAGATCCTGCAGCAAAGTTCCAAGCATATTTGTTTGACCTTCAAATTGCAGCTGGTCATTCGTTCGATGAAGTTAAAGCAATATCATACTTCACTGCTTCCAATGCTGGTAAGGGATTTGCAGACCTAGAATTGTCTACTGCATATTCACAAAGCAACACGTTTACTTCTAGTATTCCAAAAATTATTGAACCAGAATTCAGAACACATATTCGTAGAGTTGGTCGAAAAGGTATAAAGACATTAGAACCAAGTGGATCAGCTACAACCCGTTATAACTATCGTACAGTGCTTGATGGAACAATGAGTGTAAGTGGCGTTGTATCATTTACGCTCAGTGGTAATCAGATATTTGATTATACATCAGGTGGCACGCTTTCTGATGATGAGGAGAGAGAAGTACTTCTTGTTGCTAATGGTACAGCATCACAAGCTCAAACAGCAGCTAAAACCGGTTCGTTGTCATTGTCGGCTACATCTAATGTTATTACTGGAACGAGTACTTTATTTACAGATGATTTAAGAATAGGTGACTTTATTAGAACAACTGCAGCAAACAGTAGTGATGAATATTTCCAGGTGAGGGAAGTTCGAAGCAACACCTCTATTCAAGTCGATCGAGCAGCTGCAGCTACAGAAGCTAGTGTAACCTATAGAAGGTATTATCCATCTAACGTGCCTATTGATCTAAGAGGCACAACAGCATCGAACGTACAAATTAGTGTTGATCAAAAAACAATTACATTCAATGCTACAAGAGGTGATACACTTGAAAGCACAATGCCTGTTAGAGCTTATGTTAACGTAAGACGAAATCAAGCATCAAAGCTATCAAAGACACTTAATAGCAATACATTTGTTAGAATCGACTGTAGTAATAACGCTGGTGGTACAACCGGTCCATGGACGTTAGGTGTGCCAGACGTACTTAAACTTCAAGCTGTATATGTCGCAAGTGATTATGCTACAATCACAGCTGATCTTGCTGCTAATGCTGCTAGCCTAACATATGATTACTCTGATCATTTTAGACTTCAAAGAAATCAAAAAGATGGGTTTTATGATCTTTCTAAACTAGAACTGATCACCCCAGCTAATCCAAGCAAATCAGCACCAACGATTACTTCGGGTTCTAAGATTATTCCTGTGTTTAAAGTATTTAACACCGATACTTCTGGAGGTGGTCTAGGGTTCTACACTGTCGATAGTTATCCAGTAGACGATGTAACAGCAACATTGCCAACTAATAAGATTAGAACTGAAGATATTCCAATCTATGTTTCACCAATGTCAGGAGAAACATTTGATCTTAGAGATTCTATTGATTTTAGAAGAGTTGCTGCAAACACAGCAAACAATATTGCGGGATGGAATTCATTTGACTCAATTGATGTTACTGTAGCTACATTGAATCCTAATGTAACAGTTACATTTACAGGTGAACAGTTTAACTTCTCTCCGAGAAAAAATCTTCAAGCTGACTATCAATATTATCTACCACGTAAAGATGTTATTACTCTTTCAGAAACAGGTAGAGTACAAATAGTTGAAGGTGCAGCATCAGATACTCCGTCTACACCTTCGGTAGACGAACAGCAAACGCTTGTTCTTGGAAGTGTTAATGTACCAGTGTTCCCAACATTAACAGCAGCACAAGCCGAAGCTGCACAGAGACCTGATTATCGTATAACTTACAGTGACCAACAGGTCAGAGGTTACACGATGAAAGATGTTGGAAAAATTCATGAGACTGTTAAACGCATAGCTCAGGTTACTGCATTAAGTGCACTCGAGAAATCGGCAGCTGATCTTGATATTCCGTCTGGTGTCGATCCAAGTCTAAACAGATTTAAAAACGGTATCTTAGTTGATAACTTTAAAACAACAAAGACATCGTCACAAAGACATCCAGAGTTCAAGGCATCATTTAATACTGCACTTGGTACTGTATCTCCTAGACACCAACAAGTTCGTATTCCTCTTAATATTGTACCTGCTGCAGGAGTCAATACAACAGTTGTTGGTAATACAGTTACACTGGATTTCACAAATAGAGTTTTAGCTGAAGTAGATAGCGCAACATCTAGAAGAACAGTTGCAACAATGACGTATCGGTTCAGAGGCAAGGTTAAAATGCTTCCGTCTGACTACGACAACTGGGTAGATACTCGTTTTAGACCAGAAGATCAAGTTACAGCAACTATTGATCTCGGCGCAAGCGCTGAGAGCTTGGCAAAAATTGTTGAGCAAGATGTAGATTTCCAACGACCTTCAACTGACGTAGCTAGAAGTCGCGTCGAAGAGGTTCTTCAAAGCGTAACAACAACATCGTCTAGTAGTCAGCTGGTCCAAATTGGTAATGGATTATTCAATCAGCAAATCACAAACACAATTCTTAATGAATCCATTGGTGTTGAAACAACAACTACTACTACCACACAACGAAATATTATGGAGAGTGTGGAAACATTTGATACTATTAGCTTTGGTACATTTGTTCGTGATATTAGAGTTGAACCGTATATGAGAGAGCAAACAATCTCATTATACTTTACCGGTGTTAAGCCATCAACTATTCACCACATTTTCTGGGATAAACAAAACGTTGATGCAAACGCTCGACCATGTACAATCAGAGACGCTGCTCTCACAGCTGGTACGTTTACGCATGAAGACTTTGAGCCGACTGATGTTAAAGGTAGCGCGCTAAGATCAAACTCACGTGGTGAGCTTTTTGTTCAATTACACATTCCACCACAAACATTCAAAGTTGGTACCAACGAAGTTGTTGTGATGAATCAACCATCATACAGCTCATTAGAAAAGCAACCTTCTTCGTTTGCTATTGGTACACACAACTCAAGTAACTTTGGTGTCGACAAAGGTTCTACAGAGCTAACTCTGCGTAATGTTAACTTTGACACGAGACGTATTTCTGATGTTGTTGTTGATACAGAAAATACAATTGAAAATAGATCCGCGTTAATTGGTCAATCTGTAACAGCGCAATTTGTTGGTAGTGTTGGTGATACTAGTGGAGACAACCCAGATGCAGGTGATACGGACGGCGGTGCAGACCCATTAGCCCAAACCTTCTTTGTTAAGGCACCTCGTCAATCCAGTGAGCTTCGTGAGGGTACCCAGCTTGCAGAAACTGTCAATGCAAATAATGTAGTTACTAGTAGACCGGGTAGTGAAAACCCAGAAGGGGTATTTGTAACAAAACTTGACTTGTATTTTGCACAAAAAGATCCATCATTGGGTTGTACGATCGCATTAGTTGAAACGGTTAACCATGTACCTACTGATAGAATCGTGCCATTTACACAAGTACATAAGAGATCAGATCAGATTAATGTTAGTACCAACGCGTCGGTGGCAACAACATTTGAATTTGATGGGTTGGTCTTCTTGAGAGCTAATAAAACATATGCTATACGTGTAATGACTGATGGTTCAACGCCATTATATGAGTGTTGGACACATACTGTTGGTCAGCCTGATGTGACAACACCAACGAGAATATCAAACAAAGACTTGCATGAGGGCAACCTGT
>Ga0222714_10004623_pt1 | contig 13384 bp, 7 predicted proteins | sample C33_3DmetaG_FD_165048 | JGI IMG/M metagenome (GOLD analysis project Ga0222714, IMG submission 165048) | Estuarine water microbial communities from San Francisco Bay, California, United States - C33_3D | ecosystem: Environmental > Aquatic > Marine > Unclassified | place: USA: California... | reverse complement strand
GTGGCTGCGGCGGGCCGTCTCGATCATGATCGACTGCGCGATGACGTGGCCAAGGCGTTTGAGACGTTGTCGTCGGCGGGTGATGTGACGAGTGACGTGCCGCCGCAGGCAACGCCCGGCGTAGTGTCGCGTCAGAAGGACATCGAGCAGAGCCACGTGTGTCTCGGATCCCCGGCCGTCAGCCAGACACACCACGACCGGCACGCCGCCCTGGTCCTCAACACGATTCTGGGTGGCTCGCTCAGTTCCCGGCTGTTCCAGCACATCCGCGAGGATCGCGGGTTGGCGTATTCGGTGTTCTCCAATCTCGCGACGTACAGCGACGCCGGCATGCTGTCGGTGTACGCCGGCTGTGCCGCCGACAAGGTCGAGGAAGTTGTGGCGCTTACCCTCGCCGAATTGCGCACCTTGCGGCAGGAGGCGGTGCCGGCCGATGAATTGCGCCGAGCCAAGGATCACCTGAAGGGCAGCGTGATGCTCGGCCTGGAAAACACGTCCAGTCGCATGTCACACCTCGCCCGTCAGGAAATGTGTTTCGGCCGGCAGGTGACCTTCGACGAAATTCTCGCAAACATTGAGGCGGTTGGAGCCGATGATGTGTTGCGCGTGGCGGGTGAGGTGTTTCAGGATGGCGCGATCGCCGCAAGCTTTGTGGGGCCTGACGAGGCACCCCCGTTGCTGGCGTCGCAATTGGTGATGGGGACGCACGCATGATTCCGAGGTACACCCACCCAGAGATGGGCGGCATCTGGAGTGAACAACGGCGCTACGACGCCTGGCTGGAGGTCGAACTGGCGGCCACCGACGCCCTGGCCGACACGGGTGTCGTTCCGAAAGAAGACGCGCGCATTCTTCGCGAACGCGCCACGTTTGACATCGCCCGCATCGAAGAAATCGAGCAGACGACGCAGCACGATGTGATTGCGTTTACGACAGCGGTCGCCGAGAAGGTCGGTCCGTCCGCGCGGTGGCTGCATTTTGGCCTGACCTCGTCCGACGTGCTGGATACGGCGCTGGCACTGCAGATGCGGGCCGCGTGCGACCTGCTGCTGACGCGGGTGGATGCGTTGGCTGACGCCATCAGGACGCGGGCGCTGGAGCACAAGCACACGCCGATGATCGGCCGCACCCATGGCGTGCATGCCGAACTGATGACATTTGGAGTGAAGCTGGCGCTGTGGTACGCGGAAGTGGGCCGGGCCCGCGAACGCGTGGTGCGGGCGCGCGAGACCGTGTCGGTCGGAAAGTTGTCGGGCGCTGTGGGCGTGTTCGCCCATCTGGATCCCGCGATCGAAGCGGCCGTCTGCGCGCGCCTCGGGCTGACGCCCGCGCCCGTGGCGTCACAGGTGATTCAGCGCGATCGTCATGCCGAGTTGCTCTCCGCGCTCGCGATTCTGGCCGCGTCGCTCGAAAAATTCGCGCTCGAAGTGCGCGGCCTGCAGAAGACTGAAATCGGCGAAGTGGAAGAGCCGTTTGCCAAGGGGCAGAAGGGCTCGTCGGCGATGCCGCACAAGCGCAACCCGATTGCCTGCGAACAGATTGTCGGCCTGGCGCGCCTGATTCGGTCCAATGCCATGGCGGCGATGGAAAACGTCGCGTTGTGGCACGAACGGGACATCTCGCACTCGTCGGTCGAGCGCGTGATTCTTCCTGACAGCTTCATCGCCCTCGATCACATGCTGCGCCGCTTCACCCGCGTCGTCGCGGGCATGGTGGTGTATTCGGACCGCATGGCGGAGAATCTGCAGCGGTCGCGCGGCGTGGTGTTCTCGGGCAGCGTGCTGCTGGAATTAGCCCGGCGTGGAGTGTCGCGCGAAGACGCCTACGCGTGGGTGCAGCGCAACGCGATGCGATCGTTTGCCGAGCGCGTGGATTTCAAGCCGCTGCTCCTGGCCGACGCGGACATCATGCGGGTGCTGCCGGCGAATGTGCTTGAGGAGTGTTTCGATTTAGGCGCGCAGTTGCGGAACGTGGACGCAATCTTCGCGCGGGTCTTCACGGCGTAGATGCGGAACACTCAGGGGGATGGGATGAACGACAAGTTCCGTGAAGAGTGTGGCGTCTTCGGCATCTTCGGACACCCCGAGGCCGCAAACCTCACCTACCTCGGACTATACGCGTTGCAGCACCGCGGCCAGGAGAGCGTCGGCATCAGCACCTCGGACGGGACCCGTCTCAAGCTGCACAAGTCGATGGGGTACGTCGCGGATGCCTTCGACGAATCGACGCTGGCATCGCTCGCCGGCACGAGCGCCATTGGCCACGTCCGGTATTCGACCGCAGGCGAGAGCGGGCTGAAAAACGCGCAACCGATCCAGATCGAGTGCACCCATGGCGAGATCGCCATCGGCCACAATGGCAACCTCGTCAACGCCGACGAATTGCGCCAGGCGCTCGTGCAGTCCGGATCGATCTTCCAGACGACGAGCGATACCGAGGTGCTGCTGCACCTCTATGCGCGGTCCAAAGCCACCACGCCGGATGCCGCACTGGTGGAGGCCGTGTCACAGGCGCAGGGCGCGTTTTCGCTTGTGTGGCTGACGAAGGACAAATTGATCGCTGCGCGCGACCCGCACGGGTTTCGGCCCCTGACGATCGGGCGCATCGGCGACGCCTACATCGTCTGTTCTGAGACGTGTGCACTGGACTTGATCGATGCGACGTGGGTGCGCGACGTGGAGCCCGGTGAAGTGCTGATCATCAGCGCGGCGGGCATGCAGTCGCTGAAGCCGTTTGCCCCGGCGGCGAAGGCGCACTGCATCTTCGAACATGTGTACTTCGCGCGGCCGGATTCCTACGTCTTCGGCCAGAGTGTCAACGAGGTCCGGACCGCATTCGGCCGTCGACTGGCGGCGGAACAGCCCGCCGACGCGGATGTCGTGGTCCCGATTCCGGATTCAGGTGTGTGCGCCGCCACGGGCTTCGCGGAGGCGGCAGGGCTCCCGCTGCAGATGGGGCTGATTCGGAACCACTATGTGGGCCGCACCTTCATCGAACCGCAGCAGTCGATTCGGCACTTCGGCGTGCGCGTGAAACTCAATCCGGTGAAGAGCATTCTGGCCGGGCGTCGAGTGGTGCTGGTGGATGACTCGATCGTGCGTGGCACGACAAGCCGGAAGATCGTGAAGATGGTGCGCGCCGCGGGCGCCACCGAAGTGCACATGCGGATCAGCTGTCCGCCCACCGTCTCGCCCTGTTTCTACGGCGTGGACACCCCGCAGCGATCCGAGTTGATCGCCGCCACCCACACGCTGGAAGAGGTTAGGAAATACATCGGCGCTGACAGCCTTGGGTATCTCTCCCTCGACGGCATGTTGGTGGAAGTGGGCAGCGAACGAAAATCGTATTGCACGTCCTGCTATACCGGCGACTACCCGGTAGCCTTCCCCCGCAACGAGGCGGCGTACCTGCAGTTGGCGCTGAAGCTGGTGCCATGAGCTCGCCCCTGCGATGGACGCTGGCGGCCGCCGTGTGCATCAGCGTGTCGGTGCCGACGTCGGCCCAATCCCCGCCGCAGACGCTCTCTGCGGCAATCGACCAGCTCGTGTCGTTCGACTACGCGACCCGAACCGCTGCCGCTCGCACGGTGAGGCGCAGCCCGGCCGCAGAGGCCATCCCCCTTCTCGCGGCAGCGGCCCGTTCCCATCAGGATGGCTACGTGCGCTACCGCGCCCTCGTCCTGCTCGCCGGATTCGGCGAAGCCACTGCGACCGGGACCATGCGGGCCCTGCTGTCCGATCCGAACGACCGTGTGCGCGCAGTGGTGTTCGCCTGGTTTGAGCGCCATCCCGCGAGTGATCTGAATGCCGCGATGATTGCGGCGCTTGACAAGGAAACGTCCGAGTTCGTGCGCCCCGCGCTGACCCGGGCACTGGCAGCGGCCCACGCCGACCCCGCCGTGCGGCAAGCCGTCCGTCCGCTGATTATGAAGGGCGAAGACTTCTTTCGCGGCACCGTGATTGAGGCGCTTGGTGACTATGCCGCGACCTGGGCCGTTCCGGTGATTGCCGACGTCGCACAACTCGACGGCCCTCTGCAGGACGATGCGATCACGGCGCTTGGAAAGCTCGGAGACAAGTCGGTGCTGCCGGTGCTGGCGGCGCTGCAGAAGTCGGCTCCGCGGGATACCCAGCCGGCGATTGCCGCCGCTAGCTGCCTCCTGACGCAGCAGTGTGGCCCGCGTGAGGACTATCTGCGGCAGACGCTGACATTCGCGGCCGCCGACCCGCAGTACCAAAGCCTCCTGCGCAGCGCGGCCTTCTCGCTGGCTACCCTCGCGGCGCGCGGATCCGTGTCCGCGCTGTCGGCGCTGTTTGACGTCGCCGAACCGTCTCGCGATCCGGCCCGCGCCGCGCTGGCGCTTGCGGTGGGCCACGTGGCACTGCGGAACCCCGGCGTGATTCTCGAAGCGCTTGAGTCGCGCGGCACTCGTGATGCGGCCATTGCCGTCCTGCAGGACGCGTTCGACATGCTGTCGGAAGACTTCGAGGAAGAACGTTTCTTCGTGGAGATTCGCCGCGCCTACTGGGCGGCGGCGGACGGATCGACGCGGCGGGCCGTGGCGCAGGCCCTTATCGACAAACTGGAGTTCTGACGTGGTGGATTATCGGCAATCGGGCGTCGACATTGACGCGGGCAACGAAGTGGTGCGCCGCATCAAACAACTGGCGAAGTCCACCTATACCTCCGGCGTGCTGTCGGGGATCGGGTCCTTCGGCGGTTTGTTTGCGCTTGATGGCACCGCCACCGACCCCGTGCTGGTGGCCTCGGCCGACGGCGTGGGGACCAAACTCAAGGTAGCCTTCATGACCGGGGTCCACGATTCCATTGGCGTGGATCTGGTCAACCACTGCGTCAACGACATCCTGGTGCAGGGTGCACGCCCCTTGTTTTTTCTCGATTATCTGGCGACCGGCCGACTCTCGCCGGATGTGGCCGAACAGATCGTGCGCGGTGTCGCGGAGGGGTGTCGCGCGAATCGCTGCGCCCTGCTCGGCGGCGAAACAGCGGAGATGCCGGGCTTTTATGCCGACGGCGAATACGACGTCGCCGGATTCATCGTCGGCATCGTACCGCGGGCAAAGGTGATTGATGGCCGGTCCATTGTGGCCGGTGACGTGTTGATCGGCCTCCCGTCGTCCGGTCTGCATACCAACGGATACTCGCTGGCGCGCCGGATCGTGTTCGACCATCTGGGCCTGACGGTCAATAGTGTGGTCCCGGACCTGGGCCAATCTGTCGGGGAGGCGCTGTTGCGTCCCCATCGTTCGTACTTGCCGGCGATCAGCCCCCTGCTCGACCGCGGATGGATCAAGGGGATGGCGCACATCACCGGCGGCGGCCTCACCGAGAACCTGCCGCGGACGATGCCCGAGGGACGTGTGCCCAGGGTGGACCGCGCGAGCTGGGACGTGCCGCCGCTGTTTGCGTGGCTCCAGCGCGCAGGGGAAATTGCCGACGATGAGATGTTCCGGGCGTTCAATATGGGTGTGGGTCTCGTGCTGGTGGTGAGCGCCTCAGACGCCGATGCGGTGCTCGGAGCATTGCGTGCCACGGGTGAGCCGGCGTGGACGCTCGGTCACGTCGATTGAGTCCCAGGCCGAGCTGCGGTTTACGTAGTCGCTCCATGCGCGAGACTCGAGGAATGGAGCTGGGACCAGGGGGAGCGGGTTCGCGCCGTCCAGGCGGCCCGCCAGGCTTCCCCAGGGCCAGTCCTGGGCGCGACGCGAAAGTCCGTGCGTGAGGGCCAGTCGCTCGACATTACGAGCGGTCCGGACCAGGTCGCGGATCGCCGGTACGGGCCTGATGGTGACGTGGTCGGACGGTTCTCCTGGGGCAGAAATGACCCCATCCAGGAATCGTTGGAGCCGGGATGGGTCAACCGGACCCACAATCAGGTGCCAGTGCGTCGGCATCAGGCAGTACGCCACGAGCCGGACGGGGTGTCTGAGGAGCGCCGCGCGGAGTCGATACTGCAGCGCACGATAGTCGGCCGGCTGAGCCAGGACCGCGGTCGGGTGCGCCGGCCGGCCGGCGACATGGAAACATGAGAGCGGGTACGAGGGGAGGCGTCTGGGCATGGTGCACACAGCAACAGCAAGGGCGGTGCCTGAATGAGCGCAGGTGGTACACCAATCGCCATTTTGATCTCCGGCCGCGGATCCAACATGCAGGCCGTGGTGGCCGCCAGCCGTGCCGGTCGCGTGGACGCGGTCGTGCAGGTCGTGATCTCGAATCAGCCGGATGCGCCTGGGCTCGTGTGGGCGCGTGAGGCGGGGATTGAGGTGCTCGTCGTGCCGCACCGTAACTACCCGACGCGCGCGGCCTACGACGACGCGCTGGTGGAGATCCTGCGAGCGCGGGGGATTCGGTTGGTGGTGCTCGCCGGGTTCATGCGGGTGCTGGGACCGACCTTCTGCGCCGCATTTCCCTACGCGATTCTGAACGTGCACCCGTCCCTGCTGCCGTCCTTCCCCGGCGTGGACGCCCAGCGCCAGGCGTTTGAGTACGGGGTCACGGTGACGGGGGTGACCGTCCATTTTGTGACGCCGGAGCTCGATGCTGGTCCGGTGGTGGCACAGGCGACGGTGCCGGTGCTCGGGGACGATACGGTGGACACGCTCCGTGCGCGTATTCTTGCTGAGGAACATCGACTTCTGCCTGATGCCCTGCAACGCGTGATCCGCGGCGGCTGGCGGGTGGACGGACGAAGAATCCTCTGGGACTGAGGATTCCCGATTCCCGATTGAGGATTACGAATGACTCTTGATGAACAGCTCGCCTACCTCACGAAAGGATGTGTTGATGTGGTGCGCGCCGGGGAACTGAAGGCCAAGCTGGAGCGCGCCGCCACGACGGGCGTCCCACTGACTGTGAAGGTCGGCTTCGATCCGACGGCGCCGGATCTGCATCTCGGGCACACCGTGTTGCTGCGGAAGATGAAGCACTTTCAGGACCTCGGGCACCGCGTGGTGTTCCTGATCGGAGACTTCACCGGACTTATTGGGGATCCGACCGGTCGATCGAAGACGCGGCCGCCGCTGACGCGTGAGGACATCGCGGCGAATGCCGAGACGTACAAGGCGCAGGTTTTCAAGATCCTCGACCCGCAGAAGACGGTCGTCGACTTCAACGAGCGATGGCTTGGTGCACTGGGCAGCGAGGGGCTTGTGCGGCTGGCCGCGCGGTACAACGTCGCGCAGATGCTCGAACGTCGCGACTTCAAGCAGCGGTTTGAAGCCGGCAAGCCGATTGCGATTCACGAATTCCTGTATCCGCTCGCGCAGGCGTACGACTCGGTCTTTCTGAAGGCGGATGTCGAACTTGGTGGCACTGATCAGTTGTTCAATCTGAACGTGGGCCGCGACCTGATGCCGGGGTATGGCCTCGAGGCGCAGGTGGTGATGACCACGCCGTTGCTTGAGGGGCTGGACGGCGTCGAGAAGATGTCGAAGAGCCTGAGCAACTACGTCGGTGTGACCGAGGCGCCCGCGGAGATGTTCGGGAAGCTGATGTCGGTGAGTGATGAGCTGATGTGGCGGTACTACGTGCTGCTCACAGACGACACGCAGGCCGACATTGATGCGCGGCGTGCGCGTGTCGCATCGGGCGCAGAACATCCGAAAGCCGCGAAGGTGACGCTCGCGCGCCGCGTCGTCACGGATTTTCACGGTATTGAGGCGGCTCGGGCCGCGGCCGAGGCCTTTGAAGCCCGATTCACGCGCCACGAGATCAACGCGGACGATCTGCCGTCGTTTGAGATTCCCCTGGGTACGCGATGGGCGCAGGTTCTCGTGCAGACCGGGAATGCGTCGTCAAACTCCGAAGCGAGCCGGAAGGTGACGGAGGGCGCGGTGCGTCTTGGGGACGTGAAGATCGCGGACCCGCGCGCGGCGTTTGCGACGGAGGGGACGCACGTGCTGCGGGTGGGACGTCGCGCGTGCACGGTGATCGCTGTGCCGGCGGGGGGCTCGTAACCCGCTGCGATTACGAGAGTTATGCGCACGCCTGACGGGAGAAGGCGGCACGCCGGCACAATCAGGTCGTACGATCTGTAACAGCCTGTTGACAAGCCGCGTGTACGTACCTAGACTGGGAAGTCTCGAGCGTCGCCGTTGGTGGCGCTGACACGACCTTCAGCCCTTTCGAACGTCTGAAAGTGGCAGCCCCTCGGTCCTGACGGACTGAATTTGCGGTGAAGACCCCGGGTCAGGCGGAGCGTCGGCGGACGAAATTCGGCCGACGGCTTTCGAAGAAAAATTGCTGAAGAGCAACTTTTTCGTTGACAGCACCGGATGCTCGCGATAGTCTTGGAAGGTTCCCCTAACGACAAACGATGTCGCAGGGGAGCGGAAGACAAGCGACTCGGTTCTTTGAAAACTAGATAGAACGTGCAAGCACACAACCCGTCGAGTATCAGCGGGTGGCACGAAGCGGGATTCGCAGGAATCAGCGCCGTGAACCACCTTTACTTCGACGTAACACAATCCGGAGCCAAATAAAGGCGATCGGGTTAGACCGGATTAGCCCGGAGCGAGCCCTGCAAGGGGTGAGTGAGGGGCGAAACCATTTAACTTGAGAGTTTGATCCTGGCTCAGAATCAACGCTGGCGGCGTGCCTAACACATGCAAGTCGAACGCGAAAGTGGAGCAATCCATGAGTAGAGTGGCAAACGGGTGAGTAACACGTGGGCGACCTACCTCAGAGTGGGGGATAACCTTCCGAAAGGAGGGCTAATACCGCATGACATCCCGTGTTTGGATACACGGAGATCAAAGCCGGGGATCGCAAGACCTGGCGCTTGGAGAGGGGCCCGCGTCCGATTAGCTAGTTGGTGAGGTAACGGCTCACCAAGGCTCCGATCGGTATCCGGCCTGAGAGGGCGGACGGACACACTGGAACTGAGACACGGTCCAGACTCCTACGGGAGGCAGCAGTGGGGAATTGTTCGCAATGGGCGCAAGCCTGACGACGCAACGCCGCGTGGAGGATGAAGAATTTCGGTTCGTAAACTCCTTTCGACCGAGATGAACATCCTTCGGTTTAATAAACCGGAGGACTGACAGTATCGAGAGAAGAAGCCCCGGCTAACTCTGTGCCAGCAGCCGCGGTAATACAGGGGGGGCAAGCGTTGTTCGGAATTACTGGGCGTAAAGGGTTCGTAGGTGGCCAACTAAGTCAGATGTGAAATCCCTCAGCTTAACTGGGGAACTGCTTCTGATACTGGTTGGCTTGAGTGCAGGAGAGGAATGCGGAATTCCAGGTGTAGCGGTGAAATGCGTAGATATCTGGAGGAACACCGGTGGCGAAGGCGGCATTCTGGACTGTAACTGACACTGAGGAACGAAAGCCAGGGGAGCAAACGGGATTAGATACCCCGGTAGTCCTGGCCCTAAACGATGAATGCTTGGTGTGGCGGGTATCGATCCCTGCCGTGCCGAAGTTAACGCATTAAGCATTCCGCCTGGGGAGTACGGTCGCAAGGCTGAAACTCAAAGGAATTGACGGGGGCCCGCACAAGCGGTGGAGCATGTGGTTTAATTCGACGCAACGCGAAGAACCTTACCCAGGCTCGAAATGCAGATGACCATCGGCGAAAGTCGACTCCCGCAAGGGCAACTGTATAGGTGCTGCATGGCTGTCGTCAGCTCGTGTCGTGAGATGTTGGGTTAAGTCCCGCAACGAGCGCAACCCTTGTTTCCTGTTGCCATCACGTAATGGTGGGCACTCTGGAGAGACTGCCGGTGACAAACCGGAGGAAGGTGGGGATGACGTCAAGTCAGCATGGCCTTTATGTCTGGGGCTACACACGTGCTACAATGGCCGATACAAAGCGTTGCAAACTCGCGAGAGTGAGCTAATCGCATAAAGTCGGTCTCAGTTCGGATTGCAGGCTGCAACTCGCCTGCATGAAGTTGGAATCGCTAGTAATCGCGGATCAGCATGCCGCGGTGAATACGTTCCCGGGCCTTGTACACACCGCCCGTCACATCACGAAAGCTGGCTGTACTAGAAATCGCTGCGCTAACCCGCAAGGGAGGCAGGTGCTTAAGGTATGGTCAGTGATTGGGGTGAAGTCGTAACAAGGTAGCTGTAGGAGAACCTGTGGCTGGATCACCTCCTTTCTAGAGCGTCTTCTTCGGAAGACAATCAATGATCGATCTGGTACGAAGACAGGTTGCTGTGCACACGTTCTATCTAGTTTTGAGAGAACCGGGTCTCTCTGGCCGGCGCAAGCCAGCTGGGGGATCGAGTGAGTTTCTTTGAGGGCAGGACCTGATCGGAATCCGATGGGTGTCCTGTGGCGACAGAGTTCGAGAGGGCCTGTAGCTCAGCTGGTTAGAGCACACGCTTGATAAGCGTGGGGTCAGTAGTTCAAATCTACTCAGGCCCACCAGCTTCTTCGGGGAATTAGCTCAGCTGGGAGAGCGCCTGGTTTGCAACCAGGAGGTCACCGGTTCGATCCCGGTATTCTCCACCAGCCTTCGCTGGTCGCTCGCTTCGCTCGCAGCTTCGGCTGTCGGGCCAGCGAGCGGAACGCGAAGGATGATCCGCCGAAGCCACGAGCGTAGCGAGTGGTTGGCGCAGGTGGACAACGAGTTTGGATCGCGTGCGAAAGTCGCGGTCCTGGTCTTTGACAACTGAATATCCTGCAAACGGTAGTTTTTTCGGAACCACAAATTTGCACCAAAGTGTGTATTTAGGGGTGGGAAGAAGAGATGCTCCAGTTGCCCCAATGCAAAGGGGCTTCAGGATCATCTTTAATTCCAATAGACAAGCTACTAAGGGCGTACGGTGAATGCCTTGGCGCTAGAAGACGATGAAGGACGCGATAAGCTGCGATAAGCCTCGGGGAGCTGCAAATGAGCTTTGATCCGGGGATGTCCGAATGGGGAAACCCACGGCGGGTTATGCCGCCGTATCACACGCTGAATACATAGGCGTGTGAAGGCAACGGAGGGAAGTGAACCATCTCAGTACCTCCTGGAGAAGAAAACAACAGTGATTCCGCTAGTAGCGGCGAGCGAACGCGGAATAGCCCAAACCGGGGTGCTTGCACTCCGGGGTTGTAGGGCCTGTTTGGCCGCAAGGCCGACGAGTCACAAACCAGCACGTTAGTCGAACGACCTGGAACGGTCGACCATAGACGGTGAAAGTCCGGTAGGCGAAAACATGCTGGCTCGTTGGACAGGTTCCTGAGTACCACGGGACACGAGAAATCCCGTGGGAACCCGCGAGGACCATCTCGCAAGGCTAAATACTCTCTAGCGACCGATAGTGAACCAGTACCGTGAGGGAAAGGTGAAAAGCACCCCTTTTAGGGGAGTGAAATAGTACCTGAAACCGTATGCCTACAAGCAGTGGGAGGGCTATGCCTCTTCGGAGGAAGGCCTGACCGCGTGCCTTTTGCATAATGAGCCGGCTAGTTTTTCTCTGCAGCAAGGTTAAGCGTAAGCGAGCCGTAGCGAAAGCGAGTCCTAAATGGGCGTTTAGTTGCTGGGAAAAGACGCGAAGCGAGGTGATCTACCCATGGCCAGGATGAAGTACGGGTAACACCGTATGGAGGTCCGAACCAGTGTTGGTTGAAAACAGCTTGGATGAGCTGTGGGTAGGGGTGAAAGGCTAATCAAACCTCGTGATTGCCCGTTCTCTTCGAAATGCTTTTAGGAGCAGCCTCGGATGGTCGTCATTGGTGGTAGAGCGCTGGATGGACTAGGGGCCTTACCAGGTTACTGAATCCAACCAAACTTCGAATGCCATTGAACGCAGTCCGGGAGTGAGACAGTGGGGGCTAAGCTTCATTGTCGAGAGGGAAACAGCCCAGACGACCGGCTAAGGTCCCAAAGTTCATGCTAAGTGGTAAAGGATCTGGAGACGCATTGACAACCAGGAGGTTGGCTTAGAAGCAGCCATCCTTTAAAGAAAGCGTAATAGCTCACTGGTCAAGCGGCTCTGGGCCGACAATCCAACGGGGCTCAAGCATGACACCGAAGCCGTCGATTTACTTCTCCTGCGGGAGTTGTAAGTAGTAGAAGAGCGTTCTCTAGACGTTGAAGCCAGATCGTAAGGACTGGTGGAGCCTAGAGAAGTGACCCTGCCGGCATAAGTAGCGAGAAGGGAAGTGAGAATCTTCCCCACCGTAAGCCTAAGGTTTCCTGAGGAAGGTTCGTCCGCTCAGGGTTAGTCGGGACCTAACGCGAGGCCGAAAGGCGTAGCGGATGGATGTCCGGTTAATATTCCGGAACTACTTGGAAGACGTTATTACGAAGGGGGGACGCAGGAGGCTATACGAGCCGGCGACTGGAAGTGCCGGTTGAGGTTGTAGGGGGATTCACCAGGTAAATCCGGTGAGTCATTCAACCCTGAGAGACCGAAGCGAGAACCGCAAGGTTCACAAAGTCGTAGACGCCACGCTGCCAAGAAAATCCTCTAAGGAGTAGTCCAAGTACCCGTACCGCAAACCGACACAGGTAGGCGAGGAGAAAATCCTCAGGTGCAAGTGTGATCCATCGTTTAGGAACTCGGCAAATTGACCCCGTAACTTCGGAAGAAGGGGTGCTCCGGTTTGTGTAGAGCCTCGCGCTCGAAGCATCTCGGAGTTGCAATAAAGAGGCCCAAGCAACTGTTTAATAAAAACACAGGGCTCTGCAAAGTCGAAAACGACGTATAGGGTCTGACGCCTGCCCGGTGCCGGAAGGTCAAAGGGAGGGGTTAGCCGCAAGGCGACGCTCTGAACTCAAGCCCCGGTAAACGGCGGCCGTAACTATAACGGTCCTAAGGTAGCGAAATTCCTTGTCGGGTAAGTTCCGACCTGCACGAATGGCGTAATGATCTGGGCGCTGTCTCAACGAGGGGCGCTGCGAATTTGTGGTACCGGTGAAGACGCCGGTTGCCCGTGTCTAGACGAAAAGACCCCGTGCACCTTTACTGCAACTTAGTAGTGAATGCTGCCGCCGTCTGCGCAGGATAGGTGGGAGACTTTGATATCGGATTCTCGGATTCGGTGGAGTCGACGGTGAGATACCACCCTGACTGCTGCGGCGTTCTAACCTGTTCCCGTGATCCGGGAAAGGGACACTGCTAGGCGGGTAGTTTGACTGGGGCGGTCGCCTCCTAAAGTGTAACGGAGGCGTACGAAGGTTCGCTCAGGCTGTTTGGAAATCAGCCAGAGAGTGCAAAGGCATAAGCGAGCTTGACTGCGAGACTTACAAGTCGAGCAGGTGGGAAACCAGGTCTTAGTGATCCGGTGGTTCCGCATGGAAGGGCCATCGCTCAACGGATAAAAGGTACGCCGGGGATAACAGGCTGATCTGAGCCAAGAGTCCACATCGACGCTCAGGTTTGGCACCTCGATGTCGGCTCATCACATCCTGGAGCTGTAGCA
>Ga0222714_10004621_pt1 | contig 13388 bp, 12 predicted proteins | sample C33_3DmetaG_FD_165048 | JGI IMG/M metagenome (GOLD analysis project Ga0222714, IMG submission 165048) | Estuarine water microbial communities from San Francisco Bay, California, United States - C33_3D | ecosystem: Environmental > Aquatic > Marine > Unclassified | place: USA: California... | reverse complement strand
CCTGGCGACCCTTAACAGCACGCGCTCCGTTTACGCAAAATTCAAACAATACGACCAGGATGGGAATCGCTGGAGCGGACAAATGTGGTTGAAACGACCAGGGAAGATCCGTTTTCAATATGACCCGCCGGAAAACGACGTCATTTGGAGCACTGGCTTATTTATTAAGCTTTACGATGCTGAATTGGAGACAGTCACCCATATCCCGGTTGGGCTTGCACCAGCATGGTTCCTTCTCGAAGACCCAGTTCAACTTGACAAAAAAGTAGAAATTCTAGCCGCCGGCAACGCTGGAAAAAATTACTTCTTAACAGCGTCCCAAGAAGGCCTGCTGGCAAATGGCAAAGTTACCATAATCTTTGAGCAAGGTGTTCCGGACCAAATCCTTGGGTGGACAGTCGTGGAAGACAATGGAAGGACAATGCATTTTAATCTTATTAATCCTGTGTTTGGAGCTGCTATCGATGACGAGGTCTTCCGATACCAGCCACCCATCAAGGCAGACCCAACGAATTAATCGGGTCATCAACTTAGTTGAAAGAACAAAGATCATGGCTCTTACCACCAGAGCCGCGGTTCCATAATCGTTAAAAAAACCCTAGATAAGCAGAGCTAAGCAGCAGCCTCCAGCGCCTTCACACCTGGCAAGGTTTTCCCTTCCAGCCATTCAAGGAAAGCTCCGCCAGCAGTGGAAACATAACTGAATTCTTCTAAGACGCCGGCATGCGCTAAAGCGGCGACGGTATCTCCACCTCCAGCCACTGCGAGCAAGTCGCCTGCTTTTACAAGTGCAGCTGCTTTTTTAGCAACACTATTAGTGGCCCTATCAAAAGGTATCGTCTCGAATGCACCCAAGGGTCCATTCCAAACAATGGTCCGATAGTCTTCAAGCAAGTTCTCAAGAGCGCGTGTGCTTGCAGGGCCAACATCTAACATCATCTGAGCCACAGGCACGGCAGTCACTGGGACGATTGCTGTCTCGGCATTAGGCTTGAATTCCTTAGCAACGACTGCATCGGTGGGCAGAACGAGCTTACAGCCCTTTGCATCAGCCTTAGCCATGATTGCCCTTGCTGTTTCCAACATCTCAGCTTCGACAAGGCTTTTTCCCATGTCATGTCCAAGGGCAAGTAGGAATGTATTAGCCATCCCACCACCTACAATAAGAGCGTCAACCTTATCGATTAATGCTTCTAAAACCTCAATCTTCGAAGAGACTTTGGCCCCACCAACCAGCGCCGCCGCAGGGCGCGCTGGTTTCTCAAGAGCTTTTCCGAGGGCGATAAGCTCCGCTTCCATCAATCGTCCTGCAACGGCAGGCAATGCCCTTGCGAGACCCTCTGTTGAGGCATGGGCGCGATGGGCCGCCGAGAAGGCGTCATTTACATATATGTCCCCAAGCTCAGCTAAAGCTGCCACAAAGCTAGGGTCATTCCCCTCTTCACCCACGTGGAATCGTAAGTTCTCTAGCAACGCGATGTCACCGTCCCTCAAGTTTCCAACAACACTTGAAGCTGCCTCTCCTACGCAGTCCTGAGCAAAGGCCACCGGTTGGCCAATAGCACTAGCCATGGCCTCTGCAATCGGACGCAAGGACATCTCTTCAATACGCCTACCCTTTGGCCTGCCAAAATGGCTAAGGCAAACAACACGAGCCCCATTTGCCTGCAGATCCCCGATTGTGGTCAGCGAACGCTCTATTCGCGTTGCATCAGTCACCTTTCCGTCTCGGACTGGCACGTTGTAGTCAACGCGCACAAGCACCGTCTTCCCAGATACCTCAATATCATCCAGGGTCTTGAATTTGGGCATCAGATATCCTTATTCGCCTGTAAAGACAGGTTTACGTTTTTCGGCAAATGCCGTGGCAGCTTCCTGATGATCCTTAGTTGCCTGAGCGATGGCTTGCATTCCTGCGGCCATTTCCAATGCAGTATCCAAGCGTTGAAATTCACTTTCCTTTAACAAACGTTTAGTCATTCGCAATGCTTCTGGTGGCTTCCTGCTAATCTTCGTTGCAATCTTCATGGCCGTCGGCATAAGCTCCTCAATAGGAACGACATGGCTGACAAGGCCTATCACCTTGGCTTCTGCCGCGTCTATGACATCACCAGTAAATGTCATTTCAAACGCCTTTGATCTGCCTACGATACGCGGAAGGTACCATGATCCCCCGTCACCAGGGATGATGCCGAGGTTGACAAAAACTTCCCCAAACTGCGCTGTATCAGCGGCCACTCGAATGTCTGCCATCATCGCTAGATCGCACCCAGCTCCAATAGCGTGACCGTTAACGGCAGCAATGATGGGAACTTCAATCTTGTCGAGCGCTAAGGGAATTCGCTGAATTCCTTCACGATACCAATGCCGAGTACCCGCAGGAAAAGCCTGCATTTTTTTCGCCCGGGCTGCCATATCCTTCACATCACCACCAGACGAAAAAGCAGTTCCCGCACCAGTCAAAATAACACAGGATACTTCATGGTCTTTGGCGACCATGTCAGCTACTTCTTCAAACCGTTCGACGACATCAGGTGCAGAAACTGAATTTCGGATTTCTGGTTTATTGATTGTCCATGTAACGATACGACCATTTTTCTCGTACAGAATACTGTCAGCGCTCATTTGTTAGATTCCCTTGAAAATTAATGTCAGGCGAGCTGATAACTCGAATCAGGCCCAGGCGGATTTTCAGCAGCGGTTACCTCGCCACGCTCCCACATTGCGAGCAAATGTGAGAGCACAGATCGACCAGCAGCACGATGAAGGTTCTTATCAACATCCGCATACATCGCTTCGACCATAGCCGGTATTGTCTTTGGACCAGAGGATAAACAATCCCGAATTTGAACCTCTCTCGCCTCCCGATGGCGAATAAAAGCCTCAACAAAAGCCCTTGGATTGGTTACAGGACCACCGTGACCCGGATAGTAAATATCCTCACTTCGAGTCAGGAGTTTTCTCAGACTTTCCATGTATTGGGTCATATCGCCGTCTGGTGGCGATACAATAGACGTTGACCAAGCCATCACGTGGTCACCGGAAAGCAGGAGATTTTGATCCTTCAATGCCAAACAAATGTGGTTTGAAATATGGCCGGGGGTATGAATTGCCTCCAAAACCCACTCTTCACCTTCTATGACATCACCATCGGCCACTTGATGGTCTGGATTGAAATTCTTATCCCCACCCTCAGGACTATCGAAAGGCCAGTTGCGGCGAGCGCCAGATCCATGTGGGCCAAAACCATAAGTGGGCGCACCCGTCACCTGCTGAATTGCTGGGATGCCAGGGGAATGATCGTTGTGCGTGTGGGTCGCAATGATATGCGTCACCGTCTCATTTTGAAGAGCCTTCATAATCGCTGCTGCGTGTTCTGGCGAAACAGGCCCAGGATCAACAACGGCCACACGACCTCTGCCTACTATGTAAGTATTTGTGCCTTTGAAGGTAAACATGGACGGGTTGGGCGAAGTTATTCGCCTCAAATTTGGCGCCAGTTGAACGATCTCGCCGGGTTTAGCATCGAATTCACGATTAAAGGGGATCGGGTCCGCCATCAGCATCATCTCCTCACGGGTAGGCGGCGCATCCTGACGACACCAGGCCAACGGATCAAGCTAGAGAGAACAAAAATTATAATTTGGTTGTCGAAAGCTAAAATTTTGACGCACACTGCATAAAATCGGCCTCGGACAATGTGCAACTAATCCCATTATGCGCACCAACCGCGACCCTCTGCCACCATCGAACGGGTTGGATCTACACTGATATGCCTAAAATCTAAAGTCTGCAAAAATAGAGACAACATTTAAATACATTGTTCATTAGAGAAACCGGAGCGCGGAGCCAAATGACAGTTAACAAGCTGGACTATGACGCAATCGTAATCGGCGCTGGAATTTCAGGGTTGTACGAGTTGCATCTGCTAAGAGATCGTTATGGCCTCAATGTTCGTGTTTTCGAAGCAGGTACCGGCGTGGGTGGGACGTGGTACTGGAACCGCTATCCAGGCTGTCGCTTCGACTCTGAAAGCTGGTCATATGGCTATTCATTCAATAAAGAAATCTTAGCCGAATGGAACTGGACCGAACACTTCGCCCCTCAACCTGAAACGGAGCGCTACCTTAATTTCGTTGCTGACAAACTTGACCTTCGTAAGGACATACAGTTCTCCGCCCGAGTAAAATCCGCTCACTACGACGATAAGAATGAATTGTGGACGGTGACCCTCGAGAATGGTGAAAGCTATAACGCTCGTTACCTTGTAACCTGCATTGGGCCACTTTCAGCGCCAACATACCCAAAATTTGAGGGCATTGATTCTTTTGAGGGAGAAAGCTGCCACACAGGGCTTTGGCCCAAACACAAAATATCTTTTGAAGGTAAACGTGTTGCCGTCATTGGCACTGGTGCAACAGGCGTCCAAACCATTCAAGAAGTTGCAAAATCAGCTAAACACCTAACCGTCTTTCAGCGCCGACCTAACTGGTGCACACCTTTGCATAACGCGCCTATCTCACAAGAAGAGATGGAAGACATTCGAGGTCGCTACGCAGAAATTTTCCAGCGCTGCAAGGAAACGGCATCCTGTTTTGTCCATAACCCGGATCCAAGAAAAACTCTCGAGACACCAGAGGAGGAGCGCAACGCATTCTTACAGAACCGTTATGAAACACCGGGCTTCGGAATCTGGATGGGAAATTTTAAGGACATGCTCACCGATCGGGATGCCAACAAGGTGATATCTGACTTTGTAGCAGAACGAATTCGCGAAAGGGTAAACAACCCTGAGACAGCGGAAAAACTTATTCCCAAGGACCATGGATTTGGAACTCGCCGGGTACCTCAAGAAACATTCTATTATGAGGTTTACAATCAACCAAATGTAGAACTTGTGTCGATGCTCGAAACACCAATCCAGCGGATCACTCCAAAAGGTTTAGAAACCAGCGATAGGAGCTTCGAGTTCGACATCATAATTTATGCAACAGGCTTCGATGCAATAACCGGTAGCTTTGATCGGATCGATATCAAAGGCGCCGAAGGCCTGAAGCTCAAGGACAAATGGAAAGGCGGCCCAACAACTTATCTTGGAATGATGGTAAAAGATTTTCCCAACATGTTTATGGTTGTTGGGCCTCATACCGCTCTTGGCAATATTCCTCGATCGATTGAACACATTGCTGAGTGGGTAGCTGGCACAATCAACCACATGCAACAGAATGGGATTACATTCGCAGACCCAACCCAAAAGGGCGTGGATAATTGGACAAGCTATGTTGCTGAAGTTGGTGAAGGACTGCTTACCAACGAAATTGATAGCTGGATGACAGGCATCAACCTCAATGTCGAGGGGAAACAAACGCGGATACTAGCTCGCTACAGTGGTAGTGCCGTCGAGTATCGGCGTCGCTGCGATAAAATTGCCAAGGATGGGTATCCCGATGTGATTTTTGCCACCGGTGGCGTTGAAGTGGTTAACGCAAGCACAAATCACTAAAGTCTAAATCTCAAAGTTATGAAGGATAAAGTCTATGGTCGAAGCTAAAGCGATTGAAGCCGCAAAATTGCTTCAGGCAGCATGGGCAGAAGGCAAAATCTTGCAAGACCTGCCAAGCACGTGTGCCCCAACAAACGAAGCCGAAGCCACTGCTATCGGTGACGCCATTATCTCGAACTTTGGCCATAGAATCGGCGGTTGGAAGATTGGTGCCACAGGAGAAGGACCACAGAAAGCAATGGGACTGACGCAGCCCTTCGTCGGCGCTATTCGGGCGTCAAATGTTTTACCAAGTCCTGGTGAATTTCAGTTCAAAGACCTTAACCGGCCTCTTGTCGAATCTGAGTACGCTTATCGACTTAAAACAGACCTTGATCCACGAGATAAAGGCTACTCCAGAACCGAGGTCGAAGCGGCTGTAGGCTCTATTATTTGTGGGATTGAAATGCCCTTGAGCAGACTCTCAGCAGATAACACGCTTGGGCCATTGGCGCTTCTGGCTGACCACGGCGGCACCGGATACTACCTAATTGGTGCAGAAATTGAGGACTGGCGCTCCGTTGACGCGGTGAATACCGAAGTCTCATTAAGTTTTGATGGATCTGAAGCTGCCAGAGGCACCGGGGCACTAATGATGGGCGATCCCATTAACGCACTTGTCTGGTTTGTTAATTATATGGGCGGCAAAGGCATTGGCCTAAAGGCAGGACAATTCGTGTCGACAGGATCATGCACTGGTGTGATCCCTGCCCCAGGCCCAACCACCGCCGTTGCTGATTTTGGTCGCGAAGGCCAAGTGAAATTAATTCTGAATTGAGCAAGAGAAACATCAATGTCTGAAGTTTTATTAGTCGTAGGAGCAGGTGCAGGCCTTGGGGCATCTATCGGAAGGCGATTTGCGAAAGAAGGCTTCAAGGTTGCTCTTGCATCACGAAGTTTAGAGAAAGTCTCAGCAATTTGCGAAACGGTATCAGGGGCTCAGGGCTTCAGCTGTGATGCAACCAAAGAAGACCAGGTAAAAGTGTTGTTTGACCAGGTCACTGCGTCCCTAGGAACTCCAGACGTTGTTGTTTTCAATGCAAGTGGGAGAGTACGTAAAAGTATTTTAGAGATAGAATCAGACGAATTTATTCAAGCGTGGATGGCCGCGTGCCATGGCGGCTTCTTGGTAGGTCGTGAAGCAGCGCGACAAATGACACAAAAAGGTGTCGGTACAATACTTTTCACAGGAGCAACCGCTTCGGTGAAAAGCTATGCCAACTCAGCAGGGTTTGCAGTTGGTAAGTTCGGTTTGCGAGCTCTGGCCTTTTCAATGGCAAGAGAACTAGGCCCCAAGGGGATTCACGTTGGGCATATCATAGTTGATGGTGGGATCCGCGCGAAACATAGGCCAGAGGACCCTAAAGTCCCGGATAAATGGCTGAATCCTGACGACATCGCGGATAGCTACTGGCATCTCCACTCACAGGCTCGTTCGAGCTGGACTGTTGAAATTGATGTCCGCCCATGGGTGGAGAATTTTTAGGTTTAATGATCTTTTTTGGATTAAAAAACCCATAAATCTGATCATGGCATCTGAAACGTACGCCTTGCGCCGCGTGCGTTGCGAGAATAGCCTTTTAACCTCAAAAATTAGCGTGGCCTAATTATTGGGCGGATAGGGAGTTCAGCTGTTATGGATTTCGAGTTGTCGGAAGATCAGGTCCTGCTGCAGGAAAGCGTCCAACGATTTGTCCAAGACAATTATTCGTTCGAACAGCGTCGCAAAATAGTAGATAACGACAAAGGATTTTCCGAAACACACTGGAAACAATTTGCCGAACTTGGGTGGCTCGGAATGGCCTTTCCTGAAGCAGTAGGAGGTTATGGCGGCACACCCGTTGAAACAATGATAGTTATGGAGGAATTTGGAAAGGGGCTTGTTGCAGAGCCATTTGTTTCCACCGTAGTACTTGGTGGCGGGGCAATAATTGCAGGTGGGTCAGCAAGCCAGCAACAGGAAATCGTCGGAAAAATAGCAGAGGGCGAGTTAAAACTTGCATTAGCATTCGCAGAGCGGCAATCCCGTTACAATTTAGCAGACGTGGAAACTAAGGCTGAAGCAGTAGGTAGCGACTATATCCTCTCTGGCGCTAAAAGCGTTGTTTTTGGAGCCCCATCGGCAGACAAATTCATCGTCTCTGCCCGGACATCCGGTGGATCCCGTGAAGAGGCAGGGATCTCTCTTTTCCTTGTAGACTCAAATGCCTCCGGGGTCGCCGTTAGAGGTTATCCAACAGTCGATGGGCTGCGTGCAGGAGAAGTGACGCTTAATAACGTCAAAATTCCAGGCAGTGCGATGGTGGGGAACAAGGATCAGGGTTTCGATATCCTAGATCATGTCATTGATCACGCTATCGCAGCCACAGCAGCGGAAGCGACGGGGGCCATGAGTGCCCTAAATAATATGACACTCGAATACATCAAAACACGCGAACAGTTTGGTCAACCAATTGGAAAATTCCAAGTACTACAGCACCGCATGGTTGACATGTTCATCGCTCATGAAGAAGCAAAGTCTATGTCAATGATGGTGGCAATGCGCGTTTCTGACGAAGATGTTAGAGAACGCCGCAAGGCTGCGAGTGCCTGCAAAGTTCAAATTGCCAAGTCATGCCGTTTCGTTGGTCAACAAGCAATCCAACTCCATGGTGGCATTGGGATGACTGATGAATATGCTGCGGGACACTACTTCAAACGCCTTACAATGATTGACCGCAGTTTTGGCGATAGCGACTTTCATCTGGCACGTTTTGGCCAGCTCAGCTAAGCCATAAAATCTAAAGAAGTTGATCGCTTAAAGGGGGCGGGGAAATGTTAAAGAGTATAGTTGTTGCATTGGATGGCTCCGACTCAAGCGCCAACGCCCAGGCGCTCGCGCTAGAGGTAAGCAAGCGAACTGGGGCAGAACTTATTGGTATTGGGGTATTGGATGTGCCCTGGATAACGGCCCCAAGAGCTACTCCGATAGGAGCTAGAGCCTTTCAAGCCCACCGCAATGAGACACTTTTAGAACAGGGTCGTGAAGCAATTAGTGAAAGAGTGGCAGCTTTCCGCAAAACATGCGAAGCAGCTGGTGTTGGCTGTGGTGCCATTGGCACCGAAGGGGACCCCGTCGAGCAAATAGATAAAGAAGCTGACCGCCATGACATGATTATGATTGGGAGCCAAACTAATTTTCACGGCGTTGAAGAGCATGAAATAGGCGAAACCGTGGAACAGCTTCTCAAGGATACCCCTAGACCGCTCATGATTGCTCCCGAGAGCATGGCACCGAATGCTGACGCTAATAAAGTAGTTGTAGCCTTCGATGGAAGCGTCGTGTCCTCACGCGCAATGCATATGTTTTTACTGCTGGGCCTTGCAGAAGGGCGTGAAATACATGTTGTATCTATCGACGCCGATGAAACGGTAGCTCAGGGATTAGCCGAGCGAGGAGCGGCCTTATTTAGAAGCTATGGCATCAAAGCAGAGGCAAATGGCCTGGCTCATAAGGGCTCGGACGCTTCAGCGATACTAGGGGCTGTCGCCGGACTTAATGCCGGAAGGCTAGTTATTGGCGCACTTGGTCACGAGGGTTTTATTAAACGTCTTTTTATGGGTTCTACCACTCGTGAACTAATCCGTGGAGCTAACATTCCAGTTTTTGTGCATCACTAATGCTGATCCGTCCAGAACCGTTTGACCCCATTGCGTTCGCTCCGTTTGGCGAATGCTTTGCACTACGAGACTTACAAGGTGATCGACACGACTTTGCTGCTTCTATGACTAACGGTCGCAGTCATGCGCGCCTTAATGTTTCCATAAGCAGATCAAAACCACAGACGTCGGCGATAAGAGTTAAAGCACTAGAGCGCCATGACCAATCGGCACAAGCATTCGCGCCCATAGTTTGCGGTCGCTGGCTTGTCGCAGTTGCACCAAATGCAGCGGATGGTGGACCTGACTTTAACAAACTCCGTGCTTTCGTGATGGATGAAAAAATAGGTATTTGCTATCGCCCAAACGTTTGGCATCACCCTTTTGCCTGCTTTGATAGCCCTGCCGAAATGCTGATGCTGCGTTGGGACGATCGAACCGAAGCAGACACAACTTGGGCCAAAGCCCCTGCTGACGCTGACATAGAGATTGCCTTGCCCTAACAGGCCCTCGGTGTCGATTAAACTTTTAGGAGTGATTTTATGTCAAAGCATCGTATTGCTGTTTTGCCGGGAGACGGAATAGGCAAAGAGGTTGTGCCTGAGGGTGTAAAAGTTCTGGAGGCAGCTGGTCGCAAGTTCGGAATCGAGTTCAAATTCGACGAATATGACTGGTCCTGTGAGAACTTTGCATCAACAGGCAGGCTGATGCCCGAAGATGGGATAGAGATGATCAGGCCCACTGACGCGATCTTCTTGGGGGCTGTCGGTTGGCCAACGGTTCCCGACCATGTTTCACTTTGGGATATGCTAATTCCCATTCGAAGGGAATTTGAGCAATACGTTAATCTCCGGCCGTGCCGCATGTTTCCTGGAACCACAACACCTCTGGCCAATCGAGGCCCCGAGGACATAGACTTTTTTGTCGTACGAGAAAATTGCGAAGGCGAATATTCAGAGATTGGGGGACGGCTTTATGCGGGCACGGAACACGAGCTTGCAATGCAAGAAGCTGTATTTACCCGAAGGGGATGCGACCGAATTATAAGATATGCATTTGAGCTTGCCCGCCGGGAGGGGCGCAAAAAAGTTACGAGTGCTACCAAGTCAAATGGCATCATTCATACGATGCCTTATTGGGATGAACGATTTGCCACTATTGCAAAAGAATACCCTGAAATTGAAACTGACAAGTACCATATCGACATACTAACGGCGCATTTTGTGCAACACCCAGACTGGTTCGACGTGGTTGTTGGATCAAATCTATTTGGTGATATCCTTTCGGACCTTGGACCAGCAGTAGCTGGCTCTATCGGTATAGCTCCTTCATCGAATATCAACCCTGAGCGCAACCATCCTTCGATGTTTGAACCAGTTCATGGCTCTGCGCCTGACATTGCCGGCCAGGGAGTTGCAAACCCAATTGGCCAAATCTGGTCTGGCGCGATGATGATGGAGCACCTTGGCCATCCGGATGCTGCTCGCGCGATAGAAAAAGCGATTGAAATCGTTTTGACCGAGGGTGGGCCTCGCACAAAAGATATGGGTGGCAATGCTGGAACCGTTACTGTGGGCGATGCCATAGCTGAAGCATTAGCTGACGTATGACCCGCTACGCGCCTCACTGGTTTGAAGATTTCGAAGTTGGTCAGACCTTCGAGACGGCGAAATATACCTTTACCGAAGGGTCGATTGCTGACTTCGCATTGATGTGGGACCCACAACCCTTCCACTTGGACAGGGAATACGCAGAGACCTCCATATACGGTAGCATTATTGCAAGCGGGTTCCATACACAACTCGTCGCTTTCCGATTAGCGTATCAATCGGGCGTATTTGGACATAATCGTGGTGGTCGTGGCCTAGATGAACTTCGCTGGCATAAGCCAGTTATAGCTGGCGATACAATCATGGTGCGATTTCATGTACGCGAAACCAAACCTGCACGATCTACAGGCCACCTAGTAGTTGATTATGAAGTTTTAAATCAAAGCAATGAAGTGGTGATGACTGCAAGGCTGAATTACGTTGTCGCTAAGCAACCAAAGCCCTGATCTTCAGACAATTGCCCAGCGGGGTTGCACACTTCATGGCTTAACAAGCTCTCTGTAGGCATATGATTAATTAGCTTACACTCAGTTAGCCTTTTGAAACGAATATCTGCAAACGGAAATTTCTTATGTCCGAAGCTGAACAAACAATACCAATCACCGTCATCACCGGGTTCTTAGGTTCGGGAAAGACTACATTACTGTCGAAACTCCTGCGCCATCCTGGGATGGACAAAGCCGCCGTAATCATCAACGAGTTTGGCGAAGTCGGCCTTGATCATGAACTAGTAGAGAAGTCAGAAGAAGAACCCATTTTAATGGAATCGGGCTGTCTCTGTTGTACCTTGCGGACGGACTTAGTCGAAACGCTACATGATCTCTTTGGGCGCCGCGCTAGGGGTGAGACCATTGAATTCGATAGAGTGGTTATAGAAACAACCGGTCTTGCTGACCCTGCCCCGATTGTCCACACATTAATTGCAGATCCACTTGTAGGCCGCTGCTTCCACCTCGACAGCGTTGTCACCACTGTTGACGCCGCTAATGGCGGAGGAACGCTAGATGCACATGAGGAGAGCGTCAGACAGGCGGCCGTCGCTGACCGTCTCCTAATCACTAAAACGGATATAGCTGCCGCATCTGCAATCTCAAACCTCGATGACCGCCTAAACCAGATCAACCCAGGTGCGGATCGTTTCAAAGTTTTGAATGGTGAGATTGATCCAGCACATCTTTTTGGCGCCGGCTTATACGATCCATTGACTAAGACAGCCGACGTACAGCGATGGCTCAATGAAGAGGCTTACAACGAAGGAAACGATCATAACCATAGCCATCATCATGATCATCATCATAGTCATGAGCATGAGCATGAGCATGACCACAGCCATCATCATGACGATCATAATCATGATCATCATGATGGCATCCATGCATTTTGTATTTACAAAGAAGAGGCACTTCCCTGGGAAAGTTGGGTTGGCTTCCTTCAGTCATTAATTGATGCGCGCGGAGCAGACATGCTGCGCATAAAAGGAATTCTGAACGTGGACGGCCTGGAGCAGCCCGTAGCTGTACATGGAGTCCAACACGTCTTTCACCCCCCGGCAATCCTAGAAAAATGGCCATCAGAAGATCGTCGCTCTCGTTTGGTCTTTATCGCTAAGGATGTGCCAGAACAGGTAATCAAAACTATGCTGGCAAGTTGGGGACAGCAGGAGAAGGTCTAAGGCCATGAAGATCGTCCGCGCAGATACACACTGGATAGCTGTCCCCTTCGAGCATGGAGGCCCAACAACAACAGGCTTCGGTGGTCGGCCTTGGGCAAACATGCAAACACTTATCGTCGAAATCGAAACAGATAACGGGCTTGTCGGCCACGGCGAAATCTTTGGGCACAATGGCATTCCAGCTGCGCTCGCCGCATTCGAGCATCAGATAAAACCGTTTCTTTTGGGACGTGACGCAAGAGCCATAGGGCCTCTGATGCTCGAGCTTCAAAAGGTCAATCACAACTTTGGCAGATACGGACAAACGCTCTTTGCGATTTCTGGGGTAGATATCGCGCTTTGGGATATTGCAGGAAAGGCTGCAAACATGCCTCTTTGGCAACTACTCGGAGGCTCCGGAGAGGCAAGTGTACCAGCCTACTCAAGCCTAATGCGGTTTGGAGATCCAGAGTTTGTAGAACAGCGAACAGCAGACTCCGTGGCTATGGGTTACAGCCACGTTAAACTGCATGAGCGCACTCCCGAAGCTGTCGAGGCAGCTCGGCGCGGGGGTGGTCCAGATTGTAAAATAATGGTCGACGTCAATTGTCCCTGGACCGTAGCTGAAGCAATTGAGGTCGGAGATGCAATGGCGGAGTTCGGCGTTTACTGGCTTGAGGAACCTGTTTGGCCTCCCGAGAATTTTGATGGCTTAGCAGAAGTTCGCAGCAATGGCGTATGCCACGTCGCAGCGGGCGAAAATGCATCGACAGCCTGGGAGTTCCAGCAAATGATGAGGGCAGGCGCTGTTGATTGGGCGCAGCCAAGTATCTCAAAAGTTGGTGGTGTTACCGAATTTCTAAAAGTCTGCAGGCTGGCCGAAATGCATAACATCGGCATTGCAGCGCATTCGCCCTATTTTGGTCCAGGCTATGTAGCCACGATG
>Ga0222714_10004620_pt1 | contig 13389 bp, 20 predicted proteins | sample C33_3DmetaG_FD_165048 | JGI IMG/M metagenome (GOLD analysis project Ga0222714, IMG submission 165048) | Estuarine water microbial communities from San Francisco Bay, California, United States - C33_3D | ecosystem: Environmental > Aquatic > Marine > Unclassified | place: USA: California... | reverse complement strand
TATTTATCTTGTGTAATACAAGTTTTTAACTTTTTCTTATGAAAATCTTCAGTTATAAGTGAATTTTGTAACATTCTATCCAAGATTCTGACTTCGGTAACTTTCTGAAATCCTCCTTCCATATTAATTTCTTGTTTAATTTCATCATAGTGTTTCTTGTAATTCTTTTCGCTTGTATTCATAGTAAAGTTTATACGATTAACAAATCATTGATAAAATAAAAATCAAATTTCATAAAAAATTTTTTTTGTGTTTTTTCCTATATATTTAGATTTTTAGTTTGTTTTTTTAGTTTTTTACCAGGTGATTTCTTGAATCTTTCTATAGTCTTCGCATTTTCTAGGTCTGCCTGGTGTACCCTTCACAACTAACTTGATACCTAATTCCGCCTTCAATTGCTTCTTGATCCTTTCTATTTCTTCCTTAGAGAATACATCCATCTTCAAATGAACAGGGACAGCTTCTGGATTTTCCGCCATCCATACAGGGCGGTATGATCTCAATCCCCGGTTGTTAAGATTCTTCACCGTCCCGATGAACTCTTCTGTTGTGTCAACTTCACATGCCATGCGTGGCATTGGTCCGATCTCATAGACTTCACACTCTGCTTTTTGAACTGAAGCAGTTTGTGAAGATTTTGAAACTTGTGAATATTGTGAAGCTTGTGAAGACCGTGAAGGCGAACCACACTTTTTCTTAGAGCATTCGAACAGATACTCTTTGCTGGATTGACCGGATGGTGTGAATCCCGACGACTTCTGCGACTCTCTTTCAGAGCTTTCGGGTATAGGTTCATCTCCGGGAACATAGTTGCATTCGGGAGAGACTTTCGGTGTTGGGCGATCAATCTCATCCTTGGCATGGATTTCTTCCCTATATCTGACCCATCCACCCAGATAGTAATCGGTACTACCTTTGCGCTTGTAAAGGATGAATGGATTCTCTTCGAGAGTATATTTTTGAGGTGTATTATTGACGGCCTTCAGTTTGCCCGGACGCATGCGTTTGTGATTCATCACAGATGATTTAAGCATCTGTTCATCTTCTTCGCGACTTGTTCCAGTTGATTTATGAACCTTTCCGTAGTCAATGATCCTCCTTTTTATCTCCTCCGCATCATCACGGCACTTGATGAGTCCAGGATTTTCTAAAAGGCACTGATGAATCTGCCATCCCAAATCACCCTTATGTTCAATTTCCAGTAGACCACCCGGAATAAGGATAGGGTGGATAGGCATTATCTCCAGTCCATTCTTATCTTTTGCCTTCAGAGTCATCTTGCGACCACCACTGCTCAAGTTCATCGCTTTCGTGATCTTACTGAGGAGTTCAATATCTCCAACAGACCAAGCTTTAGAGTAATCTGCGATGTGCTCTTCAGAGCTGCGGGAGACATAGACGTCAATGTCAGTGGTCGTGTCATATCCGCACACGCGACCAACTAGACCCTGTAGCAGAGTGTCTGCGTTAGGATCACTGCTGGACTCGTAAACCATCCCCAAGTGCCGTTTGTCAATCACCTGACCCATGCGGCAGCGACCACTGATATGAATCACCGTTGGATTTTCGGGGGCATTCTCAAGGATATTCTTGATACCCTTCTCACCGGCGAAGGAATGTAGACAGTCATAGCCCAATTGCTTACATCCTTCGAGGATAATACCGTAAGTCTCTTTGCTCTCGAATGTCCTAACGATACAGTACTTTCCGAGATACTTGACACGGTTGTCACGCAAGACTTGGAAGAAGTGATCCTTCATGGTTTCTATCTTCTGCGACTCAAACTTGATGCTCCCGGCGCGATAAAAGTCGGGTACACCAAGATATCCATCACCCGGCAACATCTGGTGGATATATTTTTCTTCCGGTTCAACTCCCATCTGGGCGAACAGTTGATTTTCTTCTTCATCACGGTCATCCATTATAACCCGATGATTCGCAACCAGTTCGGAAAAGGGTGTAGCACTCACTCCTAGGATATAGATGGAATTGTCGCGAAGGCGTGCAAAATCACCAAGCAACGCTCCCTCAAGTCCGTTCTTCCGGTAGAACTCCTTGTATGGTTTGTTGCTTTTACTCTGAGCCATGTGACACTCTTCGTGGACAATGAGAGTTCGCCCACCTATCTCATTGATATCGGCTAGGTCATTTGAGAAATGGACGTCTACCTTGCCATTAAGAAGGCGGGATAACCCATCTTTGTCGTCGTTATCCAAGAGTTCGTGTTGATACGCGACGAGCGCGTCCTTTTTATCCTTCTTCGCTTGCTCGCGGAGGGATGTCTCGGCAGAGCCACAGATGATGACTGCTCGGTCAACCACCCCTAGTCGTATCATCTCGTATGCGATGAAGAGGTAGCATCCAGTCTTGCCCGACTGCATCTGCGCCAAGAGGACGGCAAAGAATAAACCTTGCCTGAACTTGTCGATGATCTGGTTGCCCGCGTCACGTTGACCTTGGTGAAACGCCATGATGTTGCTGAACTTGCTGAACTCGCTGAACTCGCTGACCGCGCCGACCCTCGCTGAACTCGCTGGTGAGTTTTGTAAGCGGTTACTCTTTTAAGAGCAGTCCAATGTGATTGGTTCTAATGAAATTTTTTTATTCGCTGAAATCAAATTTATCATTTCCGAAAAAAAATTTGACGAAAGATAAAATTATCAGTATTATGATGAAATTAATTAGATTAACGCCAGATAATGTTAGATATTATATTGGCTATGAAATATTATTTAAATCAAGAGAAAAACACATAGTGAAGGTAATATTAGATATGTCAAAAAGTGGCAAAAGTATTAAGATAGATCATCCAGATTTATAAAATAGTTTACAAATTGTCAGTAGAGAAGTTTATGTTATATTTAATTCTGGTAAATATAATTAATTCATTTTTTTTTCTATATAATAATTATAAATATGGAAATTACGCTAGAACATGTTTTGGTGTTATTATTATTTGTTCTTTTCTTAAAAATGATAATGGATAAATGTGGTTGTAATAGAGTGCGTGTGTGTAATAGAGTGGTTGAAGGAGTGAGAACGGACCTCCTGACCAGACCATCTTCCGAGCCTGTATCTGTAATAACACCAGTAATAACACCAGTAATACCACCAGTAATAACAACGCCACCCGCCGGGGCCGGGGCTGGGGAGGTCAGGGCGCGGGCTCAGGGCGGGTCGGCCGGTGATAAAATCGCGACCGACTTCAGCCACGTCGGCGCGTGGCTCGGATCCACGGTCGACCACGCGCCGACCGACGCCAGACACGTCGGCGCGTGGTTCGGATCCCGTCCCGCCGCGGCGTCCAGAGCTGCCCAACACGTCACAAATTGGTTTGGCAGTCTTTAATAGGTGTGTCAATTCAGATCCCAAGGAGTGTTCAGTTTTTTACTCTTTAATATTTTCATCTACCATATTACTTAAATCCATTCCCACTAGACTTGTTTGAGATGAAGATTTTTTCATTTGACCAAACCGATGTTTCATATAAAGTAGGGATCCTTCTAAAGTAATCACTGCCAAGCAATTCATCATAATAGGATATTGTTCATGGACGAGGGTGTAGAAAAGAAAGCAACTATTCGCCGTAATATTTAGTCTCATTGTATTTTCAGATAAGTCATTTACAGATTTTGTTTTACAAGTCTTATATACTTGAGGAACTCTAGATACTAAACCACAGCATGTGCCGAAGATAGAAACAATAGAAGCAAATGATTCAAGATTTAATTCCATTTTTAAAATTTAATATCTATATATTTTTAAGTAATATTAAGATGAGTAGACTGAGTAAAAAGAAAAAATTTACTCGTAGTAAAAACAAATATAAGCGTAAAAAGAATAATAGAACTTTGCGCAAGAAAAGATTAAAATACAAAAGGATTACTAAATTAGGTCGGAAATGGATGAAACAAATGGAAATTTTTATGTTGTCGGTTCAAGAGTAACTATATGGTCATCCGTTTTTTCTGTAACTGATTCAGCTTTCACCACAACCTGTTCTGATCTTATGCGATTGACTGCTTCTCTAAGACAGCACGCAAAAGAAGCACCAGAATGACCTGATGAATCAGTAAGCGTTGATAGAATACCTGTATAATATTTATATTGAGGCTCTTGATACCACGCGTATCCTGTATTTGGATCTGGTTCAAATCTTATAAAATAATCCCGCATATTATTATCGGTATTAATAGCTGATACCATCTGATTCACAGATTTTTCCCATCTGTCTGACATATTAAAGTATATATTTATATATTCACTTTTACTCTTTAACTGGTTTAGCATTTAACTTGTTTACTATTATCTTGCGAAAGGATAAAAATTTGATTATCCTATCGTTAATCTTACTTAAGACTAAAATATCGTAAAATCGATGAAAAAAACAGTGACATTCAGTGTTGTTCATGATGAAGAAAATCAGACTGGCGAGGACACCGCAGTTGATGAGAGTATGAAATTAAAATCTTGTGATAGGCGTTTTACCGCTTGTTACGCACTCACAACAATTATATTGTTTAGTATGATCATATTTTACACATTTTATGATAAAATCGGTGATTCAGAACCATCGGCCACTTTGCGTCTCCATCATCATCGCAAAAAAACATGCGAAGATACAGAATTCGGATGTTGTAAAATATATACAAATTGCAAAATTCAAGGTGACCACTTAGATTATGATATTAAATATTTAAGTTTGAACCGGATAGTTTCCCAAGATATTTTAATGAGTAACTGTCCTTCATTAGAAACACTTATCTATCAGTACAATAGACATTATGGGAATTTAACAACTGATTGTGGTGAGTTTGGTTGTTGCCCTGGTTTGAGTGTTGGATGTGATAACACTATTCGGCATAATATCATTAATGGAAACAATGGTGAATCGGTTGAATATTATAATTCACATCCAAAACAAGTTCCGATACTAATAAACAAGATTGATGAAAGCGGTTCAAATTGTATAACAAATACAAATACATTAATGTTTGATGTTACGAATAGTTACGAAAAAAATTATCCGACTAAGGCGAGTGATACATATGGAGCCATCATATTGTTGTCTCTTTTAGCATGTATGTTAGTTAGCTCAAGATAAACTTTTAATCTAAATTAGAAATTAACCCATTATCAAAATCATACCATAGAGATATTGCTCTCTTGCCTTGTAGTTCTAAATTCACATATTGATTTCTTCTATTAAGTATCATTTTTGATCTAAGATATTTAGATTTTTTTCTAGTTTCATTTACAATCCTGACACCATTATAATCAGTATTAAAATCACTGTAATGACAGATAGGAAATCTTTCTGGGACATTTTTATCGTAATTCATTAAATATCCACAAGGTATCAAAGGGTTAATTTTATAAAATGAATAACCTGGTTCTAAATCGTCATCTACATTAAATCTCAGGTTTTCAAAAATAGCGGTTCGCATGAATCCTGGATATAATATTTGAATGTCTTCTCTTAGATTGTTTGATCTAATCCGATGTAACACATGTGATATATATATTTCTTCTTTTTCAACTATTTGATAAACATAATTAGCTATATCTGTATTTTGTAGTAACGTTTTTAACACTAGTTTAATATAAGTATCACGATACATATTAATATAATTAATTCATTATAATTAATATATCAAATTTATTAATATGAACTACAACTTTTATATCTTATTGTTTTTGTTGATTATAATAAATAGTCCAGTTATATTTTTAAAAAATGATATAATGAAAGAATTTAGTGTAATAGAAGAAATAATTTATGCTGATTTAGGTATTTTATTAATCGCAGGTAGTATTTATTTCTTTTATGAAAATAAATCGGTGAAACATCTCTTTAGACACTTTGAATCCGATATAATATATAAATTTATCTTGTATGTAGCATTGATAACAATAGGTTTATTAATAGGTAATTATATACTTAAAAAAGAGGGAAAAGTAATTAGATACAAAACTTTTCAGCGGAGTCTATCCCTAATATTAATGTGTGTACTAGGTCATTTTATATATGGTGAAAATGTTACGAAAAACACATGTTTAGGTATAGGAATAATTCTGTTCGGATTATATGTATTAGATAAATGATAAATTTGATATTATTTATTTGTTTATGATAAACAAAATGGAAATCTCATTAAAAAGAGACGAACAAATAAGATTATATTTAAAATATTTTATACCGATACCTGAAATTTGTTCTTATATTATTGGATTGAAAAATGATTCAGAAAAAGCAGAAGCACTTGAGTATCATAAAAAACGATGGGAAATCATAGCAGGCGAGCATTATTACACAAGAGATAATCATTATGGTAAATTTTCATATATATTTGATTCAAAAGAATATATTATTAAACCTGATCATCGGATGGGGTTTTATCTTATGACAGGTGTGAGTTATCAAGTGTGGGAATTAGTATATGAATTAATACGGATTAAACATGAAAAAGCATGTGATTTTGAAATGGATGATAAAGAAGATTGGTTAAAATACGATGATAAATTATATAGTGAATTATCTAATAGACTAATGGCGATGTTGAAGAGATATAAATTAACAATTGAAAGAAAAGTGATAGAAAAGCACCGAAATATGCTAAATAATTAAATAATATAAAAAAATAATATTAAATATTTAAAATGTATTATTATTTGTATTTGAATATCCGAAATTTACTCGGTCACCATAACGCTATTTTTAATGAAGATATTGGTGTTAGAAGAAGAATGATAAGAAATATGAGAAGGGAATATATAAAAAATATTATAATGAAATTAAGGGAATATGAATAATTTAGTTTTAAACTATTTAAGAGTATTTATCTATTATAAAATAGGTAATTAATGTCTTCTAAAATTAAATCAGAAAGATTTTGGTTCACTAAGCTTAGTGAAAAAGATAAGAATTATATAACACAACACCCCGACCCTAGTCATATGATTTTTTATTTACAGAAAGGTTATACTTTTGATGAATCATTAAGAAAAGGATATGTAGACAGTGTGAAAGAAGATATTGAATTAGAAAAACAAATGGAAAAAGCGAAAACAAATGTAAAATCTAATTTATTATTATAATATATATATATATATATATATTATATAATGAATCATTGGGCGACGAATATTCCTTTCTTGGATGTTAATATGAATAAACCCATGGATCAAAGTAAGATGGACCATAGTAAGATGGACCATAGTAAAATGGATCATCCATCTCCACCTGTAGGTAGCAACCCTTGTAAAGATAAATTAAGTGATATAGATTATCTTGTTCATATGATTCCTCATCATCAAGTTGCGATTGATATGAGTAACATGTTAATCCCAAAAACACAGAATCCTCAAATGTTAAGTTTATGTCGTGATATTATAAGAAAGCAAGGGTATGAAATTTGGGAGATGGAACAGATGAAAAGAAATTTAAGTGAAACAGTATTTTATGATTTACCTAACAATGTTGAAAGTTTTAAAACGAAAATGGATGTTCATGCCCCTATAATGTCCAGGTCAAAAGATGGTAGTTGTAATCCATTATTCTTTAAACCGAATGATCATATGCAACATATGGTAGGAATGGATGTTACCGATAAATCTTATTTAGAACATATGATACCCCATCATCAAGTTGCGATTGATATGAGTCGTAGATTATTATTACATACAAGTCATCCTTATTTAATGGATTTTTGTAGAAAATTAATAATAGATCAGCAAGGTGAAATTTTTTACATGAATAGTCTTTTAAAAAATTCATATAATTATAAGAGTCAATTATTATCTTAATGATGTATTAATAATAGATGGACATGATAAGCAGCAGCTAATATTCCACCTCCCATCAGATAAACGTTAAATAAATTGTGTTTTAATATATCATTATGTATTATATTTATACTACTGAGACCCAATAAAATGAATATTATACCGTTTAATATATGTGATAAATGAACTATATATTTAGGAACTTCAAATTCATATTTTTCAGAAGGTTCACTCTTACTCAGTAAAAAAGAGAAATTTAATACGACAACTATCCCTAATAAAATTAGAATATAATAGTGATATTTACTGATAGATACATTTGTAATTCTATTATAACCTATATATAATAACCACAAACCTGCTATTAAGTGAATCAGATGAATAACTATACTAGGTATATCATAAGCATAAGTTTCTTCATGTCCTTCCATATATATTAATCTGTATTATTTTAATTTGGGGAAATTACACATTCTAAGATTTTTATCTTCATTAGTATTACCTTGAGTGATATTTTTCCATGTTGATGGTTTAGTATATGTATCTGTATCAGTATATTTAATTTTTAACGGAGGTTTTGATGATATAATTTTATCATAACTATCTGTTCTCACAATAAGATTACCTGATTGGTAGTATTTATCCATTATTAATTTAATTTAAATGGGAATTTTTTATTATCAAATTTATAAATGAAATTAATTGAGTGGATTCAATTTTTGTTAGGCGTTTTGTTATGGGTATTCGTTTGGAATATAACAGATCAGATAACACAAAGATTAAAACTAACGGATAATGGTATTTTAATTATGAGTATTGTTGGGATAATAGTGATTGCTGCTATAATACAGATGAATGGGACAATCAATGTCAGTTAAGTTGAAAAATTTGATTTGTTCATTGCCTTATTTTTAAGCACACCCAAACTGCCTTCCAAACAGGGAGAAATGTCGTTCGCCTTTAACCCAGATGCCAAAGTATTCGTTCCACAGAAGGTTCAAGATGTCAAGGATCAAAGCGCACTTCAAGGGCGTATCAGGGAGTTGGAACAGTTACTATCAAAAGAAAGAATAAGTAACACGAAATTACAGACGTCTTCGCCTGAGAAAACCGCACTACAACTCAAGATCAGAGAGAAGGATAAAACCATTGAAGAATTAAACAGAAGTATAAGGAGGGTTACTACCGATATCCTATCCATAAGATGTGAATGTCGTGAAGCAAGACAACGACAAGAAGAACTTGAGATAGAGAACCAGAAACAAGTAGAACAACTAGTAAATAAGAACAATGAAATAAGAAGACTCAAAGACACTATTGAATATAGAGTAGCGGATATTCAGCGCGAAAGAAATTTACTAAATGACGCACGGAGTGATGTTGAGAAATGGATGGGGAGATGTCTTCGTCTGGATTACATTTTCAAGCAACTCAGGAAGATTAGTGCGTTACCAGAGGATCATGGTGAATGGGTATATGATATGGTTGATAGCATTGAATTCCCAGATAATCCGAGAGTATCAATATATGATTCAATACCATTATTTATCCGTGAAGAAAATTTACCTCATTATGGTGACGCTCATATGGAACCTGTCGATAGAGACGAAGAAAATTATCTCATTCAAAGATTATCTATTGAAGCGCATGAATACTCTGTTTCTATCGACGAGAGTCTTTTGGAATGTGATGATTTAATGGAACAGAATGGAAATCGGCAATTATGCGCTATAAAAATTCAAGCGGCATGGAGGGGATATAAAAGCAGAGTTATTATTACTTATGATGGTCATATCTCTGAAAATTCAGTCCGAGTTGCCAATATGGTATTAGATAAAGACTCTATTCGAGGGAGTTATAATCCACGTTATAGAATATTTACTAGTGATATGAATTGTCACGGCTTGTATTTCTTCAACTCAAGCGATGAACCAATATCATATCAATGGATAGTACCTAATTCTAGGACTGGGCGTATTTATACAATCGAATCCAGAAAATTTATTAAGATTGCAACGTATTATGGTCACTGGTTTAGAGTATGGCCTGAATATAAAGAGAATTCATGTTACTTCTTTAGAATTACACCAAACAGTAGATTTCCAACTCAAGGTTACATAAATCTGTCAGACCGTGTATATTTTGATCTGAACACTAGAATAACTACTGATTATGATACTTATTGTAGTTCCATCCATAAATCACGACCACTTTCAATTAAATTTTATAAATCAATAAATACAAACGATGAGTCAGATGATGAGTTACAAATGGCTATCCAACTATCTCTAGAGGACGTTGATAACTCTCTCACAAATGATGTAGAAGATTACAATATTGCACAGATGTTTGAATCATCATAAATTCAGAATAAATTAATCTTATCATAAATTTTTTTTTGCGAGTTCATAAATTTGATTTAATGAATAAATTTATTTCATTAAACTCAAACACTCTGCTGGTATACAAACTAGCACTCAGCACACTCAGCGCACTCAGCGCACTCAGCACACTCAGCACAGCAAGGGAGCAAGAACAAGACCCAAGGCGCGAGCATGGCTGCTTGCCCGACTTGCCTGGCTTGCCCGGTCTACCCGCCAGGCGTCCTCCAGACGGTCACCATCCCCGACCCTACTTCTCTGGATGGGTTGGGTGACCTGGAGATCACGCTGATTCCCAGTCGGGGGGTCACCGACATCAACCACTTCTCCGAGAAGGGCATCCAACAATTCAAGGAGATGCTCTACGAGATCGATGAGGAGTATCGGAGGCGGTGCGACCTCAAAATGAAAGCCATTGAGGTTCACCTAGATCGCTTCGACCGCCTCGCGAAGGAAGTCTGGGATTTCAACTCAGGGTTTGTCAAGCGCCCGGATCTTTGGTCTTGGGTTAACCAAGAGGGTCCATATGACCGCAGTGACTGTGGGTGGATCAGTTACACTGATGTTCCTCACTTCCGCGATGAATACGTCGCATTTGTTCTCCATGATATTGCCGAGGTGCTGGCAATGGCGGAAGAAGATGCGGACTACGAGGAGTGGCTCAAGGAGGTTGAAGTAGCGGTTCAAAACCACAACCTCAATGTCGCGCAGTGTATGGATCCAGAATACAGGACTGGCTCAGGCGCGTTCTCATCCGGGACACGCTTCTGGAAGGGTCTCACCGGGTGGTGTGGCGAAGTTGTTGAACACATGGGTGATTCGGTTGACAACATGATGGAGGAATGGAAGAAACTCGGAAGATGTCCAACCGAAATCAAACAAGTTCGCCAGGGACAAATTGGACATGTCTTAATCAAAGACCGATACAGGAGACTCGTCCAGATGAAGAAGGGGAATTTCGCCGAAACACCGCTCGGAGACATCTGGTTCCCACCCAAGTTTGATAGTCACCTCCCAGAAGAGGGACGCCTCTTCTGGGTTTCTTTCACAAAGAACTCAGGTAGAAACCTAGCAGACCACCGCGCACCATTCACCGCTTTGTATATTCACTAAAAACAGAAAACCAAACAAAAATCTAAATATAGAAGAAAAAAAACAAAAAAATTTTTTTTATGAGTTCTTATTTCACAAAAATTTTTTTTATGAGTTCTTATTTCACAAAAATTTTTTTAAGAGTTCATAAATTTGATTTAATGAACAAATCTATTTCATTAAACTCAAACACTCTGCTGGTATACAAACTAGCACTCGGCACACTCGGCACACTCGGCACACTCAGCACACTCGGCACACTCGGCAACAAGCACCGCAAGCGACAAAAAAGACCATGGCGCATCAAGGTGTATCTCAGTGGTGGTTCAACCCGCTCTACCACCTGGAGGGAATCCTCCCTGTCGGCTACAAGATGATGGTGAACATGGGGTGGGAAGAAGGTAAACCCCTTGGGATAAGGGGTGAGGGTATCCTCGAACCAATCTCGCAGAAAATCAAATGTCGGTTAAACGGCGATGTTCGGGGGCTCGGTTTCTCTGACGCCGTGTCTTTCGACACATCGGAGGAAGATGTTCGCGTCAAGATTACGAGGGTTTCGGACAAGTTCGGTGTGGGAACTTCGGAGTTTGGCGCGGTTTTCATCCCAAGAGGAGCACTCAAGCATCTCACCAACATCAGCGGCTGCTTGGGAAAAGAGATGTTGGGGTTATCCATCCTCGCCAAGATCAACCGATGCGAGGGCAGTTTCGACTGGCGCGTAGCGAACATCTCGAACATCATCCACGAAAAATCCCTCATCCGCTTTGTGGGATACAATCCGCGTTTTCCAGACCACTCAGTATTAGACTTTGAAAGTGAAATGAGACTGTTCGACCAATGCTTCCCTTAAAAAATAACAAAACAAAAAAAATCATATAATAGATAGATAAAGACAAAAAAAAAATTTTTTTATGATATTTAAATTAAGGGAACATATCATCAATGTGTTCTACAACACTAGTTGCTGGCATACCAAGACCCGATCCATCAATCCTATAAAGATCTTCTATCATCTGCAACGTTGGACTAACCGAATAACAATTTTGACCCATTGCGCGCATCCTACTAATATAATATCCCCCCCTTATAGCAACTCTTGGTGGTAAGCTGAAAAACAGGAAATATCTACCTTCGTTAATTCCCCTATACCAATCCCTTGATACTATTCTGTCTTCTTCATCTTCTGTATTCTTAAGATCCCAACAAGGCCATAAACCATCCCTTTCATCCCCTACATTGAGCTTGCGTAGGCGGGTGATATCTATTTCATCGTCATATTGTGCATAGTTGAACAATGACCTCCTCCTCTCTACAGGCGCTCTCCATTCCCATTCTTCTCTGAATTGCATATTGAGCGATTTGAGTGAACTACGAACAACTGGACAAATCGGTGCCTTACCATCAAGTGACTCCATAATGCGTATCTGTCGCGCCTCTTGCTCTTCAATATCTCTACGCATTGGCTTAAGGAAGGAAAGGATAAGACAGACAACTTCTCTCTCTGGTACCACCTTAAGTAATCCATGGCACACTAAATCCATCCAAGTCAGTGAAGACCTAATAATTCCCATATCGCTACGCCAATCACTCCAGAGGACGCCACCACAATCCAAGCAATCACATTGCCAGAAATCCATATCGCTTCGCATATGTATCGGAAACTCTTGAAAGAACCACAACTTGTTTGCTTTACGAAAAAAAATAATCTCTAAATCAAATTTTTTAAATGAACTTTAAATGAAAGATGATAAATTTGTTCTTATTCTAAACTAAGACGCATTGTAGGGAAAGGGATATCGCTGAAAATACACCAATCGCTGTGAACTTCTGGATCCTCCTTAAATCCAAACTTCTCGTAAAATTTCATCAAAGCACTTTGACTCCGCTTCCCCTTCAAATACCAGAACCCACCATACTCGCTGTCCTTTGGTTCGTCTTTGTCGGAGATAGGGCGCTTTTCAGTTCCTTCCCATAATTCCGTGTTCCCCCGATTTTCATCTGCGAAGTAGAAATAGTCCCACAATCCCGCCTCGATATATTCCTGGTCGAGGTTGTAATAAATGCGGTGACCACTTTCATCCTTCCGCATACACTTCTTCCACAATTCATCCGCTAGGATACTCAGGACGTC
>Ga0222714_10004616_pt1 | contig 13397 bp, 13 predicted proteins | sample C33_3DmetaG_FD_165048 | JGI IMG/M metagenome (GOLD analysis project Ga0222714, IMG submission 165048) | Estuarine water microbial communities from San Francisco Bay, California, United States - C33_3D | ecosystem: Environmental > Aquatic > Marine > Unclassified | place: USA: California... | reverse complement strand
AAGATCGCCACCAGTGGCGAGACTTCGCCGGCAGCGATCGTTTCGGCTTTCGACAAGATTGCGGCGGTCGAGGATATCGCCTCGATCGGTGGCCGGGATCTGAAGGTCACCCGCGTCCAGGCTGGTATCTCGATCAGTTTTCAGTACGAAAAGCGGATCCCACTCTACGGTCCCGCAAGCCTGCTGCTCGATTACAAGGGTAGCGCCAGGGTTGGCGGGGCGCCGCAATGAACGTCTAGCAGCATGACAATCGACGATCTTCAGCAGCGTCTCGGGTATCGGTTCAACGACCCGATGCTGCTGAAGCAAGCCCTGACGCATCGCAGTCACGGCAAGCCCAATAACGAACGGCTCGAGTTCCTCGGCGACAGCATTTTGAATGCGGTTGTCTCGTCGATGCTCTTTGAGCGTTTTTCGCGTTTTGACGAGGGTGACCTGTCGCGCTTACGCGCCAACCTGGTCAAGCAGCAGTCGCTTCATGAGATTGCGCAGCGACTCGAACTGAATCAGCACTTGCTGCTTGGCGAGGGCGAGCTCAAAAGCGGCGGGTCGCGGCGTCCGTCGATCCTGGCGGATGCATTCGAGGCGATCGTCGGGGCTACCTTGCAGGACGGCGGGTTCGAAGCTGCACGTCAGGTGGTCATCGCGCTGTATGAGCCGGTGATGCAATCGGTGGATCCCAAGACGCTCGGCAAGGACGCCAAGACGCTTTTGCAGGAGTACCTGCAAGGACGCAAGATTTCGCTGCCGGTCTACGAGGTTGTCGCGACTCAGGGCGCGGCGCACAACCAGCACTTCGAGGTCAGTTGTTCGATTCCGAAGCTTGCAATCGAGGTTCATGGAGGTGGGTCCAGCCGCCGGGCGGCCGAGCAGGCTGCCGCGAAGCTCGCGCTCGAGCAGGCGCAATCGCTGGCTCCGTCGCCGGGGAGGCGCAGCCGTTCGCGTGAGGTCGGCAGTGCCGAGATGCGCGCCGGCGCCACGCAAGACAGCCAGGCTGCCTGAAGCCGCAACGACGCTCGCGAAACGCCATGTCAGATCCAGATTCCGGAACCGACGCCCCGGTCCATCGATGCGGCTATGTGGCGATCGTTGGCCGGCCCAATGTGGGCAAGTCGACCCTGCTCAATCGTTTGATCGGGCAGAAACTGTCGATCACCTCCCGCCGTCCGCAAACCACCCGGCACCGAATCCTTGGTGTGCTCAGCCATGCGCAGGCGCAGCTGATTTTTCTGGACAGTCCCGGCTACCAGACCCGGAGCGGCGGTGCACTGAATCGCGTCTTGAACCGCACCGCGCAGCAGGTCGCGCAGGACGCCGATCTGGTCATCATGGTTTGCGACGGTTCTGGCTGGACCGCCGCAGACGAGGCGGTTGCCCGGGTGCTGCCGAGCGATCGGCCGGTATTCCTGGTGGTCAACAAGGTTGACGCGGTCCGGGACAAGGCGCGCTTGATGGCGCTAGTACAACAAGCAACTGCGGTCCGCAGTTTCGACGAAGTGGTTCCGCTGAGCGCTCGAACCGGACGGCAGGTCGATTTGCTGGTGGATCTTTGCGTGGCTCGCCTGCCGCAGGGCGAGGCAATCTTCGCTGAAGACGACATCACCGACCGCAGTGAGCGATTTCATGCTGCCGAACTGATTCGCGAGAAGCTGTTCCGGATGCTCGGTGATGAACTGCCCTATTCGAGTACGGTCGTCATTGACAAGTATGAGGAGCTTCCAAAGCTGCGCAGGGTCTTCGCCACGGTTCTGGTCGAGCGCGACGCGCAAAAGGCGATCGTGCTGGGCAAGGGTGGAGAGCGAATCAAGCGCGTGGCCACCGAAGCGAGGCTAGATCTGGAGCGCTTGCTCGACACCAAGGTGTACCTCGAGCTGTTCGTCAAGGTTCGCAGCGGCTGGGCCGATGACGAGCAAAGCCTGCGCGCATACGGTTACGAGTGATCCACGGGCGGCAATTTTGAGCTCTGGCAGCCGCAGAATCGACCAGCAGGCGTATCTGCTGCATTCGACTCCGTATCGCGAGACCAGCCTCGTCGTGGATTTGTTCACCCGGGATGCAGGGCGGGTAGCGGCGGTTGCCAAGGGTGCAAAGCGCCCGCGTTCCGCGCTGCGCGCGGTCTTGCTGCAATTCCAGCCGCTCAACGTCGGGCTGTCTGGCCGAAACGAGTTGCGCACGCTGGTTTCTGCCGAATGGGAGGGCGGAACGATTGCGCCCCGGGGCAGCGCGCTTCTGTGCGCGTTCTATTTGAACGAATTGCTGGTCCGTTTACTGCCGCGCGAGGATCCGCACCCGCTTCTCTACGACGGTTATCGTGAGGCGCTCGCGGCGCTGAGCGCCGGCAGTCCGCCGGATCTGGCCCTGCGGCGTTTCGAATGGTTGCTTCTTCGCGAGACCGGCTATGCACCGGATCTGCTCGCTGACGCTCAGCATCGACCGATCGATGCAAGCCGCAATTATCGCTGGCAGCCGTCCGGAGGCTTTGTTGCGGCCGATCCGGCCGACGAGGAAGCGGGGCAACACGTGAGCGGCGCAACGCTGCGAGACCTCGCTTGCGGAAGTTTCGATACGAACGCCACGCGTTCGCAGGCAAAATACCTCACTCGCGCGATTCTCGCGCACCACCTGGACGGGCAGGTGCTGCGTACCCGTCAGATCCTGATCGACCTGCACAAGCTATGACCGAGCTAGGAGTCAACATCGACCACGTGGCCACGGTACGCCAGGCCCGGCGTACCTACGAGCCCGATCCGGTCTGGGCCGCCGTTGAGGCGCATCTGGGCGGCGCCGACGGCATTACCGTGCACTTGCGCGAAGACCGGCGACATATCCAGGATGCCGACGTGCGCCGCCTGCGCGAACTGACGCACATCAAGCTGAATCTGGAGATGGCGGCGACGGATGAAATGGTCGCGCTCGCCTGTGAACTGCGCCCGGAGATGGCGATGCTGGTGCCGGAGGGGCGCCATGAGATCACGACCGAGGGCGGTCTGGACATCGTCGCTCAGGAAGCGCGCTTGAAGCAGGTGGTGTCTCGACTAGCCGATGCCGGCATCATGACCAGCGTGTTCATTGACGCGCGGATCGAGCAGGTCGAGGCAGCCGCGCGGATCGGCGCGCGAGTCTGCGAGATTCATACCGGGCCGTATGCGCATGCCTTTCATTCCCGCGGCCGGGACGCTGAGGTGCCCGCGGTGATCGCGGAACTCGACAAGATCAGGCTTTCCGGACAAGCGATCCGGGAGCTGGGCATGCGCTTTAACGCCGGGCACGCGCTGAACTACGTGAACGTGCAGCCAGTCGCTGCGCTTGCCGGCATTCGGGAGTTGCACATCGGGCACGCCATCGTCTCGCGGGCGATTTTCAGTGGCATGCGCGAGGCGGTCCGCGAAATGAAACGCCTGATCCGAGAAGCGTCGGCGCAAAAACCATGAAAACCCTCCGTCTGAGGGGCGTCTGCCCACACGAAGGTGCTCGATGATCTACGGGATCGGCACCGACATCGTGCTGGTACGGCGCATTGAGGACTTGCTTGCGCGCTACGGAGAGCGATTCGCAAGGCGGGTCCTCGGGCCAGACGAATTGCGCGAATTTCATCGACGCGCGAGTCGTGGGGCGCACGGCGCCGGCTACTCGGCTCGTTACCTGGCAAAGCGATTTGCGGCGAAGGAGGCGTTTTCGAAGGCTCTAGGGCTGGGCTTGCGTGGCCCGATGACCTTGCTCTCGCTGCAGGTGCTGAACGATCGCCGTGGCAAGCCGGTGCCTGTTGCCCGCAAGGCGCTTGAGGGGTACCTTCGCGAGCGGAATCTGGTCGGTCATGTGTCGTTGTCGGATGAAGTCGACAGCGCGATGGCCTTCGTGATTATCGAGCAGCACCCGGCAGTCGGCGCCGACGCGGATGCTTCCACGCTAGCCAGCGAACAACGGGGGGAGACATGAATGCTTCGCCGGGGCCAGTGATCGTCGACATTGCAGGCACGGAACTCAGTGTCGATGACATCGCGCGTCTGAGTCATCCGCTGGTGGGTGGTGTGATCCTGTTTGCGCGAAATTTTGAGTCTCGAGCGCAAGTCACCGCCCTTTGCCGGCAGATTCGAGCGCTGCGCCGCCCGCCACTGCTGATCTGCGTTGATCATGAAGGCGGTCGCGTCCAGCGGTTTCGCAAGGGCTTCAGCCAGATTGCCCCGATGCGTGAGCTTGGCGAGTTATGGGACCGCGATGTCCTTGCCGCCTGCAAGAAGGCCACCGAAGTCGGACAGATCATCGGTGAGGAACTGCGCGAGGTTGGCGTTGACTTGAGCTTTACTCCGGTTCTCGATCTGGACCATGGATCCTCGGCTGTCATCGGAGATCGTGCCTTTCACCGCGATCCTCGGGTTGTTACGCTGCTGACCAAGAGCGTGATGCACGGGCTGTTGCTGTCAGGCATGGCGAACTGCGGCAAGCATTTTCCCGGGCATGGCTATGCCAAAGCCGACTCGCACCACGAATTGCCGACCGATGATCGCGACCTGGTGACGATTCTGGCCGACGACGCGGCTCCGTATGCCTGGCTGGGTGATGCGCTGACAGCGGTGATGCCTGCGCATGTGGTGTATTCCAGCGTCGATCCGTTGCCCGCCGGTTTTTCGAAGCGCTGGTTGCAGACCATCCTGCGGCGCCGACTTGGGTTTCGCGGCATGATTTTTTCTGATGATCTGACCATGGAAGGGGCCGCAGTCGCCGGAGACATCGTGCAACGCGCCAACGCAGCATTTGCGGCGGGATGCGACATGGTTCTCGTGTGCAACAGGCCGGACCTGGCCGACCAGTTGCTTGCTTCGCTGCACTGGAAGGCCGATCGGCATTTTTCCGAACGCTTCAGCAGGATGCGGCCTCGCGGGTGAGTGCACAGTTCGATCTGAAGGCGTTTCTCGCGCAACTGCCGCATCTTCCCGGCGTCTATCGGATGATCGGGGCCGGTGGGGCGGTTCTCTACGTTGGCAAGGCGCGCGACCTGCGCAAGCGCGTTTCCTCGTATTTTCAGAAGACGTCGTCCAGCCCGCGCATCGCACTGATGGTCGAGCAGGTCGAGCGGATCGATACCACGGTCACGCGCTCGGAAGCTGAGGCGCTGCTCCTAGAGAGCAATCTGATCAAGTCCGAGCAACCGCGCTACAACATCCTGTTTCGTGACGATAAGTCGTACCCGTACCTGAAGATCAGCGGCCATCACTTTCCGCGTATTTCTTACTACCGCGGCGCGGTCGATCGCAAGAGCCAGTACTTCGGTCCTTACCCGAGTGCCTGGGCGGTCAAGGAGACGATCCAGGTTCTCCAGAAGGCTTTCCGGCTGAGAACCTGTCAGGACAGTGTGTTTGCGAACCGCTCGCGGCCTTGCCTGTTGCACCAGATCCAGCGCTGCAGCGCGCCCTGCGTTCAGATCATCGACGCCGAGCAATACGCAAAAGATGTGTCGGACGCGGTGCGCTTCTTGCGTGGCGGCCATGCGCAGGTCATTCAAGACCTCGAGCATCAGATGTTGCAGGCTTCCTCTGAATTGCGATTCGAGGAAGCCGCGGCGTTCCGCAACCGGATCAGCGCCTTGTCACGAGTGTTGTCGCAACAAGCGATGGATACCGGCAGCGATATCGATGTGGACATCATTGCGGTGGTTGCTCGTGGCGGGCGTATCTGCGTGAACCTGGCGCTGGTTCGCGGCGGACGGCATCTTGGCGACAAGGCGTACTTTCCGCGCCACGTTGCCGAGGCTGATGGCAACGATGGTGAGACCACTGGCGAGATTCTCGAGGCGTTTTGTCTGCAACATTACGACGGTGGCTTCGTGCCTCCGTTGATCATTGCAAGCGCCGAGCCCGATTCTCCGGCACTGCTCGAATGGCTGCACAAGTCTGCCGGCAGGCCGGTGCAATGGTTATTGCGCGTCAACGGGCAACGTCGGCAGTGGCTGCAGATGGCCGAACAAAACGCACAGCTTGCGATCGCGCGTTTGCTCGCCGAGGAGGGCTCGCAACGCAGTCGTACCCGGGCGCTGGCCGAGGTGCTCGGTCTGGATGGGGGCGGGAGCCTCGCAGAGCTTCGGATCGAATGTTTCGACATCAGCCACACGATGGGGGAGGCGACCCAGGCGTCATGCGTGGTCTACCAGGACCATGCGATGCAAGCTTCCCAGTACCGGCGATTCAATATCGAAGGAGTGACCGGAGGCGACGACTATGGCGCGATGCGCCAGGTGCTGACACGGCGCTACGGGAAGCTTGCGGAGCAGGCGCAGGAGGGGCAGGGCACTGGCTTGCCTGATCTCGTACTGATCGACGGTGGCAAAGGGCAGGTTGAAATCGCACGCCAGGTGTTCGAGGAGATCGGCCTGGACCCACAATTGCTGGTCGGCGTGGCCAAGGGCGACGACCGCAAGGTCGGGTTGGAGACGCTTGTGTTTCCTGACGAGCGCGCACCGCTCCTTCTGGGGCGGGACTCGGCTGCGTTGATGCTGATCGCCCAGATTCGTGACGAGGCACATCGATTTGCGATCACCGGCATGCGCGCCAAGCGAGCCAAGGCACGGAACTCGTCCACACTGGAGGAGATCGAGGGCATTGGCCCGAGGCGACGCCAACGTCTGCTGGCGCGCTTTGGTGGCTTGCGTGGCATCATGTCTGCAAGTGTCGAAGACCTCGCATCGGTCGAGGGAATCTCCCGGACGCTGGCCGAGGAGATTTATCGCCGACTGCATTGAGCCCAAGGTCCATGGATTGATGAACCAGCACAAGCCGACGAAAACCGAGCACGTGAGCGACGATTCCCAACATGCTGCGGCCAGCCGCAGGACTGGCAAGCCGATCAATCTGCCCAACCTGCTGACCTGGTTGCGGATGCTTGCGATCCCTTTGCTGGTGGCCGTGTTCTTCCTGCCGGTGGAGCAAAGAACCGCTAATGTGGTTGCCACGACGATTTTCATCGTCGCGGCGATCACCGACTGGTTCGACGGCTGGCTGGCGCGCAAGCTCGGCCAAACCTCGGCCTTCGGGGCATTCCTTGATCCGGTTGCCGACAAGCTCCTGGTCTGCGCTGCGCTGGTGATGCTCGTCGAACTGCAACGCGTCGAAGCTCTGGTCGCGGTGATCATCATCGGACGGGAAATCGCGATCTCGGCACTGCGTGAATGGATGGCACAGATTGGTGCACGAACCAGTGTCGCGGTGCATTCGCTGGGCAAGTTCAAGACGGTCGCCCAACTGGTCGCGATTCCGATGCTGCTGTTCGACGGCCAACTGTTTGGGCTGATCGACTGCCGGGTTGCAGGAAGCTGGCTGATCTATATCGCCGCAATACTGACGCTATGGTCGATGTTTTACTATCTACGGCGTGCCTGGCCATTTTTGCGTGACTCGCTCTGACGCGAACGGCCTGAACAAGGGGGCGTTGAAATCGTCAGCGTCAACGAGAGCCAGCCGGTGCTGTGTCGAGGTTGCTGATTTGACAGGCTTTTGCGTCACGCTATAATTCCGCTTCTGCAACGCATGCGGGAATAGCTCAGTTGGTAGAGCGCAACCTTGCCAAGGTTGAGGTCGCGAGTTCGAGACTCGTTTCCCGCTCCAAATTCCAAAAAGGGGAAGCAAGGCTTCCCCTTTTAGTTTCAGCCAGGCTCTCTCATCCTGGCGCGCCTCCCTGGCGGGATGGCAGAGTGGTCATGCAGCGGCCTGCAAAGCCGTGTACGCCGGTTCGATTCCGACTCCCGCCTCCAGCACCTCAGCCCGCCGGGTTCGGATATCTCGCCTGAATCTGCGTGATCCTGGCCAGTGTGTCCTGATCCAGTTCGAATTGCGCAGCATCGATGTTCTCGCGCAATTGCGCCATGCTGGTCGCGCCGATGATCGTTGCGCCATGAAACCAGCGGCTACGCACATAGCCAAGTGCCAGTTGCACCAGCGAGATGCCCCGCTCACGTGCAAGGGCCGCATAAGCATCGATCGCCTCGATGACGAGTGCTCCGCGGTAACGTACGCCCAGCGTGTTGAACAGCGCAAAGCGCGTATTCGGTGGCAGGGCGCCGCCCAGATATTTTCCTGACAGCATCCCACCGGCCAGAGGGCTGTAGGCGAGCAGCGACATCCCCTGGCGAAACAGGGCTTCAGCAAGGTCGCCATCGGCATTTCGCGACACCAGGTTGTAGCTGTTTTGCAGGGTCACCGGTCCAGGCAGGCCCAACTCGCTGGCAGCACGATGGAACTCGCAGACTCCCCAGCTTGATTCGTTCGACAAGCCATAGTGGCGAATTTTTCCAGCCTTGATCATCGCCGCCATGCCTTCAACCTGCTCATGAATCGATGGGCCTTTCGACTCCTTGGCGGGATCGAATTCGGTGGCGCCGAAATTCGGCACATTGCGCTGCGGCCAGTGAATCTGAAAGAGGTCGATCTGCTCGATTTGCAATCGCTTCAGACTCAGATCGACCGCCTCGGCGATATTTGCCCGCGTCAGATCCGTCCGACCTTCGCGGATCCAGTCGCGCCGTCCCGGGCCGGCAACCTTTGAGGCAATGATCAGCTTGCCGCGTTCACGCTTAGCCAGCCAATTGCCAAGCATCGTTTCGGTGCGTCCCTGCGTCGCCGCGTTCGGCGGCACCGGATACATCTCCGCGGTATCGATGAAGTTCACTCCTTGCTCGATGGCGTAATCGAGCTGCCGGTGCGCTTCGTCTTCGGTGTTCTGCTCGCCCCAGGTCATCGTGCCCAGGCAGACCTGCGACACGGTCAGCCCGGTCCCAGGCAGGGTCCTGTATTGCATCTTCATGCTCCGGATCGGTTCCAAGCTGTGCAGCGTAACCCGACACGCCGGGCAGCAGGGCCGCAAGTTGGTGCTGGATTCCCGCATACGGGAATGCGGGCGTAAGATCGACGCATGCCAGCGAGCCTGCGATTTACGAACGGCGGGCGCTCAAGTCAAACGGAGGCACGGCAGGGGTGTTTATGTCCCCTGTGCATCGGCCTTAGAGGACAAGACGGACGAGAAGGTCAAAAAGGACGAAAGGAAAAAAGGACCAAACCAGATGATTCGCAAACTGCACCACAATGCCTATCGCTGCCGGGATTCAGAGCAAACCCGCAGTTTTTATGAAGATTTCCTTGGCCTGCCGCTGGTGGAGGCATTTGAAATCACGCAGACCAAGACCGGGCGCTCGACCAAGGTCTTGCATACCTTTTATCGTCTTGACGATGGGTCTTGCCTCGCCTTTTTCGAGGCGCCCGACATGCCGTTCGAGTTCAAGCCGCAGCACGATTTTGACCTGCACATCGCACTGGAGGTCGAGCATCCGGCTCTTCAGCAGATGCTTGAGAAAGGGAAACGCCAGGGGATCGAGACGCGTGGAATTTCAGATCACGGCTTCATCGACTCGATTTATTTTCGCGACCCGAACGGCTACGTGATCGAGTTATGTGCCAAGCGTCCGGGTCATGATGATGCAATGAACCCGGGCCTGAACGGCGCGCGGGACAAGCTCCAACGCTGGACTGAGTCGAAGGCTCTCTGACTCGCTGGTGCCGGGAACGGGAATCGAACCCGTACGCCCTTGCGAGCTCCGGATTTTAAGTCCGGTGCGTCTACCAATTCCGCCATCCCGGCGCGATTCGTCAGCGATTGTACCGGAGCGATCCATGCGGGAGCGGCAAGGCACTGCCAGGGCTGCGGCGGCCGATTGTTGGCTGATGACTCAATCGTCTGAAGGGAAGGTGTCGCGCATTGCCTTTGCCAGTTGCTCGTTATGGTTTTGCAGCGCATCGACTGCGCCGCGGCGATCACGCAGTTCCTTGTTCTGACTCAGTTTGGATTTCGCGACAATCCGGCTGATGCGAATCTCGATTCCTACGATTGCCTTGAGCATGCCGTCGATGTAGTCGGCATCCGAGTCTGTCATTCGCCATGGGCGCGGCTCGCCGGTGCGCTGCTCATGTTCGCGGGTCAGCCTGGCAACGAGGCCTCGCACATAGCGCTCATCATCATGGAACAACAGTTCGCCGTGCACATGGACCACCTGGTAGTTCCAGGTGGGCACCTGGCGATGCGTTTCATGCTTGCTCGGATACCAGTTCGGTGACAGGTACCCCTGGCTTCCCTGGAAAATCACCAGAACCTGATCGCCATCGCTGGCTTGTTGCCAGAGCGGATTTGCGCGTGCGATGTGGGCGCGCAAGCACCCCAGCCCCCCGGGCTCCGGTTCGTACTCGAAGGGGAGATGATTGGCGTCCAGTCCGTCAGGACCGGTGATGACCAGGGCGCCCAGGGGATAGTCTCTCAATAGTCGGACGACTTCATCGGGTCGACTCTCGTCAAAATGCGCGGGCATGTACATGTGGAAAAATCCTTGGGATCGGTGGCATGAGCCTCGAAGGGAGCGGACAAGCCTGTTGGTCAACGTACCTCAGGCGGGCGACGCGGTTCGCAGGGCGTCGAGAAGCTTCGGTAGCTTGATCGGTTTGGTCAGGTAGTCGTAAAAGCCAGCGGCAAGCGCCTGCTCAATGTCTGCGTGCATTGCGTTGGCCGACAAGGCGATCACCGGAATGTCTCGAGTCTGCGGATTTGTGTGCAGAGCTTGCTTGACTTGCAGACCGTTCATTCCCGGCAGGTTCATGTCGAGCACGATCACATCAGGGCACTCGGCAAGCGCGAGTTCGATGCCGCCTTCTCCGTCGGGAGCATGAAGAACTCGAAACCCCCCTTGGCGTTCGAGGTACAGCCTGACGATTTCCAGATTGGTCATCGTGTCTTCGATGTACAGCACGCTTCGATGCGCACCTGCCTGCCGGGCAGCCGGCTCGAGAGGCGGCGGTTCAGCAGCCGGTTGTGCGCTGACTGGAAGCTCCGACTGATTAGCTGGTACCAATGGGTTTGTGTCGAGTTGCTCGCCACGCTCGATGGCAAAGCTGAAAACGCTGCCTTGCCCAGGACGGCTTTTGACCGTCAGTTCACCCCCCATCATTTCGACCAGCCGCTTGGACAGGGCTAGACCAATCCCGGTTCCTTCAATGACCTCACCGCGCGCGACGAAACGAACAAAGGGCTGGAACAGTTGCTGTAACTGGGAGTCGGTCATGCCACGGCCGGTGTCGCTGATTGCAATACCCAAACGCCGATCTAGCAACGGTTCAACGGCGACCTGGACGCTGCCGCCCGGTCGGTTGTACTTGATGGCATTGCTGAGCAGATTCAGGACAACCTGGCGCAAGCGAAGCGGATCCGCTAGTGCGAACCTGACCTGCGGCTCGACGTGAATCGGCAAAAGCTTGACGTGGAATTTTTGCGCCTGTGGTTCGACTTGCGCCAGGCAATCGCCCAACAAGGCTGGCAGGTCGATCAGCGAATGTTCGATGGCGAGATTGCCTGACTCGATCTTGGACAGGTCGAGCACCTCCTCGATCAGGCCCAGCAAATGCCAGCCGGCGCGGGTGATCTGCTCCAGATGCATGCGACGCACGGACTCCTCACGGGAGGGGTCTGCCGATTGGTCGGTCTTTTGGATCCCTTCCATCAGCTGGGCATGGCCGAGAATCGCGTTCAATGGGGTACGCAGCTCGTGACTCATGTTTGCGAGAAATTCGCTCTTGAGCTGGTTGGCCGACTCGGCTGCTTCCTTGGCTGCACGCAGATCCTTGGTTTCCTCCAGGCGTCTCCCCAATCTCAGTGCGATACCTGCGGACAAGGTGATGGCGACGAGGCCCATCAGGATGATCAGCTTGAGTCCTTCATCAAACGGAGCATGAACTTCAGAATCCGGTACCTTGACGACGATTGACCAACCGGTCCGGTTCGAGCAGGAGGCAACCTCCAGCGAGGTTTTGCCTGCATCTGCCGGCGCTTCAGGCGTCAGCATCACCGAGTTCAGACGAATGCTTCCGTCGCCGAGACGGTTACAAAGTTGCGTGGCCAGGCGTTCGGAAAGCGCTTGACTGATCTGTTTGCCGATCCGATCTGCAGCGATTTTGTTGGTGGCGACGATGTTGCCACCAGGGTCGATCACCAGTCCGCTCCAACTTGCTGGCATTGCTTCAAATAGCGAGATCAGCGGCGATGCTTCCAGCATCACCGTGAGGGTCAGGCCGTCGGTCGACGAATCTCGTATCGGGGTTCGAATCGGGATTGTCTTTTCGGTAATCGTTGGACCATGCTGGCGTAATCCGAAGATTGTCGGCTGACCGGTGACAAGAACTTGTGCCCCTTGCGCGACGGCATTGGGCCCAGCGGGCAAAGCGACAGCCGGAGTTTCGGGTCGTCCGGTGTGATACACAAAACGCTTGCCGGGCACATCGGTGATGACGATCCAGGCAAGGTCCTGATCTTGGGAAACCACCGACTGGGCTTCGAGTGCGAAGTCGGCATAGTCGCCACTCTTTAAGGATCTCGATTCCGACAATGCGACTGCCAGTCGCAATCCGTATTGGAGCTTTCCGTCCAATGCGGTCTGGGCGCCCATCACAAGGCCTTCGACACGTCGCTGCACCGAGAGCTCGGATTCCTCGAAGAGCAGTGCGACGATCATCAGCAAGGTCAGGATGATCGGCAGCAGAGACAGACCGACTAGCCGTACCGTCGGCAGCATCCATCGCCAGCGCGACACGCGGCGCATGAAACGCATCAGGGTTCAGGCCTCCAGGGTGACGCAATCCATCGCAGGAGCACGCTGAGCGCTAGTACCGGTGACCTGGGTCCGAGGGCCGATCGTTGCCGGATTTTCGATGTTGCTGTGCGCCGGAGTTGCGCTGACGACCTCCGCCACGATTGCCCGGGGACGAATTTCCCTTGATTCGGGCGGACCAGCGCAGACGAATGATGGTGCCAGCAGCCGTGAGCAACAAGGCACCACTCGCGTACGCGAGTAGCGAATCTCCCTTGAGCAGGGCAGCCAGACCGATCAGCCCGTAGATGAAAGGGGATGATTCGTACCAGATTTGCTCGAGTTTCATCGGACCTCCGTCGGCATTCTGCGGTCGTTGCCTCAATTCTAGGCCACGAAGCAGCCCCTGATCGCTTGATCAGGGGCAATGCGATCACCACAGTCGTTCAAAGCATTCTGCCGGGCTTGGCCAGCGGATCGCGCATCTGGTACTGCCCGGAATCAACCTGATGCACGAAACGTTCGAGCAGCAGATTGAAAAGTGCCGGTTCTTCGAGATTGCAGGCGTGTCCGGTCTGCGGCAAAAAGGCCAGCCCGGCCGACGGCATGGCGCGCTTGAGCATCAGTGATGCGTCCAGGCAAGGCCAGTCTTCATCGCCGCTCATAATCAATGTCGGCACTGTGCAGGCGGCCATTTCGGCAGCGAAATCTTGCAGAGCCGGGCGTCTTGCCTGATAACCCTTCAGAGTCATCGCCGAGCCCTTGGCCGAATGTTCGGACAGCATCTGCA
>Ga0222714_10004613_pt1 | contig 13404 bp, 14 predicted proteins | sample C33_3DmetaG_FD_165048 | JGI IMG/M metagenome (GOLD analysis project Ga0222714, IMG submission 165048) | Estuarine water microbial communities from San Francisco Bay, California, United States - C33_3D | ecosystem: Environmental > Aquatic > Marine > Unclassified | place: USA: California... | reverse complement strand
GCAACCTCGCACAAGCAATACCATCAAATAAAGATAATACATTCATTATATTATATAACATATAATAATCATATTTAATTTATAGATTAAATATAATTTACTGGACTTCACGAATACATATAGTAACTGAACTATGCTTACCATCTCCAATAGGAACTTGCTCCCCAGCATCATCTTCTATCGTAATAGACACTTCACTAAATGTAGTTTTAGATAATCTAATCCATTCTTGCGTAAGACTTTTTACTTTAAATTGCTCCTTTTCAAGAGGTGTCGGCATATCAACCATAGAACGACCAATAAATCTTTTAAGAACTCCATTTACATCACTCATAACACAAATATCAGCGGTTATATGAAGTGGTCTATTAGTATATGGGTTCGGAGTAGGACATTCAAAATCTACTAAACTTACTTCATACTGTCTATTATTATTTAGAATAACACTCTCTGCTAAAACTTGTGTAAAGGAAGTAGCATTTCCAGTTGAGTTTAGACTATCGCTTGATAAAACTAAATAAAAATTACCACTTATGTTACTCATTATATATTTTATGGAGAGATTAAAATCAAATAATATTTAGGCAATTATTTATTTAAAAAATTGAAATGATATAAATGTTTTTTCTATATCTATATTAAGTAAAACACCTAAATCAAAATGCCTTATACCAAATCACTTGCGAAAGCACAAGCAAAATATTATCAAAAAATAAAAGAAGAAAAAATGATTAAATATAAGGAGCGATATGAAAATGACGAAGAGTTTAGGGAACTTGAAAAATCAAGACGACTTGCTAATTATCATAAGCAAAAAGAACGGAAACGACTTCAATTGTTGAGTGAAAGTTCTACTAATAGTGAAAATAGTGAAAATAGTGAAAATACAGATTAATAATTATTTAGGAAAAAAGTAAATAACTATTAATTAATTAATAAAATTGAAATAACTTAAAGATATTTTCTTTTCTATATATATAAAAAAGAAATGGTAAATGAAATCGCCCAAACATTTAGACAAAACGGATATAGTATTGTATGTTGTAATGCTGAAAAAAAACCGATTGGAAAGAATGGATTTCCACTTGGTAAATGGAGTGAAAAATCATTTGAAGAACTTAAAAATGAAGATATTGCTAATCACGATAGTTATAGTATTATGATGGGTAAGCACGAAAATGGACGCACTATAATTTGTCTTGATTTTGATATTTATAGTGAAGGTGGAAATAATGAAGCAGTCCAAACATTTTTAGACAAATGGAGAGCAGATATTGGTGATGAAGCACTCTACTCTACAAGCACAGAAGGAAATTATGCGGTGTTATTAGATATAACCGAAAGTCCTATAATGCTGAATGAAATTGAAGAATTAAAAACCTATAATAAAAACAAAGTGAAAGCATTTGGTGACCTTGAAATATTATATGGTAATGCTTCTTGTAAGGTATTGCCTAATAGTAAAACAATCTGTAAAAAAACAAAAACAATCCGTAAGAGTAAATTATTAGATGAAAATGGCGACAATATATTAAAACTTGACGATGATTATGAATGTTTAATTGAATTATTCCAAGACGCAACAACCGATTTTAAAAGCAATTCTAAAAAGAACAAGAAAACCGAATTGAAAACAGAAATTAATATTAAAGTTGGAGAATATCCTTATGTAGATAAATGGACTGACTTGTTAATGAATTATATGGGAAATCCACAGAAAAACGGAAAATATTTAATTGATAGAAATAATGTTTTGAAAATAGCAACTGCTATGAAAATTAATGATTACGACCAGTCATTCTTTTATGATTGGTTGATGATAGACCCTACTAATGAATACGGATTGCGTTGTGAAACGATTTGGGACAGCATTAAAGATGATAGTAAAATGCCTATGTCTGTATTATGTAATATTTGTAATGAAATTAAAATGAATAATGCCCTTGAAGCGTGGAGTAATAAATATAGAGAGTGGTTGTCTTTGGAATTATTGTGTAAAGGAGATGTATCGGTTGGTGAATATTTAAATAGAATTATGAACTTGAAATATTACAATAAACGCTGGTTTTATTTTAATTCTAAAAAGTCTTTGTGGGTTGAAACTGATAATGTCGCACATTTAATCGCAACAAAAATCCAATATTTAATAGATATAGCAAAAAAAGAATTACACAAAAAATTAATCAATATTCCAATTGAAAATGAAACTGAAAGAGAAACTCTTGATGACGAATTAGTTTTGTATAACTTACATTACAGACTTGCTAATAAATCTCATTCAAACTTAATTACATTAATGAAAGGATTTTGTGCTGTGGAGGATAAATGGTTTGCGAGGTTAGATAATACACCCTACAAAGTTGCCTTTGAAGACGGAATATATGATTTAAAGAAAGGTTATTTCCGTAAGGGGTTGTATGCGACTGATTACCTCACAAAAACAATTCCTATGAGATATAAAAAGTCAGACCCTACTAAAAAGGCAACACTATTAAAAGAGATAAAGAAAATCTGTAATTGGAATGATAAACATACAGATAGGTATTTATCGCAGTTGGGTTATATGATGTGCGGTGATGCGTCAAAAGAGCAGTTCTTCTTTAACTACAAAGGTGAAACGGCATCAAACGGAAAATCAGTTGTACCGGAAGCGTTGAGTGTTATAATGCCTTGCTATTGCCGTGCTATGGGAAGTGATACATTTGAAGTAAGCAATAAAGCACAAGTTCATAAAACTATTGCTACTTGGCGTGGGTTGAGAATTGGTTGGTGTAATGAAACTGATAAAAACGCACAACAAGACGCAAGTTTATTAAAAAAGATTGCTGATGGAACACCACTCACTTATAAAAAAATGTATGCTAATCAAGAAGAAATGCCTATTACATTTAAACTTATCTTTATTGGAAATCAAGAATTACGATTAAAGGACGCAGACGGAGGCATACAACGCCGTATGACTATTAACCAATTGGAGAGTGAGTTCTCTGTAAATCAAAAAGAAGATGATTTTAAGAATTGTGTATTTAAATTAGATAATGATTTTCAAAAGAAATTATATACAGAATATCAATATGAATTATTGGATATTATATTTGATTATGCGAAAAAGTATTGTGTTGAAGGTAAAATGAAACCAGTTCCGATTGAATGGGAAAATGAAAAAGCAGAAGTGTTAGATGGAAACAGACCAGTTGAAGAGTTTATTAAAAACACCTTTACTTGGAAGAAGGGACAAGAACACGATGAGGATTGGTGGATTACGAAGAGTGATATGGACTTGCTATTGAAAGAACAAAAAATAGAGCAAAGTGCCTTCCGAACAGAACTAAAAAGAATGAAGTTATATAATAATCCTATTATTTATGATAGAGAAAAAAAACATAAGAAAACTCGTGGGGTTTATTTTAATATTAGATTTGTTAATGATGTAGAGGAAGTTAAGAATTTTGAGTGTTAATGAAATATTATAATTTTTAAAAAAGCAAAAGGACACAAAAGGACACGCAGGACACGCAAGACACGCAAATTTATAAACTTTTTGATTTTCAAAATCCTCCGTGAAAAAGTTTATAAATTTGCGTGTCTTGCGTGTCCTGCGTGTCCTTTGTGTCTTTTGTGTCTTTTGTGTCTTTTGTGTCTTTTGTGTCTTTTGTGTCTTTTGTGTCTTTTGTGTCTTTTGTGTCTTTTGTGTCTTTTGTTCCTTTTTATAGATACTATTATATACTATAATCTCCTTTTGTGTCTTGTAAAAAAATACTATATATAATATAGTATTCTTATGTTAATTAATATAATGTGAATGTGGTTGGCAGTGTGTATCTAACAATAAAAGTCAAATGAAACTTAAAGCACGACTACACCAAAAAGTATGTCCCCTTGAAAAAAAATAAATATTATACAAAAATTACGGTTAGAATAGATTACATTGAGAGAAATAGGTTAATTAATAGAATAGTTTTTTTTTATTTTTACCCATTTTAAAAAAAAATTGAAATGCTTTTTTTCTAAAATGTATAACGTCATCACAGCATAATACCAGCACACCATAATACAATGGCGACTAATACATTCTCAGACGGCGTTATTGCTGACCGCCACACCATAAACTCACGCAACGCAATGTTCGCTCACGCAATACGGCATAATGCTGATGTAGATGTTGATGTGGACTCGCCAGCATTTGAAATTATGGAATACCTTATATGGCAGTTCAGCGTCGACATTATGAATTACGGCACGGACGAAAATAAGGACGACCTATTGAAAGTCGCATTTGATAGCGATATGATGTGGGACGAAAATACACGCACATTCGTGGAGAGAGATGGCGACGTTGACGGGATATGCGGTGGAAGCATTGACTGGGATGGCGTTAAAAAATAAATAAAAAATAAATAAAAAATAAATAAATAAAAAATAATAAATAAATAGAATAATTTTTTTTATGAAATACTTATTTTATTATTATATATAATACGATGCCATATCTCCCAGCATTTTTCGGACGAATTGGTAGTAAGCGACAATTAGTACCAAAAATATTAAAATTAATTCCACAACATACAATATATGTCGAGCCATTTATAGGTGGTGGATCAGTGTATTTTGCTAAACCGCCATCACGCAAAGAATATATAAATGACCTAGATAAAAATATAATTGAGGGATATAGGTTATTAAAAGACGCACCATCGGAAGAAGAATTATTAAAGGACGCAGTAAAGAAAGTAGGCAACACTAAAATCAAAAAAATATCGGACGAAACAGTAAGACGAATACAAGCATTTATAAATAAACCTGCAAAAACTAAAGCACAGAAATTACTTAAAAAATTATACTTATCACGCAATACATTTGGATTTAGAAACAAAGGATTTATTTATAATCCATCCACCCATTACTCTAAAATTAGAGATATAGAATTATATAAAGAGAGATTGAAAAATACTACAATTTTATCAGAGGATTATAAGACAGTCATTAAAAAAACAGATAGTAAAGATACATTTTTTTATTTAGATCCGCCTTATGAGGACAGTGATAAATTATATGAACACGACAGCATCAATATGGAGGAAATGAGTAATATATTGAGAAACATAAAGGGTAAATTTCTTATGTCTATAAATGATAGTCCTAATATAAGACGTATTTTTAAAGGTTTCAAAATTAAAAATGTATTATTTAAAGGTTCAGATAGACACAAAATAGATAAAAATACAGAATTAAAATGGGTAGGACAAGCAGACAGAAATGAGTTATTTATTTCTAATTATTAACAACATATAACAACTCGCAAACTGCTCGTTCTATTTTTTTTTTACAATATACTTCCGACTCAGGGAGATCCCACGCAAAACAAGCGTTTACTAGTATAAGCCAATGCTCTTTATTTTTCATCCATCGAACATCCTCTTCGTCGTCCTCATTAAAATTACAGAGAATTTGTCCGATACGACATATTACTTTATGGAGATATTTATTAACAGAATTGTCTGCAGTCCATCCACCATCACTCATATAAAACATTAATTTACGATTAACCTTATTAGTACAAGCAATTGGAAAAAACCGCTTTTCACCATATCGTTCAATACTCTCATTTAGTATTTCAATAACAGCGGTCATAAAACCTTTATTTAATACCATATTACGATGTGAATTATTTACAATCTCTCTCAAAAATAAGAAATCATTAGTATTTAAATTACCACCAAGAGAATGAATTGGATTATGAATGACCTTAACTAGGTGTTCGCTAGTATGTACGTCTAGTGGTTTATTTGCGATTTGTAATTTTAATTCCATCACTTCCAATTTAAGTTTAAGCATTTCAATACTTTCCGTATCTGCAGGTTGGGTGTTGCTACCCTCATTAATTTTAATATTTTCGTTTGGTTTATCGTCATCTTCGGGATGTATATTATCGAGATGTTTCCTAAACTGAACCATGTAGTTTGTCTTAAAATCACATAGAGGACATCCGTATCTCATTATATATATACTGAATATTATTTTTCTAAATACTTTTAAAAATAATATAATTAATAGATTTTAATATATCTTAATTTATATTTTCCTAAATAGGTTATAAACTATTAAAAAAACAAGTTTCAAAGGAGGGATTCAACTTTTATTTTTAGTCCAACCCTTTTTATTATTATACAGACCTTACTTTAAAATTCATTTTTTTAATAGTTTATAACCTATTTAGTTAATTTATTTTCTCTCTCGTTTAATACTGCTTCTAACCTTTTTATATGTAATGGTGTCTTTAAATGTCTACTACTATGAGCATACAAACCTTTATATCCTCCGCATTCACATTCCCATATTTCATAAGATTTTTTTTTAATCTTTTCTTTCTGTACTAGTTCAGCATCATAACCAACCATGAGTGTTTTATAATATTCATTCACTTCAATCAGTCGTGTTTCAATAAAATCTGCTAACTTCTTTTCGACGCTACGTCGATTTAAAAAAATTGGTAGTTTATCACTTCTAGCCCATTTGTCAGGCTCTTGTACTTTACAAAAATCACTAACAATGTCCTCCAAAGTATCACGAATATTTTTCGGCAACATTAATAGTGTATATAAAAATTGATGATATTTTTTATCTAATTTACACTCATCTTTATTATACTCTGTAATTGTTTCAGGATGTCGGTCATATCGTAGTGCAATAATTATTTTATTATAACCATCGTTGCCTACATAGGGTCTATCAGCACATGATAAGTATCCGTTTGTTTTACTTTTATATAATGTTTTACTTTTGTTATTAAATAATTTATATAAAGCAGACAATGACTTCTTTTTATAATTAATCAAATCTTTTGCGAAGATTGTTCTTTTTAAATTAAATATAAGAGAATTAGTAGTATTCATTTACTTATATTTAGAATATATTTTATTTTTAAGTATTTTTTCCTAAATAGGTTATAAACTACTAAAAAAACAAGTTTCAAAGGAGGGATTCAACTTTTATTTTTAGTCCAACCCTTTTTTTATTATACAGACCTTACTTTAAAAATCATTTTTTTAATAGTTTATAACCTATTTAGTTAAATAAATATCCTAAATAACAATTATTCAAAAATTAGTTAAAGATTACTTAGTTATTTATATATCCTAAATAATGCCTACTGGAAAAATTGGAAGATGTTATATTTATAAAATAGAACAAATTGATAATGGAGAGATGTGTTATGTAGGACGAGCCAGTCAACTCAGAAATAGAGAGTTAGCACATCGTAGGGACTGTGTTAATGAGAGAGGCAGACAATATTATAAATATATTTATTGTCATATTCGGGATCATGGAGGCTGGGACAATTTTACCTTCACGCAAATTGATTTTAAAGAAGGTTTAACTATATTAGAAAAACAGAAATTGGAACAAGAATGGATTGATAAATTAAACCCAATATTGAACCAAGTACGAGCGTATAACTCGGAAGAATATAGAGCAATTATGAGAGCAGACCGAATTCAACGTTCTAGAGAATATTATCAACAGAGAAAACAATTGTTAAATTCATAAATAACAATTATTCAACAATAACATATTCATTTGGTATTACTGGTAAAGGTCTGTGTAGCATAGGCGAATGATGAGGTGATTGTCTAGGCGATTGTCTAGGTGAATTAATAGCAATATTATTCTCCACATTTAAATTGTTATTGTTATTATTAGTGGTAATTTCTCTATGTGGTTCTATTTCAGGAGGTGTATCACAACCCTTTATTTCCACCTCTATTGATCCAAAACACTTGCACTTACATTTGATTTTTTTTAGTACATCTATAATAGCATTTTTAATACCCATTATATATATATTATAATATTTTAATATATATATATAATAAATGTTCGTGGAGAAAGAGTTTTATAAACCATTTGTAAGCAAGGCTAAAAATAAAAAATATTCTGTTTGGGTAATGGCAAACGGAAAGCCCAAACTATTACACTTCGGACAATTAGGTTATGGACAATACCGTGACACAACTCCACTTCGTGCCTTTTCACATCTCGACAATAATGACCCCGAAAGACGCAGATTATATTTTGCTCGACATGGATTTAGTAATGATGAAACCACACCTAAATACTGGTCAAATAGGTTCTTGTGGAGTGGTTAATCAATAATAAATGCTCCGTTGGAATGAACGACGGACATTGCTGGAAATTTACTAATACAGGCATACCGAGATTTTAATTCCTTTAATTTTTTGATATCTTGCTTACTAAATCCTAGATATCTCTCTAAACAATACGAGAGTGAGTGAAATGTTGTATATTTTGGAAATACACAAATTTTATGTGATTCGTTAATAATTGTTCTCGTCTTTTTTCCATCATTCAACAAGTGAGAGATATAAATAAATGATATATGATATGATCTGCCTTGCTGTAATATCAAATCTCTGACCCTGTCCAATTCCTCTTGAATAAACTTATTTTTATTTGCTTCGACATCATCAAATACAATTAGTTTATTTTTTAAATCTTGTAAATCAAACTGGTCATTTAATAGGTCATCATCTAAACCAATTCTAAATAATTTTTCTTTATCAAGTGCTGGATCTTCAGGTTTATTACTAAATAGAAATACGGCATTTTTTGGGAATAATTTATTATAATTATTAATTAATTTACTAGCGAATACTGATTTACCACTTCCAGACATACCTGCAACATAAAATACTTCTCTCTCACAATCGGGATTAAACACTGGCATTACGTCGCCATTTTCAATATTGATTATTTTGGATTTTTTATCTTCTAAGGTAATATCGTCATATATTTTTCCTAATTTTTTTGAAACAGGTTTATTTTTAGTCTTTATAGACTTACCGATAAGCTTAATTTCATTATCAGTTAGACTTGTTTTATTATCATTCATTAGTTTTTCAATATAGGATGCGACGCCATCAATATTGCTGATTTTTTTATTGGTTTCACACGTATCTTCTGATGAATATATGAACTTTTTTTTCCCTAATTTAGTATAACTTGCTAGGGGTGTACCTTTAATAAGGGATAATTCCATTTTATAATATAATAGATATATTATAAAATTATTTATTTTAATAAGAAACCTCGTCCTTGTAGCCTTGACACTAATGATCCTAAATCTGTGATGAAATTGGCAGTCGGCACTACATTGCGTGGTAGTTGTTTTCTAATTTCTGTCATATCTTGATATACAAAATTATTTATATCTGATGTATATATATTATTCCCTTCTAATATTGCTTTTATGAATGCTTGACAATTGTTTTTAAATGCACTATATATAAACCAATTCGTATTTCCAACAAACTTATTGCCATTATTTAATAAATCATTAAGAGTTATTGATTTACCAGCTATATTAATATGTTTAATTTGGGTTGTGGGGAGATATTTAAATGATGTGTCAACATTAATACGCTCGTTTTTCTCTATTAATAAATTAGTCTTGTCATCCAGTTTTACAATCAACGCTAAATGGAACATATTGTCATAATTAAACTCATTTTTAAGTTGTGACCACTTGCCTAGAGAGATTACATTTAATGCTCTATTTATATTTTTATTTATAGGGGTTCTAATAATATTCATTGCTATTATTTTTTTATCACCTAATCTCTCTAATATTGATTTTACTGGGAGAGAATATTGTTCTTTATTTATTAAATTTGAAATATAACCCTTAACGTTATCGAGGATGCCCGATGCGGTTGCGTCTTCAACTTTTGGCTTTCGTGGTCTGCCTCTCTTTTTTGATGGAGTGAATTTTGTTTCTTGTACGGTGGTAGGTTCTAATTGTGAGAGATCTGTTGTCGTTTTAGTTAATGATGGTAATTTTTTTAATTCTGGTAATGAAGACACCGCCTCTGTGTCTGCTTCTGTATCTGCTTCTGTATCTGCTTCTGTTTCTATTTCTGCTTCTGTTTCTGTGTCTGCCAACTCTCTCTCACTAAATGATTTTTTATCTGCAACTGGTTGTTTACGAGGTCTTCCTCTTTTCTTCAGTGGAGGTGGAGGTTTTGCAGATAATAAATTAGCAATAGTTTCTAATGCGTCATTTTTAGTTTGTCCAGTTGCTAGATTAAATCTGTCGATTGCTGATGGTGATTGTGTTTGTTGAAATTGTTGCGGTTGTGCTAATATTTGTTGCGGTTGCGGTTGTAGAATACTTTGTTGTGGTGGTTGTAATATATTAATTAAATCTTGTTTTTTTAATTTATTGAATCCTACGATCTGTCTTTCTCTCGCAAGTCGCTTTAAATCAACTACTTTAAGACCACTTAAGTTTGGCTGTTGTGGAGAGATTTGTTGTTGTGGCTCAACCTCTTTATTTATAATACGTGTAATAAACTCACCCTGTTTTCTTGGTAAATCAAACGAACCATATTCTCCCGATTGTGATTGTTTTAAAAGGTTATTTAATTTTTGTAATTGTCCAGTTAATTTAGTTGGTTGCCGTATTTTTTTGGATTTTTTAATAACTTGTTTTTTTTGTTTTTTATTCAACGCATTTCTTATTTTAGTAGCTTGTTGTTTTGAACTTGTAGTTAATATAATACCCTTTGTTTTACTATCTATTATCCGATATAATTGTTTATTTTTAACCTTCTGTATTTTAAATACCATTTATATATACATATTATATTTAAATATACAATTATTTTTAAAATAATTAATTATAATATATACAATGGCAAATGAACTAAACAACCGAATTAAATTGCTATTAAATGAAAAACCATTAAAAAATAACAATAAAATACTTTCTGCCGGTAATAATATAATGAGTACAAAAAAGAATACTGACGAGGTTCGTGAAATGTTGGGTTTAAATGGGGGAAGCGTATCTAGAATGATGTTGAAAGAACTCAAACAATTTAATAAAAATAAAGGAAAAGGGCTAGAGCAATTAGAGGGTGGATTTATGTTGCCTATCTTAGGAGCATTGGTTACAAAAGCATTGCCTCAGATTGTACGTAACTTTACTGGAAATGGTATTGTCGGCGGTGCTATGAATATAGAGAATTTGGTTGCGATGAGTGACACCGCCGAAAAAAATCTTAAAGGTTCAGCGGTAGATGCGAAACTCATTAATGAACTCAAACAACTTGAGGGAAAGAACGGCACGAATAAATTAATCGGAGGAAAATTGCCGATATTATCATCCGTTACTCTGCCTGTTGCGACTATGATGGCGACAAAAATACTCAAGAACGGTTTGAGCGGTGGTAGCATTTTTGGTTCGATTGGTAGTTTGATTGATGGACTGACTGGCATGGGCAAGTGTGGAGGGAAGATGAATGATGTTGTAGCAGACGAATCTAAAGACTTTGATACAGATGCGTCGCCATTAGATGGTGGCAGTATTTTTGGAAATATCGGCTCTCTTGTTGATTCCATTACTGGCATGGGTAAGCCCGACACAAAAGGGGGCGCACGCCCATTAAGTTTTTATAGTCAACAATGGTTGACAATTAGGAGCAAATTAGAAAGAAGTGCCGATCCAAATCCTCAGGACTTAAAATCATTAACAATCATAATGCACGACTTACTAACAGACATTCGTGAATTACACAAAACAGTAGGTGCCTCATTTTTAAGTAATAATAAAACTGCTTACATGTCCGCTGTAAATGAATATGATAAATACTGGTCATTATTGGATGAAATTAATGATTGGGTTGATGTTCAGAGTGATTCTCTCGATGAGATTAGTCTTACTGATTTTAGAGGAGATCCTCTCCCAAGACCCGAACAGTTGAAAAAATTGAAAAACCCCAAATGGATGAGTGGAAAAGGAAAAGAGGCATTGAATAGATTGAAAGGTAATGGTGATATAGCATTCGCAAATGATATGGGATCGCAAAAAGCATTCACGTTAGCTTCTCTGCCTAAATCTAAGGTTGTGAAGGACGGTGTTAAGAGAGGTGGTAATTTTAAGAACCCCGAGACAAGACAATCAACTACTCGGATGGGAGGTAATAAACTACCTACTATGGAATTTTCTAATGCTAATGTGACTGGTAATGTGGAGTTTGTAGAACCCGCTGGTCGTCAACGAGGCAATGTTTATGGAATGAAAGCAAAGAAAATCGGTGGAATGCGTCGTCAGCGTATGATGGGTCGTCAGCGTGGCGGAGCAAATGGTGATAGTGATGAGGAAGAAGACCCATTACCCCTATTACCAGCAAGAGCATTTGACCGAATAAAGGATGCGACTATGGTTGCTGATGAAAGAAGATTAGCACTATATAAATCTCGTATGGCAAGATTTATTGACTTACAACGATTTGTGGAATATTTGGAACGAATTGGTGACACACAATCAAGTGATTATACTTATGCTACTAATGAGGTTAATCGTTTGCGTGGTTTAATAGGAAAAAAACCCCGCACTCAAGGCGGAGCTTTAGATGACGACATTGTGTTGGCAGATAAACAACAGGGTGCTGGATTATTTGGTAATATCGGCAACTTAATTGGCAGTATAACTGGAATGGGTAAAAAACCTCGCAAACAAACACCTGCAATGAAAAAAGGTACACAGGCACTTATGGCGTATCAAGCTAAACTGAAAAAACTAAAATCGCAAGGTATGACACATAAAGAAGCACAAGCGGAACTTAGAGCAATGAAAGAATAAACTAAATATCTAAATATATTAATAATATATAATGGAGTATTCTTTGAGTGGAACAGATATTACAGAGAGAATTGATTGTAATTTAATTAAATTAAGTGAAATTAAAAGGTTTAATTCTATTGATGAATTATTAAAAAATGATAGATGTGTTTTGCTGTTTGAGAATAGACTGAACTCGGGTCATTGGGTTTGTTTATATAAGCATAATAATACATTATTTTTTTTTGATAGCTATGGGAATAATATGAAAGGTGTGTCTGATTTTGTACCTAGACATATAAATAAATCGTTACGTCAAGACTTTAAAGATTTAGTACGATTGATGTATAATAGTCCGTATAATGTTGAGTATAACCACCACGCACTACAAAAGAATAAAGTAGGAATTAATACATGCGGACGATGGTGTATCATAAGATTAAAATATATTGATTTGTCTGTTGATGATTTTAATAACGCATTTAAAAAAAAACCATTATCACCCGATGAAATAATTGTAAAACTAACGCCCGATTTACCACGATAAATCATATTTAAGTATTTAATTATAAATTAAATATGATTGTTATATATAATATAATGGTTTTAACAAATAAGCAACAATATAATAAACGACACGGATTTAACAAAGATGAACCGCATTCTAAAAAAGAAATTAGTAAAATCAGTAAAATACCAATTAAAATATTAGATGATGTATATTCTCGTGGTGAAGGTGCATATTTCACAAATCCATCTTC